>Ga0182745_1000637_pt1 | contig 37270 bp, 29 predicted proteins | sample eDN3rd30CKraftBY_FD_128523 | JGI IMG/M metagenome (GOLD analysis project Ga0182745, IMG submission 128523) | Enriched backyard soil microbial communities from Emeryville, California, USA - eDNA 3rd pass 30_C Kraft BY (version 2) (version 2) | ecosystem: Environmental > Terrestrial > Soil >...
AAGACGGGTTTTCTCCATCGAAGGCGAGTCCGACACTCCTCCAGCGACTCCCACCGAGAATCTGGAATCGCAACAGGGCATCAAAGTTTTCCGGTGCCAGCTCCAGTAATGTCAATGTCGAACGAACCGGGCCATCCCGTTTCTGTTCCATCTTGCCGGGGAGATGAACCCAGCCGTCACCATTGGTCTTCCAGCGGGCCTGGTCCAGTGTCGCAAAGGTTTCGATGATGGGGTGAAATTGGGGAGTGCCGTTCTCTTCCGCCGAATCAAGCAAATTCCGGGACTTGGCCGCCTGATCCCGTTTCTCCACGGCAGCCTGCAAACGCTGTCTGGCGGTGGTGAGATAATTGTCCAGCACCCATTGACGCAATCCGGGCTGCCAGGATGACTCTGGAAGATTGACCGGCTGAATCTCCAGTTCATCAAATGCCAGCATCTCCGGGACACCTGGGAGAATCGGCTTTGATTTATCCGGACGGGATTCTTCGCCACGAATGAAGAGATAAGTCGGGGTTTCCAGCAATCCGTCAAAGGTGCGCGGAATGCCGTCTCGGATGAAATTCGATTCTCCGGGAACCATATCCATTCGTACCTGATATGGTTCAAAGAAGGATCGAAACTGATAAAATGCGGTCTGATTAATCGGATCATATTTATGATCATGACATTTCGCACAGTTCATTGTCAGCCCGAGAAACCCTTTGCCGACGTGTTCGACCGTTTCCTCCAGCCATTGAGTTCGATTAAAGAGATAATAATTACGTGCGAGATAACCGGTGGCACGGATTTTATCAGGATCCTCCGGAGCCAGTTCATCGGCTGCCAGCATCAGACGAACCATTTCGTCATAAGGAGTGTCATTGTTTAATGACTCGACGATCCAGTCCCGCCAATGCCAGAGATGTCGCTGACTATTTCTGAGTTGATCATTGAGTCCCCACCAGTCGCTATAACGCCAGACATCCATCCAGTGCCGTCCCCAGCGCTCTCCGTAACGTGGATCATTTAATAAACGTTCGACGATTTTCTCGTACCAGTCAGGGGAAGTGTCTGCTTCACAAGCGGCAATTTCATCTGCTGTTGGGGGAAGTCCGATCAGATCCAGTGAGAGCCGCCTCAACAGGATCAGGCGATTTGCTTTCGGTTGGGGTCTGAGTTCGTGGCGGTGATGCCCTGAGGAAATCCAGAAGTCAATCGGGTTCTTACACCATTCGACATTCGCATCGTCGGGGAGTTTTTGCCGCGTAATTGGCAGGAAAGACCAGTGTTGACTGGGGTCGGCTTCCGGAATTTCGCCTGCTGGCCCGGTCGCTCCCGCTGTAATCCAGTTTCGCAGAATGGAGAGTTCTTTGGGATTAAGTGGCTCTCCTTCATGTTCAGGAGGCATCCGGTCGGAAACATCTTTTGAAGAAACCCGTTCAAGGAGCAGGCTGGATGAGGCGGAAGGTCCACGAATGACAGCTTCGCCAGAGTCTCCCCCTTGAAGTATCAGTTCCACCGTATCTAACCGCAGCCCCCCTTCCTGCTTGAGAGATCCATGGCAGGCATAGCAACGTTCCTTCAGCAATGGTTTGACCTGAGACAGGTAATTCGTGTCGGAGTCGGCACGAAGGATCTCGTGACTGAATCCTGCCAGGCAGAGCGTGAAGACCAGGAATCGTCGAATCACAAACATGGCGACTCTTTTGTTAACCCAAGGGAGGAACACTCCTGAGGAACGGCTTTAACAATCATATATACACATTCGTTGCGAATCGGAGAGAAAATTATCCTTCCGATTATGAAATGGCATTCATGTCGCCATGATCGGGGTGCCCTGCAATCTGGCTCAAAATCGGGTGATTATTAAGAATGTGATAAGACAATGATTTTTGAGCAGATTCTTCGTTTCTCTCAATTAAATTCATGAGGATTTCACGATGCTGGCGAACCGTTTCGACAGCGGTGTCGCGGTCATGATCTTCCCATTTAAACAGCAGATCGTAGTATCGTCCCTGCCTGGCGAAGAAATCTTTAATATAAGTATTTCCAGACAGCCTTATTATATAGGAATGCAATGATTCATCGATCCGAGGAAGTTCCTGCGGTGTCGCTGGGAATGAGTTCGCGTCCAGCATCCGCTGCAACTCTTTCGGGTTCAGCTTCGAGAATGCCAGCTTCAATGCCTTGAGCTCCAGTGATTCGCGGACTTCCACATAGGCTTCCAGATCATCCTGACGAAATGTTCTCAGACGCCACCCCCGGCGTGGGATGTGATCAAGAATCCCTTCTCCTGCCAGTCGGTGGAAGACATTACGAATCACAGACCGGCTGACATCGTATTTTTCCGAAGTCACTTCTTCCCGCAGATAAACCGCCCCCCCTTGCAAACTCAATTGAACGAGATCACTCACGATCATTTCATAAGGATCGCGAGGAGGCTCCGGGAGCAGGATGGGGTCGGAGACGTTTGTCGTTTCATCAGGAGCAATACTGACCACCAGACGCCGGTTCGGCCCCTTTTCGAGTATCCCTTCATCAATCAAACCTGCGATCGCCGTTCGGACCGGGGTGAAACTCACTTTGTACATCTCGGCCAATGAGTCGATGGTGAGCTGAGCAGGGAGCTCACGGCCTGACTTGAGCCGGATCGCCAAATCATTTTGAATGTAGTTTGCGATTGACATAACTCAGAACTTACTTGTTTTTAAATCCAAAATCAAGTACATTGTCCTCAAAGTCAAAAATATTTTTGAGGACATCATGAAGATTACCGCGATTGAAACTCACGTCTGTCATGCCAGAATGCGGAACTGGATTTTTGTGAAAGTCGTCACAAACCAGCCTGGGTTAATTGGTTGGGGAGAGGCAACTCTGGAATGGCATACCCGGGGTGTAACCGGCACCATTCAGGATTTGTCGGAATTATTGATTGGCGAAGACCCGACTCGTGTTGAATATCTCTGGCAAATGATGTGGCGCCAGCACTTCTGGCATGGAAGCGGCGTCACCCGTTCCACCGCGATTGCCGGAATTGATCTGGCGTTGTGGGACATCATCGGCAAGGTGCACGGGGTTCCCTGTCACAAGCTGTGGGGGGGCCCGGTTCGTGACAAGATCCGTCTTTACTGTCATCTCGGAGGCGGGAATCTGGAGAACTTTTACGAGACCCCCGTCGATAACGCCAATCAGTTTGCCGATCTGGCGTTACAGGCGGTGGAAGACGGATTCAGTGCTTTCAAGTCAATGGCGGTTCCTCCGACCATGCCGGTAGAAGGTTTGCGATCCATCAAGGCGGCGGACGCCTGTGTCTCTGCGATGCGCGATGCGGTGGGAGATGACATTGACATTATGGTGGACTGTCATGCCCGTCCTTCTCCGGCGATGGGAATGCAGTTCGCTAAGGCATTGGATCCTTACGGGCTGTATTTCTTCGAAGAACCCTGCTGGCCAGAAAGTCTCGATAGCCTGGCGGCGATTAATGCAGCGGTGACAACTCCCATCGCGACGGGAGAGCGTCTCACACACCTGGCCGCGTTTCGTGATTTATTTCAGAAACGTGGATGCGAGGTTTGCCAACTCGATCTAACACATTGTGGCGGCTTTACTGAAGCACGTCGCATTGCAGCGATTGCGGATGCTTATCGAATCGCTCTGGCCCCACATAATCCTCAAGGACCGGTCAGTACGGCTGCATCTTTGGAGTTCGGCTTCTCCCAGCCAAGCTACATTATCTGCGAATCGGTGCATCAGGATGTTCCATGGCGACGGGAGATCGTGGATGAAGGATATGTCATCGACGAAAAAACAAGAACGGTCACTCCCAACACACGCCCCGGCCTGGGAGTCAACGTCAATGAAGAAGCGATCAGAAAATATCCGTTCCAGCAGGAACTCCCTCAACGTGTCTTTTATTCCGATGGGGCTGTCGGGGACTGGTAACAAGGAGATTCACTGTCACATAATAAAATCAGGAATAGTCTCGCTCAAAGAATATTAATGTTTATATAGCTATATTGAACATCATCTGTAAATTCATTCGTACGATTCGCAAGATTCGTGGTTTATGAATTATCGTGACCGCCTGTCTCCACCTGACGAATCGGGAGGAGTTTAGTTAGCGGCTCTTACCCTGACAGGCAGACCCCGATTGCAAGTGGCTACCTGAAATTGACTCTTGAAAAGGCGAACTAAAGTCTCCATGACATCCTTACGCGATAACGCTTCTTCCGAAACGGGTCTCTCCGGGGTTCTTCCCGTCCTTCACACACCGTTTCACGACACTGGCGAGATTGACGAAGTCACATTGCACAAAGAAATCGACTGGGCCTTCGATGTCGGTGCGGACGGTATGGTCATCGCCATGGTGAGTGAGATTCTGCGATTGGGGTACTCCGCACGAAAGCAACTGGCGGAAATGGTTTGCCAGCATGTACAGAACAGAGGATTCACCGTCATCAGTGTTGGTGCAGAGAGTACCAATGAAGCCTGTGAACTGGCCCAGCATGCCCAATCTCTGGGAGCCAGTGCGGTGATGGCCATTCCTCCCGTCGCCACTCGATTGACCGGATCGGCGACACGGGCTTATTTTGCGGCGATTGCACAGAGCGTTACGATCCCGCTGGTCGTGCAGGATGCTTCCGGTTATATCGGGACAGCCATTCCTCTTGAAATTTCTCTTCAACTTTTTGAGCAGTTTGGCCCGGAACGAATCGCTTTCAAACCAGAAGCGAGTCCCTTGGGACCGAATCTTTCACGACTGCGCGATGCAACTGGAGGACAGGCCCGAATTTTCGAGGGATCTGGAGGAATCAATCTGGTGGATTGCTATCGACGTGGCATTCAGGGGACAATGCCGGGAACCGATCTGCTGGATGGAGTCGTCGCTCTGTGGAATGCGCTGCAGACCGAGGATGAAGATCGCATTTACCAGTTGTCGTTGCTGATCAGTGGAATTGTTGTCCTTCAACTTTCAGCAGGATTAGATGGCTTTCTGGCAATTGAAAAGTATTTGATGAGGAAAAGAGGACTGTTTCCCAATACCATCCAGCGGCAACCGGTCAGCTGGGAACTGGATTCGGAAACAGAATCCGAAGTGGATCGACTTTTTACTCGGCTCATGGCAGTGCTCGCGCGAACTCAGGCATGAAATGAAAAGCCTCTATGTTGAACGACTTTCCGGACCAGAAAACAGTGCCTCCGGTGTCTGTGATCAATAACATTGTCACCACTTCCGACAGAACAACTCTAAGTGATCCTCAATTAGAACGGCCGACATCGATACGGTATCGAGTGATCGGCTGGCTGGCGCTGGCTGCGGCCTTGGCATATCTCTGTCGAAACTCCATCAGCGTCGCAGAAAGCCAGATTCGAGCAGATTTAGGGCTCACGATCCGCCAATCCGGATGGGTTCTGGGGGCGTTTTTCTGGACGTATGCCCTGTTTCAGGTCCCCACCGGATCTTTCTCGCATCGATTTGGAACGCGCCTGACACTGACGTTATTTGCCATCGGCTGGGCAGTGGCCATGCTGGCGACGGCGGCGTCTCCCGGATTCTGGATTCTTGTGATTGCCCAGATGTTAATGGGAATCGCACAAGCAGGAATTTTTCCGGCATCGACCAATTCCGTCAATTACTGGTCACCGATGTCAGAACGGTCTCTGGGATGTGGGCTGCTGGCCGTGGGAATGCAGACCGGAGCAATTGCGGCCAGTCTGTTGACCGGAATATTGCTGGGACATATCGGATGGAGAGCCTCATTCACGCTGTTTGCGATCCCGAGTTTCTTGTGGGCGGTATTCTTTTATGTTCGCTTTCGAGACCGACCTGAACTCTCCCCCCAGACAAATCTCGCAGAGAGGAAACTGATCGCAAAAAATCGACCGATACAACGGGAGACGGCGGCGGAAGAAGACACCGGACCTACAGACTGGGGGGCGATGCTCCGACACCGTGGGCTCTGGCTCATCTACGGTCAACAGATTTGTCGGGCGGCCGGTTACATGTTCTTCGCCAGTTGGTTTCCGACGTTTCTCCAGCAGACTCGCGGTGTTTCGATCGCCCAGTCGGGAATTCTTCAAGGGATGATTTTTGCAGGGGCCTTGCTGGGAGGACTCTTCGGCGGAATTCTCTCGGATTGGATCTGGAGACGAACGGGGAATCTCTGGCTCAGTCGATGCGGAGTCGGTGCTTTCGCTCTGGGAGGTTCGGGACTGATGATCCTTGGAAGCTGGTTTGTTCAGCAACCGCTTCTGGCGGTGGCCATGCTGGCAACAGGGGTGATGTTTGCGTCGCTCGCTGGTCCGCCGATGTTCGCCATCGTGATCGACATTAGCGGATCGCGCGTACCGCAGGTTCTTGGAGCGGTGAATATGATGGGGAATCTGGCGGTCGCTGCCTGCCCGATTCTGATTGGTGAGCTTTTTGCGCGGACTCAGAACTGGGATCTGGTGTTGTTGATTTTCGCCGGAATCTATTTCACCGGGGCTGTTTGCTGGGCACTTGTCAATCCTTGTGTCGGGATCTTCAAACCTGCAAATCCCGTAACGGTTCCGTAGAAATACGAAGGATCAGTCCTGAAATAAATATCCCGTTTTGTTCTTCGCTGTTCTCACACTCTCATGAGTGGATTCACACCAGCCCGAAGCGCCAGCAAGTGGACTCCTTACGGTCGATTTGCCATGCTCAAATCCCATGGCACGTCTTTCTGTCAGAGGCCTCTCGCTGGCGATTCAGACTATTGTGAGAACTCTTTGCGTCTGGGCACCTGTGCATGCGTCTCCCTCTTGTTCGGCATTTCATAAATCGGCCCCGAATCGGGCCAGGTATCCGGTTCTGGTAATCTGTAACGCCTTACAACCGGCAAGCGCAGCCGATCCGGTGAATCAGAAACGAAATGACTCATTTGCACGCGCGGCATTCGTCGAATCTTGAGATCAGCCGTGTCCGTGTTCGGCCGTGATTGTCTGACTGATCCCATCCTGAGATCTCCTGACAATCTGCCGACGGGCATAAGAGTGATGTCTCTATTCCAATTGACGGATGAAGAATCACTCTGATGGACCGGTTTCAATGGATTGCAATCTGCCAAAAGGCTGGGGGAAGCACATGTCTGTGATGCCGACAAAAGGATGGGTCGTGCTGGCCGTTGTTTCGTTAATGAACGTCGCCCATGCCCAGGAGCCGGCCGGGTCCGGGGTTCAGTTGGCACACCACCATGGCGTGGGAGCCCACCCAACCCACAGTCAGGTCTACAGTCCGGCAGCAACGCCAGGCGTATATCCTCCTGGTGGACAATACCCTCAACTGCACGCGCCGCTCTATCCGTCCCCTGTCCAGAATCCATCCACCTGGCAGAGTGGTACGATTATCACCAATCAGGCATTTGCTCCTCACGAGATGCTTTACCCACACACTTACCGAGCCATGTATCCTCCTTTCTACCACAAAGTCAGTGGCGGATGGTTCTGGACTCCGTTTGGTTTCCGGCAACATGAAAACTGGAAACTTCAGGGAACTGAAGTCACCGTAAAATATCGTTCTCACTATCCCGTGTTTGGTGGATTTCACCCACCACGAGTCAAATAGTTGAATTCTCGCAGACGGCGGAACGAATAAGAGCCACGGCTTTCGGGCCACTTTAACGTGTCGGTTATTCCCAAAGATTTAAGCCTGATCAGGCACGACTTTTTCATATGGCACATTCCATGTGACACTGTGCTATCAGCTCCAGGAACGATGAACATGGCGACCTTGTTTCACAAATGGAGAGTTCACCTTCTGCTTGTCGGCATGATGATGCCGATCTGTCCGGCGGTCGCCGATGACGCAGAAGGTGTTGTTCGCCTCGGCCGAAATTCAGGCACACAGGAGATCAGTCCGGTGTCCGGGACCTCTCAGGTCGTCTTTCGTGGTCAATCTCCTGAGGCGGTGAACCTGACTCAGAATGTGACACCGACGAACTGTGAGCAGGAAGTGCTTGCACAAGGGGGAGTCGGCGCTCAGGGACAATGTCAGAACCCGAACTGCCGTAACCCACATTGCCCTTACGGAGCAGCAAACGCTCATAACGGATCGTTTCGTTCACGTTTCTCGGCGTGGCTTCATGGGAAGCACGATCACGGACATGTAGGACACCGCCACTACGGCAATGGACATCATGGGCATGGACATAATGGGAACCATCGTCCGGAATATCCGTTGGCCGGGAAGTATCACATCGTCTATCCCGCCGACCCATCCTATTTCGACAATCGTGATGGGCAGGTTTATGCAGCAGCCGGATACGGTGGTCCCGTCTCGGTTCCACTCGCCCCTGTTGTGAACCACACATACAACTACGGTTGGGGGATTCCTTCCAGCCGCCTGACTCCGGTCTTGCATCCAGCGTCACAGGCACCAATCGCCACCATGCCGGCCTCCGTCCCGTCGGCTCCGATTTCCTGGTGATATAAATTGACTGAACACCGATCCGTGAAGCACTTCACGCAACGGTTATCGATGCAACCCGATTACGAAATTACAACCATCTGTTTCACTGGATGTTTGCACGCACTCACAGGAAATCTGCCATGTTGCGAAGTTCCTTTTCGTTCTTCTCCTGCCTGGTCGCCGGTGGATTGGTTGTTTCGACAGCAGGTTCCGCTTCCGCCCAGTCGTATCCCAACGGATACGTGACCGGGGCCAGCAATGTTTCCGTTCCTCCTGCACCTGGAGCTGCAACGTCGCAGCCTCTTCAGGCCATTCCTGAAACGGCAAACGGGGGACAGAACGGAAGCCCCGTTTACTATGAATATTGTCCACCTCAAGGACGCCATGCAGGACACGGTGGACACGGACATTATGTCCGTACTTTTTCACCTCCCGTAAAGCGACCAATTTATCGTACCGGTGTCGCTTACTATAAGATGTGGCCGAATAGCTGGACCGGAAACGAAGGCGCTTATCCAGTCACCAATCATCAGTATCCCACGGTCTATATGCCGACCGATACAACTCAATTGGGCTACTACTATCAGCATGTCCCTTACTGGCAGCCGCGACAGGGAATGGTTCCTCCACCTCCGGTTCCAAGCCAATGGCACACGACCATTGCCCAGTCTCAGTTTCATGGACACGCTCCTGCCGGGAAGATTTTTGGATACGCTCCAACTGCCGTTCCAGTATCACCAACTCCAGCGACGGCCCCTTACGGAAACCCAGGCATTGCCCCGACACCGGTCGGCATTCCACCAGCACCAGTTGATGCCGGTGTTCAACCCAGCAGCGGCGGACTGGAACGATCAGCAGGCCAGCCGATGCTGATTCCGATTAATTAAGCTGCATACGAAAATCAATGCTTCTGAACCATAAGGTGCGTCTCGACGCACCTTATTTTATTGCTCCATCGCGATCGGGCGATTCCAGTTGGAGTAGCCGTCGTTTCATCTCTAGTCCGCTTGGTGCTGAATAGCCCCCCAGTTTTCCCTGTGCTCCCAACACGCGATGACAGGGAATGACCAGTGGAATCGGGTTTCTGGACATCACCGTTCCCACCGCTCTGGCCGCACGAGGCTTTCCTGCGGCAGCCGCCAGTTCTCCGTAAGAAATCGTCTGACCGTACCCGATGCGAAGTAACTGCTCACGAACCCGTTTTTCAAATGGGGTACGATGGGTGATGTTGAGCGGAATCTGACTGATGTCCACCGATTCCCCCCGAGCATAGGCAGTCAGAAGTTCGCGCGCATCATCCATCCAGTCGGGAAGCCCCGTTCTTGAGACAGAAACGGCCTTCAAGGTGTCCAGAGTCTCCTGTCGAGAACCTTGCCCAAAGGTGAGAGAGACGAGTCCCTGCTCTGTGCCGATGAATCCCACCCAACCCAGGTCTGTTTTGAAGACAGAAGTCCAATTCTTCTGAACCGGCTGGTTCTCCTTCGAACGGACTGAGCCAGCGCTATTGATTGTCCCTGCTTTTGACATGACCTGACATCCCGAAAAAGAGCTCTCGATGATCGATGAAACAGTATGAAGCCTCGTTCAAATCATAACATCGGGAGTCTGGAAGAAGAAACCCCGTGATCGGTTCTGAGAAGATTCACTGTGATCCTGTTCTTCATTTGCTTGAAGATCCGTTTGCAGATACTGTTTGTTTCAGCCTCGGACATCGAACGTGACGTTGATAATGGAAGAATCATGACCTTGCCAGTGATCCCGACCACTTTTGCGGCAGCCCGTGAGAATATTGAGACCACCCCCTCGCTGGTCATCGATCTGCCGACCGCGACACGAAACAATCAGAAGCTGGTCGATTACACTGCTCAGCACAACATGACTGTGCGTCCGCATACCAAGACGCATAAATCGATCGCTCTGGCACGACTGCAAATCGCACAAGGCTGCTCCGGATTAACTGTTGCGAAAGTGGGTGAAGCAGAACAGATGGCCCAGGCGAGCTCCGATCTGTTGATCGCCTACCCGACAATCGATCCGGTTCGAACTCGGCGCCTGGCTGAACTTGCCCGGGATGTCACCATTCGCGTTGCTGTCGATTCCATTGACTGCGTTCTGGCCCTGGCCGCAGCAGCGAAGACTGCAGGAACAACAATCGGCATTCTCGTCGATCAGGATGTCGGCCTGCATCGAACGGGTGTAGCGACATCGGAAGCAACGCTCGACATCGCTCGCGCGGTTGTTAAATTGCAACCCGCGTTACGTCTGGACGGCCTGTTCTTTTATCCCGGTCAGATCTGGGCTCCCGCTGCGGAACAGGAACCACTGCTGACTGCCGTTGACGAACAACTGAAAACAACGCTTGCCTTGTGGAAATCACACGGATTTTCTGCCCCCATTGTGTCTGGCGGATCCACCCCGACAGCATATCAATCACACTTTGTCACCAGCCAGACTGAAATCCGCCCCGGGACGCATCTCTTCAATGACATGAATACTGTGCAAGGGGGATTCTGCTCATTGGAAGACGTGGCCGCAGCATTCATCTGCACCGTCGTCAGTACCGCAATCCCCGGCAAAGCGGTGCTCGACGCTGGTTCCAAAACATTCACCAGCGACCGTAATGTCAAGTATCCCGACTCCGGTCACGGACGGGTCCTTGAATACCCGGAAGCGAAAATCGTCCGACTCAGCGAAGAGCATGGAGAGTTTGATTACTCTGCCTGTAACAGTCACCCCCGAGTCGGAGAACGGGTGACCGTCATTCCGAATCACATTTGCCCGTGCGTGAATCTCCAGTCTCAATTCTGGATCCAGAATGAAAGCGGCAATCTGGAACCATCGCTCGTCGATGCGCGCGGATTACTGGTGTAAATCAGTGTGATCCAGCAACCGCGGATTTCTTGAATCACACGAGAAAAGAATCCATCGGCGGAGTCGAGGGCTTCGGAATCCATCGTAACGCCTAGTACTAGAGTTGTAGATCGCTCATTCTGAGGGCTTGTCTGTATTCAGATGGCAAGACTCCGGGAGGGCGAAGCTCCTGCTGAGCCGCATGAATGATCACGCTTTCCATGGTTTGCGGCTCGGCGGAAGTCTCACCCTCTCAAGACTGATTCTATCACGCAAAGAGGCTCAATACATTGAGCTTTTCAGTGAGTGCCACTTGTAACTAATCCTGACGCCTGAGGGACTCGAAGCCCGCCTGCCGGATGACCTCATCCCGTTCCGCAGACTTCAGGTCAGCATCAACCATCTCATGGACAAGTTCCTTGAACGTTGTCCGTGGCGTCCAACCGAGAACCTGTTTTGCCTTTGAAGGATCACCGAGCAGGGTTTCGACCTCAGCGGGCCGGAAATAACGGGGATCGATTGCCACCAGACAGCGCCCCGTCGCGACATCGATTCCTTTTTCATCGACTCCCGTTCCCTCCCACTTAATGTCGATCTGCAGACGCTTCGATGCCACCTCCACGAACTCTCGTACAGAGTATTGAACGCCAGTGGCAATAACATAATCGTCCGGTGCCTCCTGTTGCAGCATCAGCCATTGCATCTCAACATAATCGCGAGCGTGTCCCCAATCCCGTTTCGCGTTGAGATTTCCTAAATACAGACAATCCTGAAGTCCCAGTTTGATCCGGGCCAGCGCCCGTGTAATTTTGCGAGTGACGAACGTTTCTCCCCGTAAGGGGGACTCATGGTTAAACAGGATTCCGTTACAGGCGAACAGACCATATGCTTCCCGATAATTCTTAACGATCCAGTATGCATAGAGCTTGGCCACCCCGTATGGCGACCGGGGATTAAATGGAGTCATTTCATCCTGAGGAGATTCTTGGGCATTGCCGAATAACTCAGACGTCGACGCCTGATAGAATCGGCACGTATTCTCCATTTTTAAAATTCGGATCGCTTCCAGTAACCGCAACGGCCCCAGTGCATCGCAATCAGCCGTATATTCCGGGCATTCAAAAGAGACCGCGACATGGCTTTGTGCGCCGAGATTATAGATCTCTTCCGGTTGGACCTGCTGAACAATACGAATCAGATTCTCACTATCCGTCAGGTCACCATAGTGGAGGAAAAATCGAGCGTCCGGCTCGTGCACATCCTGATAAAGATGATCGATCCGGCCGGTATTAAACGACGAGGCCCGGCGCTTGATGCCGTGGACTTCATAACCTTTATTTAAGAGAAACTCTGCAAGATAGGCGCCATCCTGCCCGGTAACTCCTGTTACTAATGCACGTTTTCTCATGACCGATTCCTGATGCTAAAAAAACATCGACATTGATCTAATAATAACATCTGTTGAAATCCGTTGAGAGCGTTTCCCCAGATCATATCGCCTAGTGTTGCGTCAGCATTCAAAATTAGGGTGGAAGAATCGAAACGGGAGCGGCCAACGAGCCGCGGAACATGTGAGGCAACCCTCAGTTTGAAGCCTGACAAGGCACTAGCTGGCACGTGGGTACCAGCGTTTTTCCCTGTCGAGAACCATACTGCGCGGCCATATGATAGACCGAATCGGTCTAGTAGAACAGGTTCCGGAACAGTTCCCCCACAATTTCTTGGCGATTCCCTATGGTTTCTGATCAACAACCTGTTCCACCTTCTCCACCCACCTGGGAGTGGAGCCCAGAGTCGCCAACCAAACAGAGCAGAGCCCTCTGCGAACGCGCTGTATGACATCCCAGTTCCATAACCTGCTGGCGTCGCCCCCGCTACTCAACCGAAGCCAGAATCGGTTGAGTCTGTCGCTTACTTTCCGCGCCGAAGAGACAGCCAGGCGCAGCTGCAAAGCAATATCTGCATTAAAAAAATGCTGAAGAGAAGGAGGAACACAATGTCTCGTGTCCGTTCATTCGGATAGATGCTGGGATAGGGCGGGTTGATCCAACGGACGAGGACAGAAAAAACGAACAGACTTAGAAGCCCCCCCAAGGCTGCCGAAATTGCTGCCGCCCAGATGTTTCGTCGTCCGATCAGCCACCCCAGTGCAATCGAAAATACGTGCATCACTGCCAGAGGAGCCGTATAGGGAACCAGTTCTTCCAGCGTCGTTCCGTGTGTCATAGGAAGCCCGACCAGAATGCCCAGCGGCCATGCACAAATCCAGCAGAGCATCGCAAGATGACTGAGAATGACGTACCCGGAGGCTTCGTTCACCCGCGGGGCCGCCCGTAATGATCGGACTGCCTGAACAACAATTCCCACCGGTCGTCCCTGAATGAATTCCCCCTTCAGAAAACGATGCAAATCATCACGAAGTGCTGCGGCGGAGGAATAGCGGTCTTGAGGACGAATCGCTAGCGCCTTTTCGCAAATGACTGCCAGTTCATATGGAACACGGGAATTGATCTTGCGGACTCTTGTCATCTTCCCTGCACGAATCGATTCCAGCACCTGAACAACGGTTTCTCCACAAAACGGCGGTTGCCCCGTCAGAAGTTCATAAAGAATTCCTCCCAGACCATAAACATCCGTGGCTGTTCCGGAGGAGGAATGCGTCGCTTCAATCTGTTCGGGGGCCATATAGAGCGGTGTCCCGAGAATTACGCTTGAACCTGTGTCGGCGGCGGCAGACTCCATTAACTTCGCCAACCCGAAGTCAGCAAGTTTAGGGATAAACGGAAATTGTTGATCCGTAGCATGGCGGGTCGGAAACAAAAGAACGTTGGCCGGTTTCAGATCACGATGCAGAATTCCCTGATCATGACTATAGGCCACCGCATCCGCCAAACTCACCATTAAGGTCGCAGCGGAAGCGGCACTGACAGGGCCATTTTCCTTTAACCATTGGGCCAGCGTTGGCCCTGAACAGTAAGCATATGCGATAAACGGAACTGGACCGTCTTCGCCCGCTTCATAGGCCGGAACAATATGTGGATGATCCAGCTGTGCGGCCAGTTGCGCTTCCTGAACAAACCGTTGCCGGGCATCCGGATTGAGCAGTCCCGGCGGTAATGGGATTTTTACGGCCACATCCCGGTTCAAACGTTGGTCCCGAGACTGATAAACGACAGCGAAGCCACCGGCTCCCAGCATTCGCTGAATCTCATACCGGCCGATCCGCACGGGAATTCCTGTCGCAGGAGAACGAAAAACCCCTTTCAGTAACGGCGAATGCATCAGCTGCAGATTTGCCATCAACTTCTGAGCTTCCGTCAGATCACTTCCGTCATCTGCGGGCGTAGACCGCAATGTCGAGCGGACAGCCCGATCGAGCTCCACCATCCGCTCAACCCAATCGTCAGATGGACTCACGTTGTCATTCGGATCAGTCATGAACTCTCAATATGCGATGAGTCAGGCCCTTCCCTGGTTTCATTGCATCCCTGCCGCATCTTCCGCCCCTCGTCATCAATGACATGTCCAATCACAAATCATTCAGTATCAACTATTTACTCAAATCGGGCATTGCCGTCAATTCGACTCCCCCGAACGTTTTTATTGCAGAGAAGCAAGTCAACGGAAGCCGTATCGAAACGCTCTCTTCAAGCTTGCGAAATTCCTCGCTCAGTCCTGTAATATCATTTCAGTTCGCCTACGAATAAAAGTTTTAATTGCTTTCTACGGAGCAACTTGAATTCATTTCTTAAATAAAAATTCACAAAACAGGGTCAGGTTGATTCGTGACAGTACATATAAGTCAACAGCAGCGAAGCTGCGTTATCGCTTCTGAATCGGCAGCGATCTCCATTCCTTTGAATATTCGCGTTTTTGAGAGTACACGAAACGGTTATCGCGGTGAGTTTTGTTCATCATCAGCAATCTGAACAGTCGGTCCCTGCTCAGGGTGACGCGAATCGTCAGGCGGAATTTGTCGGCCTTCTGGGGCAGCACTATCGCGTTCTGTACGCCTATGCCATCTCGCTCGGGGCTGATCTGCATCAGGCGGACGACGTCATGCAGGATGCCAGTGTCGTTCTCTGGCAGCAGTTTGATCAGTTCGAGGCGGGGACAAGTTTTGTCCGCTGGGGACGCGTCATTGTCCGCAACGTTTTCCGCAATCATCGCCGTTCGCAATGGAGACGAAAGTACCTCTTCAGCCCGTTACTCATCGAGAAGCTGTTCGAGACACAATGTGCCGCTGAAGAACTGCTTGAAATCCGGCTGATCGCTTTGCGGGAATGTCTGAAGAAACTTCCTCGGGCTGATCGCCAGCTAGTCAATGCTTTCTACCAGAAAGGAAGCACGTTGTCCGATCGAGCCCGAGCGGCCGGAAAAGACCCCAACATCCTCCATAAAGCCGTCAGCCGAATCCGGCTCCGACTGTCTCAATGTATCGATCGAAAGTTAGGGGCCGAACGTGACTGAAGTGAATCCGAATGGACATCCACGAAGTTCAATACAACGGATGACCGAACGTCTGTTGAATGGGACAATGGGGAGCGAGGAATTCGAACATTTCGAACAGATCCTGCTCAGTGATCCCACGGCCCGTTTAACCTACATTGAACATATCAATGTCCACGCACAACTGAGCCATCTGGGGGGAGCTGTCGAAGCGATCGGAGATGAAGTCTTCTCTGTTCGCGAAAGACCGGCATTTGGAACAGGCTCAATTCTTGCTGCAGTTCTTACCTGTTGCATGATGCTTGGTGGAGCAATCTATTTCACAATCAGCCGCAACATCCCCGAGCATTCTGACGCGATCCTCGGACATATCGTTACGGATACGACTCCGCAATCTGATAAGACAGGCGACAGCACATTAGTCCGACAGCCATTAAAAACGGGTGAATTGTTTAATCTGCCGTTTGGCATGACTCGGTTTCAGCTTAGCAATGGAGTCGCCTGTACACTACATGGACCGGCTCGAATTCAATTTGAAACCCCCTCCAAGTTATTACTGGAATCTGGAACCTTCGTGGCCAGTGTTCCGCCAGAAGCAATCGGCTTTCGTGTCGAGACGCCTCATGTCGAGGTCATTGATCTGGGAACGACCTTCAGTCTTTCCGTGGGGACCGATTCGGAACTTCGGGTCTTTCAAGGACTGGTCTCCGCCCGGCAGAAGTCAGGATCGAACCGGGGTGCCGCTCCGTTACTGGTCCGAACAGGTGAAGCGATTCGATTCGCCCCGCTTGCTTTAGCAGAGACTCGTGTTGATGCAAATGAATCTGATCAGATTTTGACGGGAATAAAACAACTCTATGGGGTCGATCATGTCGAAGGGGCAATGACGCTGCTTCCAGTTCCCCCTGATTCGGTCCAGAACACCAAGCTGACCAGTGATTCCACAATCTTCCTGTTTCGGGAGCAGGCGTTCGTTGAACTGACTCAGCCCCTGAAAGTGGTTCCACCGGAATCCAAAACGCATTCTGCGCCGGGAGACTTCAATCCTCTTGAACTTCCCGTCGGCACTCGCTGCTCCTCCTTCCTGCTGCATAGTGACTTTGCCACTCGCCAGGAACCACTTCGTGGAACAATTCGCTTTCAGCGCCCGATTCTCGGTCTCATTTTCTCCAGCGATGGATTACAGAATTCTGACTCTCTGTTTGCCCATTCCGGTACGGCATATCCGACAGAAGAATCAACATTCAAATACAATCAGAGCCGTGGTTGTGTAATTCCATTTGGAGGAAAAGGGGAATTGGCTGATGAAATATTTATTCATGAAGACGGTCGGGGATTAACCGTCACATTGAACTCACCTAACGAAAACATTGATCAAATCAGAATTCTTCTTCAGTCAGACAATCATAACTAATAATTTGCCTATTGATTAATAAGGAAATATCTCATGCAGAAAAACGGCGTAGACAGACATTCATCTTTCAGATCGATTCGATCAGGATTTACGCTCATTGAGCTGTTAGTCGTGATTGCGATTATTGCAATTCTAGTCGCATTACTACTTCCCGCCGTGCAACAGGCTCGAGAGGCGGCTCGACGTTCTCAGTGTAAAAATAATCTGAAACAAATCGGACTGGCATTACACAACTACCATGACACACACAGCATCTTCCCACCCGGTTACGTCTCAATTTTGGGAACATTCGGGGAGACAGACCGGCCAGCTTGTTGGACATGGACCGCGTTCATACTTCCGTTCCTGGAACAGTCGGTCATCTACAGCCAGCTGAATGTTGGAAGCATCACACCCCATCAGGCTGTTTCCAGTGCCCAGTTGCTCCCGATCATGAAGACTCCGCTCGCAGTCTTTCGTTGCCCGTCGGATTCTGGACCGGCCATCATGACAGCGGAGACCGGTCGCAGAATCCGGATCTCACCCTCAAGCTCCACTTTACAACCGGTCCCGATTGCTAATTACGTCGCATCCAATGATGTGCAGCGTCTTATGCAGAATCGTTCGACTAATCCAGTGAATGGATCCGACGCACGAGGGCAAGGAGCATTAGGAGCATTCTGGGGAGATAGTAATTTGAAAATCAGGGACATCACGGACGGAACCAGTAATACAATTTTGGTTGGAGAACGATCCTACTATATTGGAAGTTTTGTCAATCGGGCAGGAGCACTATACGCCATTACCGGAATCGGAAACGACGGCCCAGATCCCGGTCCCGGCAATCCCGACAACGGGATGGTCGCCACATTTGCCAGTGGGCGATTTCCAATTAATCCTCCAGCCAGCGCAGGAAATGTCCGTAGATTCTCTTACAGCAGTGAACATACTGGCGGCGCCCATTTTCTGTTGGCCGACGGTGCTGTGCGGTTTATCAGCGAGAATGTTGACGCTCACCCTGCTCCTCCCAACCACACAAACGACGTCAATAATACGTTTGCATTGTTGATTGCAATTCAGGATGGAAAAGTGGTAGGGGATTTCTAAATGCTTCGCTACGTTCTCTGCTGTATCGCCCTGGGAACAACCTTTCTTCATGGATGTGGTCAGGCTGGTGATGTTGACTTAGGTGTTGTTACAGGAGTCGTAACTCTCGATAACAAGCCATTAAAAGATGCATTAATTTCATTCACGCCGGATCAGGGAGGACGTCCATCGTTCGGCATCACAGGGGGTGATGGACGCTATGTTCTTGACTACAGCTCCAAACGCCGTGGAGCATTGATTGGCCGTCATGCTGTCCACATCTCGACTGTATTGGAAGGGCCGAGTGAAGCAGGAAAAGGTGAACCGGTCACTCCACTGGTCGAGGAGAAGGTCCCTGAGAAGTATCGTACGAAAGAAGGGACCGTGGTTGTGGTTGAATCTGGTCGAAATCAGATCGACTTCGCGTTAAAAAATGACTGATATATTTGAGTGTATTTATAGATCACATATCCGATTCGGAATGCCTCGTGTCTCAGGATCGGCTGCTTGTCCAATTCGATAGCAGTAATTGAATACTAAATTCTTAGATGATACGGAGAACAGCCATGCGAGAATGTAATGTCCTCAGATGCCCATCATCCAGGTCGAATCGGCGAGGATTTACTCTCATTGAACTGCTGGTGGTGATTGCCATTATTGCGATTCTGGTCGCCTTGCTGTTGCCTGCTGTGCAGCAGGCTCGAGAGGCAGCCAGACGCTCCCAGTGTAAGAACAATCTCAAGCAGATTGGTCTGGCACTTCATAATTATCATGATACTCACCAGGTTTTTCCGCCAGGATGTGTGTCAACTTCTTCTAATGTCGGGACCGGATGGTGTTCGACTGCTACGAGCCAAGCAGGTCAACGTGCTCCCTGGACTGTAATGATTTTGCCTTTTCTCGAACAAGCTGTCTTATATCAGGAGTTTCGATTCGATCAGAAATTTACAAGCTGGTCGAGCTATGCAGGCAGCACGACCAATCATGCAGCCTTTCAACTGAAGGCCATGGCCGTTTATAAATGTCCGTCAGATCCACTCTCCGCCGCAGAGAAAGTCGCTGCGAACTACCGCGGTGTACAGGGAGGACAGACTTCCCCGACAACGAGTCATTGCAATTATAGTGGTAACTCCAACAGACGTTTCCATACCAATGGGATTTTGTTTGTGAATTCGCGAACCGCATTTCGGGATATCACCGATGGAACCTCAAATGTCCTGCTGGTTGGCGAATCTCACTACAACACCACGACGGCAAATTCCTCAACGGGAGCATACGTTGGCTGGGCTTCTGCCACGAATGCCAGTACTGAAGGTCCCTATGTCGGTAATCTGGCCGCGGCTGATGGCGGCATTAATTCGTCACCAGTAGACCCATCAAAGGCCGATCCACGTGAACACCAATCGAATCATTTTGGGAGCTTTCATACTGGTGGGGCACATTTTCTTTTGGCAGATGGTTCTGTTCATTTCCTGAGTCAAAACATGGACCAAGGAACGTTCAGAGGTCTTGGGATCCGGGACAATGGTCTGCCGGTTGGGGGGCTCCCATAATGAATCCCACTTGGCTGGTCGTTGTTAGAGACCGAATCCCCCTCTCTCCTCACCTTCTCCGGAAGATCGTCCTGTTTGGCGTCATTGTCTGTTGCCCTGGTTGTCTGGCATCACCTCAAGGGGAGATCATTCGTTATCAGCTCAAAGGAGATGTGATATTCGATGGCCAGCCAGTCCCGCAGGGGACGATTCAGTTGACTCCCGATACTCAAAAAGGAAATTCCGGACCAGGATCAACTGGAATTATCGAAAATGGAAAGTTCACAATTCCTGCACAACGAGGTATCGTAGGAGGGAGTTACATTGTTTTAATTAGTGGGTACGATTCATCTCCCATCCCCATGGACGAAGCAACGGGCTCAGGTTCTCCCCTGTTTGAGGAATATCGGATTTTAGTGGAGCTCCCACATAAATCGTCAGTCCAGGACTTTTCCATTCCTAAAGAATAGAACCCGCTCTGAGAATCTTAGAGCCGCAAACAAAACCTCATTGAACAGTGAAAACTCCTTTTCCGCGAGCGGAACGGGGTCAGTTTTGTTAGGGGTTCTTAATACCGTCTCGCCAGGAGGACGTGCAAAGGGACGGAAGAAAAAGAAGCTGCTGATCAGGGCGGAGATTGCAGGGATTCAAATACTTCAGGTCACGCGACGTTGCTGTTGCGGTGTTTCTTCAACCCTGCCGTCAACAGCCTCCTTGGCACTCAGAAGTTCATCACACTGGAGAAGGTCCAGTGGTGGTGTGGCGTCAAACCGTCCCCTCCAAAATCTTGAGACGAACACTACTGGCCTCCCCCTCCCAGGGCATTTTCCATCAAGCAAAAGCCATGTGAAAATTGTCAGAGAGGATTCCTGAGTCAAGATCTGGTATTGTGATCTTTAGGAATTCACATCATCACGATGTTTAGAAATAGACTCTCAAGGCAAGGAAATACGGATGCAACGCTTCTCTTTTCGATCCTGGTATCGACCTGCAGTCACCGGAATGGTGATCGCTCTTTGTGCCTCTGGTTGCATCGATCCAAAGATGACAAAGGGAAAGAAGTCCCAAGGGGACGGAGCGAAAACAACCGCTCCGGATGCTGCTCCGGCGAACAATGACCAGCCCGCCGCGCCGGCAACGTTCACTTTTCCGGAAGACAATACAAAACTGGTTGACCGCAAACAGATTCTTGCCGAAAACCCGAACCTGGTGGAAGTGGAGAACCGCATCAACGCCGCCGACCCGATCAGTGCGGCCACTCAAGGATATTTTGCGATCGGTTCAAAAGCCCAACTTCAGAATCTAAAACACGGCATCGACCTCTACAAAGCCGAACACGAAAAATTCCCCCCGTTTGCTGAGTTCGATAAGATGATCAAAGAGGCCCGCGTCGATTTGAAAGGGATCCGCCGCTGGCAGGTCTACGCCTATGACGACACCACCGGTGAACTCTGTATTCTCGAAGACCGAGAATACAAGAAGCGAGAATACGAAAAGGCCGGAGTGAAACTGGAAGACAACTGACTTCAGTGTCGATCTGTTTGATCCTCGACGGAGTTTCCTGGCTTTTCGGAGATGATCAGAAGAAGAAAGAACCACGAATAAAGCGAATCGCACGAATTTTCTGATCGGCGTCCAAAATAAATTGATTCGTGAGATTCGTTCGATTCGTGGTTTCTGAATTCGTGAAGGCACTTCAGGGACGGCTTGCCCAGGAGAATTGTTCCCTAATTTAAGGGAAATTTAGAATCGTCCTGAAAATAACTGTCCAATTTTAAAAGCTGTTGGCAAGCCTGGGTGGCCCGGCCAGATTGGTCGGGTGCCGTAGGCACAAGACGCTCTTCCCTCAGGATCCCGATTTCCCAATGACTGTGAATTGTCTCTCGGTCGCCAAATCAGAGCATGAGATCTTCTGTGGAATTGCAAGCTGAGGGGGCAGGCTTCTTGTCGCTGCGCGACCCGGCCAATTCTGGCCGGGCTACCCGGTTTGTTATTTTCAGGACGATCCTTATCGAAATTAAACAGATTTAACGGCTCAAAAACTTATTAATAAACGTCACGGCAATAGCGTTTTTCTGTCTGCATTTGAGCGAGATACATCTCTGTCTGCTGATCGCTTAAACCGGCGTATTGGGAAATGATTCTACGAAGAGTCTTATCGACATCGACGGCCATTCGTCTCGCATCTCCACATACAAAAACAGACGCGCCTTCATTCAGCCATTTCCACAATTCTGCCCCCTGTTCAAGCATTTTGTCCTGCACATAGATTTTTTCAGTTTGATCACGACTGAACGCCACGTCCAGACGATTAAGGACGCCGCAGGTTTGCATACTTTCCAGTTCATCACGATAAAGAAAATCTGTTGCCGAGCGTTGATCTCCAAAGAAAAGCCAGTTTTTTCCGGTGGACTTTGTCGCGAGCCGCTCCTGGAGAAACGCTCGAAATGGAGCAATCCCGGTTCCGGGGCCGATCATAATCAGATGTTGAGCAGGGTCATCAGGGACCGAGAAAGCATGTGCCGGATGGACGAAGATGCGAACCTGGTCACCTGCCATCAGGCGATCAGAGAACATTGTACTCGCAACCCCTTTTCTCTCCCGGTCACGATGTTGCCAGCAAACGCGCCCAACTGTCAGGTGGACCTGATTGGCATGGGCGTTTAATGAGCTGCTGATGGAGTACAGTCGGGGTTTCATTCGTGCTAAAGAACTGACTAACTGCTGCGCCCCCAGTCGTATAGCGGAATGATGTTTCAAAAGGTCCAGTACATCCCAGTCATCGATGAGATCGGGGGATTCAAGGTATTGATTGAAGAGTGCCCGCTGCTGGATATCCTCAGATGCCTGTCGCAGGCAAGCAATCAGGTCGTCCGAAATTTCTGAGAGACAAAAATGATTCTCTAACGCATCACACAGCGGCATCGTCTGACCATCGATTTCAACCGGATGATCTGCACTGGCACGCAGTTCCGCGATCACTTCCCGAACGAGATCCTTGCAGTTGACCGGATAAACGCCGAGTGCGTCGCCAACACGATAGCGGATTCCACTCCCCGCCAGATCAATTTCCACATGCGAAGTCTGTTTGGTCGACCCCGTGCCATTCAGGTTACGAATTCCAAGAATTCTGGCCGGAAATGGTTGGCGGCGATTCCATGATGGTTCTGATGGTGATGGGGAATTGACCGCAGGATTCTTACTGTTCGCTGGTTCGTTCTGATTTACTTCAGGATTGAGGCTCACCAGTTCTTTCAGTTTCCGGGAAGTCGACTTTCCGCCGGGGGAACAGAGTGTGAAGCTCTTCTCTTCCCCCGAAGCAAGGGCGTCCGCATAGCGCTGGCAATCATAGCCGCAAGAACCGCAATCCAGTTGTGCCATGGCCGCCATGAGCTGCTGCCTGAGGGGGCGCCCTTCGGCCAATTGCAGGCGTTCCTCCATTTGCAGAGCAGGATCATGCCACGGAACACTGCAATCTTCCTGAACCGTCTGCTCCTGCGTGCTCCGGGGATCCGAAATCACTGACGCTCGCGTCTCGGCCCCGGTCGCGGAAGATCCCTGTAAACCGATCCAGCCAGCAAGAAACCCGTTCAGCCAGGCACGCTGTTCTTCATTAAAAGGAGCGGATTCAGGAACGAGTGAAACTGATTGAATCATAATCTTCACCGATAATGAATTCTGGTTGTCAGGAAAGTAATCTGCAGTGACCAACTGCAGTGATTGCCGAGAGCAAAGCCTGCAGTTCAACCCGCAATTGCCAGAGACGGCTCCGCCACCGACTGCAGGTATTCGATCTCATTCCGATTCACGAAATCAGAGAAGCATTCTTCTCGTATTCGATTGTCGAGATAGCACCGGATCAACTGTTCAATGATCATGGGGACTTCTTCGAAAGCCACTTTCGGGAAGAGCTGTCGAGCAATGTTCTGCCGGTCGGCATAACCTCCTCCGACCACGATCTCGTAGCCTTCGACCATGTCTTCTCCAACTTCCACCTGCGTGCCACGACACCCGATGTCTCCGATGAAATGCTGAGCGCAGCTATGGTGACACCCTGTCAGGTGAATATTGATTGGAACATCCAGTTCGAAACGATCTTCGAGATGCGCGGCGAGTTTCATTGCGTGCCCCTTCGTATCGGCCGCAGCGTATTTACAGCCTGCCTTGCCGGTGCAGGCGACGAGTCCCGCACGAAACGACGAGGCTTGCCAGTCCAGTCCGATGGCTTCGATCGCCTGTTGAACGGCATGCAGGTCTTCGCGTCGGATGTCGGGAATCAACAGGTTTTGCCAGACCGTGAGGCGAACACGGCCAGACCCGTACTGATCACTGAGGGAGGCGATGGCCCGGGCCTGATCGCAAGTGATTCTTCCCACCGGCAACACAAGACCAAGGTAGAAACGATTCGGCTGCTTCTGGGGATGCACTCCCACATGCCCCCAGCGGTTCGATGCAGCGGGAAGCTCATAGTCGTCTGCAGCGACCCTTCGAAGTGGTCTTCCAAGCTGGCGTTCGACGGCATCAATGAATCCGGGGAAGCCCCAGGTGTCGAGCATATACTTCAGGCGGGCTTTATTGCGATCGGTACGATCTCCATGCTCAATAAAGACTCGCAGAATTGCATGTGCGACGTCGAGACACTCTTCAGGCTGCAGCAGAACTCCGGTCTCCTTTGCAAAGTCCCGGTGACCGGTGATGCCTCCTAGGGTCAGGCGAAAGTAAATCCCGGCGGGGACATCCGCAGTGGCTGTTCTGGAGGTGACACGTACCGCCTGAAATCCAATGTCGTTCGTCTCCTCCAGTGTCGCGATGGCTCCTCCGCCGTCAAAACTGATATTGAACTTTCTCGGTAAGCCATACAGTTCGCGATGATTGAGAATGTGATGATGCATTTCCCTGGCAAGCGGGAATGTTTCGATCAGTTCATCGGGATCGAAACCGGATGTCGCTGCCGAGGTGACATTACGAATGTTATCCCCTCCCGACCCCTTGTTGACGAGCCCCAGATCACAGAGTCCTTCGTGGACCACACAACCACGATCAGCGGGAATCTCACGAATCTGCAAGTTGGCTCGCGTCGTGGCATCCACGTAACCGCCCCCATGCTGTTCGGCCAGATCCGCAATTCCGCGAAGTTGCCAGCTTTTCAATTCTCCGCCGGGAATTCGTAATCGACACATGAAGGAATCCTGTGCCGGGGCCACCTGAAATAATCCATGAAACTTCCAAAGGAAGACATCCGTTCCTTTTGGAAATACATTCTCCCGTGCGGCCTGTTTCATTTCGTTCCAGATCCCCAATGGATCCTTGTCCCGTTTGGCCTGTTCTTCACGACTCAGTTTCTTGTTCTGAGCCAACGCACGGTCTTGTGCCAGCCTTTCCAGACTTCCGGAGGAGGACGGGGAATCAACAACATGTGTTCCCAGAGCCCCTAAGACGACGGTTGCATTGTTTGCAGATGCGGCGCTGTCGGAAAGAACCGGTAACCCTTGAATCTTACGGGCGACATCGGCTCCCATCGCCAAACCTTGAAGATAGTTCTTCTGAGATTCCGTGAATCCGCTGGTCGTCGACATCACCGTTCTCCCTGTTGGCAAGTTTCATTGCACTGCAACAATTCCAGTCGTTCCAAGTTTGATCTGAATAAGAAAGAAGTGGGTAGTGGGTGGTGGATAGTGGGTAAGAAAAGGCATGAATTTTCAGCCTTTTTCTGACCCCTGAATCCTGATCCCTGACCCCTTATCCTCCAGATGAACAAACCTCGAACGACTGAATTTCACTTTTGATTCCGAATCACCCGTACCGCGCAGGCTTTGTATGAGGGCTGCTTGGAATACGGATCGAAAACCGCATCGGTCAGTTGGTTCGTTCCTTCGTAATGCATCGGAATAAACAACTGACCGTTCTGGACTCCCGGTGTGAAGAACGCCATGGCCTGCATCCGTCCCCGCTGGGATTCGACGGTCACCCATTCATTCGGCGCGATTCCCATTCGCCGGGCGTCGGCTGGATTGATTTCAACAAATGGCTGCTGAGGAGAAAGCTTGCGCAGCACCGCAGACTTGCCGGTACGGGTCTGGGTATGCCATTGGGCAGCCGTCCCGCGCCCTGTCAGTAACACGAATGGATACTGACTCGATGTACTCTCTGTGAGGGGACGCGGTTCTTCGAAAAAGAACCTGGCCTTACCATTCTGATGATAGAACCGCCCGTTTTCGAATAACCGGCGTTCCTGTTGTGGATTGACCATTCCTGAAGGACAGGGCCATTGCACCCCTCCCTGTTCTTCAATCCAGCGATAGTTTTTGATGCCGGTCAGATCGCAGGGCTGACCACGGCTGATTTCCTTGAGAATTTCGAACACGGCGGCGGGAGATTTCCATCTCGCAAACAGGTCACCGCATCCCCAGTAATGGGCGATAAGTTGAAAGATGTGAAAATCCGCCAGGGCCACTCCCGGAGCACGGCGGACTTTCTTCAGAACTCCCAGACGCCGTTCCGAATTGATGAAGGTCCCTTCCTTCTCTCCCCATCCTGCGGCCGGAAGAACAAGGTCCGCCAGTTGAGCGGTCTCGGTGGTGTGATACATATCCTGCACCACGAGGAAATCCAGCCGATCGAGCATCTCACGGGCCAGATTCTGATTGATCCATGAATGTGCGGTGTTCGTGCAGATCACCCATAATCCTTTGATTTTCCCTTTAAGGATCCCTTCCATGATTTCGTGATAGGCCCAACTGTTTTCCGTGGGGATTCGTGTCTCATCAAGATTGAGAATGCGGGCGATTTTCCGCCGATGCCGCGCATTGAGAAAGTCATGTCCCCCAAGTAACGCCGTCGTGTTACTGAAGAGTCGCGAGCCCATCGCATTGCACTGCCCGGTGATGGAATTGGCACCTGTTCCGGGCCGACCGATGTTGCCTGTCATCAGAGCCAGATTGATCAACGCCTGTGCGGTGCGGACTCCCTGATAGCTCTGATTGACTCCCATGGTCCACCAGAATGAAACCCGTTCCCGCTCATGAATCGTCCGGGCGAAGTGCTCGATTTGTTCCCCTGTCAATCCGGTCTCTGCAATGACACGAGGGAGATCAAACGCCTGCACCGCCTGGGCGAAGTCTTCAAAGCCTTCAGTGGAGGCTTCGATAAATGCGTTACTGATCCAGCCCCGTTCAATGAGAATGCGGGCGATGCCGTAGAGCAGCGACTGGTCTGACTTGGGCTTGATCGCCAGATGCTGTGTCGCGGACATCGCGGTTTCTGTCATCCGGGGATCAATGACGACGATTTCCGGATGACGGCGATTGCGCATGACCCGTTCCCACATAATGGGATGGGCAATACAGGGATTACTGCCGACAAAGACCAGTGCGTCCGATTCTTCAAAGTCTGCATAAGTGTAGGGCGGGGCATCGAAGCCAAAACTCTGTTTATAAGCGACGGCGGCCGTTGCCATGCACTGTCGTGTATTTCCGTCCCCATGCAGCATCCCCATGCCGAACTTCGCCAAGGCTCCCAGAAAAGCCATTTCTTCCGTGGGAATCTGCCCTGTACTGAGGAACGCGACGGATGCCGGTCCATGCTGTTGCTGGATCGCTCTGATTCGGGTGACAAAAGTCTGCATCGCAGTGTCCCAACCGACCGGTTCCAACTTTCCCTGATCGTTCCTCAATAATGGAACGGTTGCACGGTCCGGGGCATCCAGAACGGTCAGCGCTTCCCATCCCTTGGGGCAAGCCATTCCCAGATTCACTGGATACCCGGTGAGTGGAGATAAACTGACGGCCTCGCCATTCTGAAGATGAATTTTGAGTCCGCAACCGGTGGAACAGAATCCACATACGAGATTTGCGGTGGCATCCGGCTGGAGACGGTCCGGCACCTGTCCGAGACCGAATCCACCAGGAACCTGCACCAGTTCTCGAGTCAGCGGACCAGTTCGCTGTCGCAGGAGAGACATGCCAGGCAGGTTCGCGTATTGGTCAATGAAATGAGTCATGTCCGGAGTCCTCCCGGCATACGGGGAGAGGAGACTGCCGCAAAGAACAGATAGCGTTCGAACAGTTCTCCCAGCAGACAGAATGTCCACGCGACCAGTGGGAGTACGATTGTCAGTAGTATCCCTTGCCCGACCTGCTCAGGTTCCTGGCAGAGGACATATGCGGGAATCGCAATTCCGCCAATGGCTCCACAGACCATTCTCGCCACACTGACCGGTTGCAAGACTCCCAGGACCAGAACAGCGGATCGTTTCAGTGGCGTATTACGAAAATTGGCCAGATGCCGCAGAAGCGAGGCGTCATATGAGAGCTTCAGCAGTGTGGTGAAAAGCAGTCCCTGAATCAGAGGGGGCGTCAACATTGAAGCAAGCGTCAACGTTGTCGAGGAGATGAACAGTCGCATGATGGTGAGCGAAACCCATGTCGTCGCGATTCCCAGCATGGCGGATGTCAGCCCGAATCGAATCGCAGTCCGTTCGACACTCCAAAGTTCCCGTTTCGTAAAAGCATAAATCATGACGGAGCAATAGACGCCGATCGCACCCGTGACAGCCACGGCGATTTCCAACCCGGGAAGCCAGTTTAAGAGCCATTCATCCCAGCCTGCAGCCTTCACTCCCGGAAGCGTCACCAGCCAGCAGAGAGCGGCATACGGAATCGCCAGATGAGAGAACACTCCGAAGGCCAGGATCTCCCGGCTCAACCAGGAATGCCGCAACCCGATCAGACCCCGGTAAGCATACTGCGGTCTTCCCAGATGCAGTGTACTCGCCCCCAATGCCAGCAGCCCCAACAGCAAGGCACTGGTTGCAAGATAAGGGCGCAATAATGGTCCGAGTTCCACCGGTAGCATCCACCCCAAAATACTGCCGGTGGTAAATGCACCGACCGACAATTGGGTCAGCACCAGCATGATGATCAACGGCCAGTGAGGATGCTGTGGATTGACCGAATAGTAATCCGCCGGCAGCATGTTTCTGGGAAAGACCCGTGTTGATCGATAAGTCGTCGTCGGCAGGGTGAGATAGGGTTCTGGCGCCGCTGGCAGAAAGTGGTCGGCTTCCGCATTTTCGATGATTCGTGCTGTCTCGATGATACGAATGGCAATCGCTTCGTGAGGACAGGCCTGCACACACGCAGGAGCTTCTCCATTCGCCAGCCGATTCGAGCACATGTCACATTTACGGACGATCCCTTTCTGCTGGTGATACTTGGGAACATCGTAAGGACAAGCCAGCGTGCAATACTGGCAGCCGAAACACTGATCGTCGAGATGCCGTACAATTCCTGTTTTCGGATCCTTTTCATAAGCATCAACAGGACAGGCGCTCATACACGCCGGTTCCAGGCAATGATGACAGGCGGCCGTCACGTGCTGCATGACGGGAGCGGACTCGGTTCCGCCGACCAACAGTCCCACGTCTCGCCAGGTTTCCTGCTCATCCAGACCATTCAAGGCATGACAGGCCGTGACACAGGCTTTACATCCGGAACACCGGTCAAGATCCACTTCGAAAGCATACTGCTGACCCGGACCCGGCTCAGCCGCAGGAAGCAACCGGGAGTAATACTGTGCCTGATCCGGTCGTGCATCGGGGGAGTGGTCTCGTGAAAGATGATCTCGTGAAAACTGTTCGACTGCAGAGAGCTGTTGTTGCTGATCAAGGAGAAGCTGCACCAGTGTCGAAGAGTCGACACGTGGAGCATCATTCACGATGTCCGTCCGGAATCGCTCCAGAGTCAACGGTCGACTGATCGTGGCAACGTCACTCACGGTGATTCCATTGAACTCGTTCCTGAACTTCAGGAAACGGGTCATCCAGTTCGAAAGGGAAATATCGGAACAAAGGAGAGCGCGTCTTTGTTCCGACAGGAACATTCAAGGCTTTTGCTTGTTTCAAGATGGGCAATTTCCGGGAGGGCGAAGCTCCTGCTGAGCCGCATGAAAGGTCATGCTTTCCATGGTTTGCGGCTCGGCGGGAGCCTCGCCCTCCCAAGCAATTTTCAATAAAGCGAATGCCCTGCAGGCATATTCAGGGACTCTTTTCAGTCAGGCACTCGCGGCATTGACTTCCAGTTCTTTGCATGGAGACACTTTGCATTGAGACAGGGGGACGGAAGTGACCGGGTGCGATTCTGCTTCGGCGACGGTTGAGAAGCGGATCGCCAGTGAGATGAACGATGCCCCGGTCACAAAGACTCCCATGATCAGTAGCGAAGTGGGCCATGAGAAAGACTCGTTTTTCAACAGGAATCCGGCCGCCACTGCACCAACATTTCCTCCTGCTCCCACGATGCCTGAGACCGATCCCAGTGCTTTTCGATTCAGAAAAGGAACAATCGAATAGGTCGCTCCGTTCGCCATTTTGACAAATAGCCCCAGCAGCAGCATCGCAGGAATGGCCACCACAAGCTGACGTGCCTGTGAGAAAAAGATCAGTGCCAGTCCCTCACAGAAGACGGCAATGAACAGCCATCGACTCCGTCCGTTCAGTCCCCATTTCAAGCCGAATCGATCCCCGATGATGCCTCCCAATGCCCGGGCAAACAGATTCATTCCCCCAAACAATCCAGCAATCACTCCGGCAATCCCCAGTGCATGGATGGGATCGAGGCTTTTGAGTTCCTCGAAATAGTCCATGAAATACAGGACGGCCATATTGTCGAGGGTCAGTTCCAGACCGAAGCAGCAACCATAAATCACCCCAAGACCCCAGACACGCGGATCACGAAGTGCTGTTATCAATGCTCCTTTTGTCGACTTCTTTTTCGACATGCGTCCTGTCGCGCGAAGCTCAGAGAAATTCCCCTGCGGAGTGTCTTGAGTCAGGAAGTAATAGGCGACGCCGGTCAATGCACAGACCACGCCGGCGACCACCATGCACAATCTCCAACTCACTGCTGAAGACAACCCGACTGTTGTCAAAAAGAAAGCGAACAAGAGAGGCATGACGACTTGTGTCACCCCCCCTCCCAGATTTCCCCAGCCAGCGGTGATCGCGTTTGCCGTTCCGACGCAATTGGGGGCAAACATCATGGAGGTGTGATACTGCGTAATGACGAAGGAGGCCCCAATCGCACCGATCGCCACTCGAAACATCAGGAACGTGGTGAAGTCATGCGCGAATCCGATTCCAATCACCGGCAGCGATCCCAGAATCAGCAGGCCACTGTAAGTGAGCCGAGCCCCAACCCGGTCACAGAGCCAGCCGATCAGCAGTCGAGCGAAAACAGTGATCGCCACCGAGCCGATCATGCACCAGCCCACCTGGTCTTTGGTGAGAGAGAGTTCTTCCCGGACGACCCCCATCAACGGGGCCATCCCAAACCAGGCAAAGAAGCACAGAAAGAATGCGATCCAGGACAAGTGAAACGCTCGCATCTGCGGGGATCGCAGGTCTGCCAGACGGATCTGTGTGGCCTTTCCTGAATCGTTCATCATCTCATTTCTCCAGCAGCTCAAACTCCAGATGCCGAGAGCGATCGGCTCTGATTCAGCAGCAATCGCAATTCAAGAACCAACTTTGCTAATCACTGCTGTAGGGCATTCATTTGTTCGGAAAACCGAAGCGAACGACGAACCCCATGACTTCTGGCGAATTGACTGCTGCGCGTTACCAATGCATCCATGCACAAACTCGACGCATATGGAAATCGGTTGATTTCATCAAAACAAATGATTTCTGATGTGGGAGGGGACCATGGCGAAGGAAAACGGATTTTTTTGAATCGTGTCGTTGAGTGGTCTGGACTTTGCTTTGAAAAACAGAGAACCAACAGAGTCGCTCGCGGTCCTGAAAATGCCTCATGCTTCCGAAATGCTGATCCGCGACCTGGGACGTCGATATCTCGGCGTACTCATCTTCGTCGCTGCGTTGCTGCTGCTTGATCAGGCAGTCATTCAGCCGCTGCTGATCAGATTGAACGGGTTTGGTTCGGTCATCAATCTGGCAGGACGTCAACGCATGCTGAGTCAGCGGTTGACCAAGGATGTTCTGGTCATCGCTCGTGATTCCTCGTCCTCTGACCGCTGGCTGGTCGATCTGCGAGAGTCGTTGGAAAACTGGGTGACGGTCCATCATGGTCTGAAGAACGGGGACGACAGATTACTTCTCCCCGGCACAACCGATCCTCAGATCCTGTCCTATCTGGGACAACTTGAATCTGCATTTGTGTCGATCAGGGATGCAGCGATAGCCGTGCTGGCGGAACCGAGTCTGGCATCAGCACTGATTCCGGACATTCTTAAGAACGAACAGGTTTATGTGACTCAGATGGACCTCATTGTCGGTCGTTTCGAACAGAAAACTTCCCGCCAGGTAGAGGTCCTGCGATGGATTGGCCTGGCGACGACCGCTCTGGTGTTGGGATTGATGGGACTTCTTGCACGACTGGTCCTCAAGCCGGCGACCGAGTTGATTCAGCATCAGATGCGTCAACTGCTGGCGGCCCGGGATGCCCTTGAAGATCGTGTTTCCGAACGAACTCAGGCACTTACCCGGGAAGTGGCCGAACGCCGGTCGGCAGAAGAGCGGATTCGTCAACTGCAATCTGAGCTGGCTCATGCCAGTCGTGTCACCAGTTTGGGACAGTTTGCAACCGGATTGGCCCATGAGATCAATCAGCCACTGGGGGCGATTACCAATTTCGCCGAGACCATGACTCTGATGATCGATGACAAATCCGGTTCGACTGCCGAACTCAAACAGACGACCAATCGTATCCGCGACGCCGCGATGCGCGCCGGTCAGATTGTTGGTCGAATGCGAAATTTTCTGCGTCCGAAACCGGCGCAACGCACGGACAACCATCTGAATCAACTGATCCGCGACGTTCTGGAAATCTGCTCACCGGAAATCAAACGACATCGTATTGAAGTCGCTTGCGAACTGGAAAGCACGGAAAAAGCACATATTTTTGTAGATACCATCCAGATTCAACAAGTGCTGGTGAACCTGATCCAAAATGCAATTCAGGCGATGCTCTGTCATACACGAATACCCCGTCTGACATTGCGAACATCCCAGGAAAGCTCAACGATTCTTGTCAGTGTCTGTGATACCGGCCCTGGATTTCCTGAAAGATTGACTGAAAAGTTGACTGGAACAGGCCTGCTGCCATTCCAGTCAACAAAAGTCGAGGGACTCGGCATGGGACTGACAATCAGCCAGACATTACTGGGAATCCATCAGGGAAGCCTCTCCATTCAGAATCTTCAGCCTCATGGCGCGTGTGTCGCCTTTACACTCCCCATTTTCAATGCTTAGCGATCCTGCGAATTCGAATCACAACCCGTCGACGGTCTTTGTCGTCGATGACGATGTTGATCTCCGTGATTCTCTCGTAATGCTGTTGAGAGCATTGGGGCACATCGTCCTTCCGTTTTCGTCTGCGGAGGAATTTTCCAGTTCCTATGTTGACCAGCCTGGCTGTTTAGTGCTTGACATCCAGATGCCTGGGAAGAATGGAATCGAACTTTATGAAGAACTGCTGACACAGGGAAAGCGTATTCCTGTGATCTTCATTACGGCGCACGCCAGCATCAGCATTGCTGTCGCGGCACTCAAAACGGGGGCGATCGATTTTCTGGAAAAGCCGTTTGATCGCAACACTCTCAGCGATCGCATCGAAAGGGCCTTCCAGGCCGACGCCGCATGGAGAGAGTGCGATACAAGATACCAGCAGCTTGACCAGTTGGTACAAGGCTTGAGTGAGAATGATCAGGAAACACTGAAGATGATCATCCTCGGTGATACGAACAAGGCCATGGCAGCCAAGCTTCTCATTACCGAACGGGCCGTGGAACTCCGACGACAACGCCTGATGCAACGCTTGAATGTCCGCAGCCTTCCAGAGCTGTTGAATCTGACGATCACTCATCGGGTTCTCGCCGAGGTGCGAGAGCTCAATCAGCCTCGACTTTTTCCAGGGGCATAACTTTGGTGCCGGGGCTTTTGCTTGTTTGAAGATGGGCAATCTTCGGGAGGGCGAAGCTCCTGCTGAGCCGCATGAAAAATGACGCTTTCCATGATTTGCGGCTCGGCAGGAACCTCCCCCCTCCCTGACGATTTTCAATAAAGCGTAAGCCCTGCTTGGGGATCGCGAACAGCTCCCCTCAAATTATGGATATATCCATTCCGAGAGCAGATCGGAGGCCGTTTTGTCCGGCGTGGTTTGTTTCACTCGCAGTGGGAGAAGCCAGGGAACCAAAGGGCTGAAGGCGTATTTTGACTACTACCGCCACAAGCGACCTCACCAGGGGTTGAACAACCGCACTCCCTGGCAAGCCTTCACCTCTCGCCCCCACAGGCCACTCTGAGACCATCTAAGAAACCCTGCTTTGTGGTCCGAACGAAGGGTCCAGCTCATTGTGGTCAGCGCCTGTTCGAGCATTTCAACAATCTCCATCCGAATTGGAGTGGTTGAGCCATTTATCAGAGAAGGAAATAAGGAGCTTGACCGATAATTATGGATGCGTATTACGATGTCCAGACTGTGAGAAGACAAGCCATCATTGACAGTATCCGTTCGAACAACAAGGAACGCAAGGTAGTTTTACAAGCATCTCCCGCCGATATCTCGGAAGGAAAGAAAGTTCGATGGAGCCTTCATCAGGCCAAAATGGCATTATCACGCAACGATGCCGGGTGAAACAATGGGTCACTCCTCATTATTCAGTCTGGCTTCCTGCTCAGCGAATTGGCGGTTTCGTTCATCGACGTTGGCTTGCAGACGTGCCATGGTCTCTTCATCTGCTCGAATCTCTCCCATTTGTTTAATGATGTCATCCCATACCCGCATTGGTTCCGCGATGCGGACTGAGTGAACACGATAATAGGCGTCCATCTTGTCTGGAACGGTTGAGGCGATTCCCAGATGGAACGCCAGAAAGACAAGTGCGACAACAACGCAGGACTTGACGACAGGATGACAGACTTGACGTAGTTCACTTCTTTTCTGAGATCGAAGGATTTGACTCAATCCCCCTTCGACCTGGCGTGCCCGTCGAATCAATTGCCAAACCATCAGGATAATGACCGCAATGATGGGAACGAAGGCCGGTCCGTAGTGAATCAGCCATTGAATGAACGCCCAGATCCATTTGGAATCGGACAGCTTCATCACGTTCTGTAACTCTTGAGCATCGATGTGCAAACCTTGGGCTTCTTCCCAGACTTTCGCCGATATCCAGGTTTGAACTTCAATGTCATGGGACATCGCTCCCAATGCCGTTCCAGCAAAAATCGCAGCCAACACAATCAGGGAGATTGTCCCGGCGGCGAACAGCTTGTGACGACGAGACTGTTTTGTATCTGTCACAAACGTCCAGAGAAAATAAAGCGATCTCCAGCCGGTTAAAAACAGCAAAAGAATCACGATAACTGTGGCAGCAGGATGGAGAAATGCGATCCCGGCCACAGCCAGATCAATGATGTTCGCTCCATGAGCAATGGCGATCATTGGCAACGATGTCACGATTGCTACCCCGGCGACGTGTCGTGCAGTCAGCTGGAAATTCCTTTGGAGCAGATAAAGAATTCCAAGGAGCAGCAAGGCAAAACCGATCCAGATCACGCAGCCGACCAGCCATGTCTGCACTTGAGGAGACACAATCTCGGCAGGAAACATCCCCAGCAGAATGAAGCTGACACTTGTTGCAACACTCCAGACGACAACGTGTCGCAACACGCCGAATGGTGTCAGAGGGGCATTAAGACCTTTGCCGAAGATCGCTGAGATCAGAGAAAAGATGAATGCTAATAGAATGCACATGGTGACGAGCACCGGAGTGATCGATAACAGGAATATCAGCGAAAGAACCTTTATCACCGCCGTGATCGATCCTAATGAAAGACCGGAATCAGGTTCGCTATTTTTTGCATTAGTCCGGCGCCCGATTTCATCAAGGATCTCGAGTTCAAGTCGAACATCCGCGAGCTGATTAGAGACCTGAATCGCCTCTTCAGGACTGATCACATCTGGATGATTCTTGTGAATGTCTTCAAGATTGGCCAGACTCCATCTCCGCAGGATCAATCTGGAATGGAGAGGATGAGTGGTGTTTTCGGATTCCCTGATCTGCTCAGAGATTGCGAGAACATGTCGCACGGCATCAATGGCTGCATCGAACTTTTCGTTACGCTTCTCGACATCGCATTCGACACCTTTCCAGCGCATGATGTGATACAGGAGGTTCGTTGCGCGGCCATCGATGTGTCGGCTCTCTGCCGCTTCCAGGGAATCGGCTCGCGGGATCTTTGTTTCATTCAGAAATTTTAATGTTGCGGCATAACCATTCGTTTCAAACTTTAAGTCTGCTTTTTCAAGCCCGGCGGCCAGATGAGCATTTCCTTCCTCGTATCTGTTCTTGTTATGAATATTCAGAACATAGCCATTTTCCTCATAGGAATAATCCGCCGAGGATGTCCATAAACAGAGGGCGGCCAGATAATCATAAAGAGCATTGTCCGGATCGACTTGAGAGCACTCATACAGGGTCATACGACAACCGTCTTGCCGTGGCTTGAAGTCGAGACTCAGGATTCTGTTCTGGAATAACATGAAAGCATGAGCGCGTCGCAGTTCTCGATTGGAACTGTCAAGCTGAATCGCCCGTTCAATTTTGGCGAGACATTTGTCTCGACAGATCGACTCGAACTCCTCAGCCAGAGTCGCAATGGTTTCGGTATCCAGCTCTCGTCGCCAGCCCATCGGCAGACCGGGGATGTTGAGGTCATCCTTCAGGCGGAAATGTCGCCGGATGAAGCCAGTCTGAGGTGAATCCAGCATCCAGGCGGCTCCCATCGCCATCTCTGGATCATCATTGGCTTTCCCACATCTCTCCACTTCACGTAACCAGAACCTGGCCTGTTCTACTGGATCGCGATCACCAAGCCTTTGTTGTTGAATTCCAACAAAACCGGGAACAACGCTGGTCCACTGATCGAGAAACGGCGACCAGCCCGTTTCCGATACACAGAGCTTCCATGACAGTCGAGCGCTCAACAGAGCGACAACAATGAGAAGCAGAGACAGGAACCAATGTTTGACAATCTTCATGAAACGCCCATGGATTCAGCTTACGGATGTAGCGTAAACGGACATCGTCATGCGCCGGATCACAAGAACTCTCAATTTTCCGCTCACTGACACGGCCTGAGTCATTTGTGACTTTGCAGTATTCGGAAGCAATCCCGGAAATTGGCAGGCTGACGAAAGCTGGGAACAATGGAAGATAAATCATTTCTTCCGGAAACAGTCCAAAAATCAAGGCGAAATCAACTTCGGTCCATTCGATTGATATGACCAACGCCACTCTCGTTCGCTGCGTTCCGTCAATATCGAGAAGCTGAAGAGAGCAATTCACCGCTTTCGTGGTATGCGCCAACCCAGCGTTTTCCACTGCGAATGAAAATCAGCTCCTGGTACTTTTCTGTGCGCCAGATGAAGGCCGGTTCCACCTCGGTGCCGATTCCTTGCAGTCGGTTCGGAGTGGCGATGGAGAGAGAATCGCTGCCACTCGACATCGAACCGCCCCAGCGGGAAATGG
>Ga0182745_1000638_pt1 | contig 37265 bp, 35 predicted proteins | sample eDN3rd30CKraftBY_FD_128523 | JGI IMG/M metagenome (GOLD analysis project Ga0182745, IMG submission 128523) | Enriched backyard soil microbial communities from Emeryville, California, USA - eDNA 3rd pass 30_C Kraft BY (version 2) (version 2) | ecosystem: Environmental > Terrestrial > Soil >...
CGGCTGTTAACCGGTTGGTCGTAGGTTCGAGTCCTACCTTCGGAGCCATGGCCCGTTGGTCAAGTGGTTAAGACACCGCCCTTTCACGGCGGTAACACGGGTTCGAATCCCGTACGGGTCATAACTATAAAACACGACAGCAATTTCGCTGTCGTGTTTTTTTATGCTTCAAAATGCTTGATATATTCATAAGAGTCAATGGATTTTTTGTCAACTGAGATGACAAAAATTTAAACAAATCTATGTAAACTGAGTTGACAAAAAAGTATGAACCAATTGCTTTAATACTGGGTTCAAATGCAGACTCATCTATTAACTCTTATTACTTGTATTTAGCCTCGCATTTCATTGTCTATTGTCGTTCTTTACTATCATTGAGCGACCCACCTTCGATCACCACTAATTGAACCTTCTTCAGGCAAGCAGTTTATTCCCTATAAAATCTATCAATATGTATCACTGTTAACTAGTAACCTAAGTTTGCGTATGTATGCTAATCCTAATACTTACATTATAACCAAATATTTGAATAAGATATGTTAGGATAACAAATTATGAATACGTTGTGGAATTTATTCTTAGAAAAGGTGGTTTAATTCTACTTTAAGGTAAGATTTCTTATTAATCTGAAACTATATTGACAAATTGATTTAATATTATTAAAATTAAAAACAATTATAATATACATAATTTAATATAGTTCTTATCAAGAGAGACGGAGGGACAGGCCCTAGGAAGTCTCGGCAGCAGCTTTATGCCAGTGCCAAATCCTGCAAGTGATGAACTTGGAAGATAAGAATGAGAGTCATTGCAAATCTTTCATTTCTTAGCTTTTAAGAAATGATTTTTTTTTTATAAAGGTTTTAGAGAAAGAAGGGATAAATATGATTGAATTTTTAGATGTTTCTAAAACTTTTACAGTGGCAAAACGTGAAGTTCATGCTGTTAAGAACGTATCACTCACAGTAAACAAAGGTGATATTTTCGGTGTCATTGGTTTTAGTGGTGCGGGGAAGAGTACTTTACTTAGGCTAGTAAACAAACTAGAATCTCCTACATCTGGAAAGGTTAAAATTCACGATACAGATTTAGCATCATTGTCGGCGAAACAATTACGTCAGCAAAGACGCAAAATTGGGATGATTTTTCAAAACTTTAATTTATTTTCGTCTCGTACAGTGGCAGGAAATATCGCATATCCATTGAAACTAGAAGGTGTTCCTAAGGCTGAGATCCAACGTCGAACAGCAGAATTATTAGAGTTTGTTGGTTTGTCAGATAAGGCGAAAAACTTCCCTGAACAATTATCAGGTGGACAAAAACAACGTGTGGGGATTGCGCGTGCATTAGCAACGAATCCTGAGATTTTGATTTGTGACGAAGCAACATCGGCACTTGATCCAGAAACAACAAACGATATATTAAAGTTGTTAAAACGGGTAAATAAAGAATTAGGTATTACGGTTTTATTGATTACACATGAAATGAATGTTATTACAACAATTTGTAATCGCGTTGCCGTAATGGAAAATGGTGAAGTCATTGAATTAGGTGAAGTGCTTGATGTATTTACAAAACCAAAGCACCCTACGACACAACGCTTCATTGAATCAGTGAACAAGGATTTACCTTCTGCAGAACTACTTAAAGAGTGGCATGCTGCTGGAGATAAACATATATACCAAGTGACATATAAAGGTGGCGCAACAAACCAACCATTATTATCACAGGTGACTCAAAAATACGATGTACAATTCAATATTGTGTATGGTTCTGTGCGTGAAATCCAAGGGAATTTATTGGGAAACTTAGTTTTGTCCTTTAAAGGTGAACAAGAAAAAGTATCAAAGGCAATTCAAGAACTACAAGCAGTTGTTGATATTAAGGAGGTTAACGTAGATGAAAGTTGATTGGAGTACCTTTTATCAGCACATCATAGAGGCCACTGGTCAAACAATCTATATGGTAGCCTTTACGCTCATTTTGGGTTCGATTTTAGGGATCATTGTTGGCTTGGCGTTATTTGTTACTCGACAAAATAACATTTTAGAAAACAAATTGGTCTTTGGTATTATAAACTTCATCATTAATATCATTCGTCCAATCCCTTTCATAGTCTTTCTAGTATTTTTAATGCCGGTAACACGTGCAGTAATGGGGACAACGATTGGAACAGGGGCAGCCATCTTCCCAATGGCCATCATGGCAACATTTAGCGTTGCACGTATCGTGGAGCAAAACTTAATGAGTATTGATCCAGGAGTAATAGAAGCCGCAAAGGCGATGGGAGCTAGCCCATTAAATATTGTATTCACTGTATTAATTCCAGAGGCACTTGGACCTCTTGTTTTAGGATTAACATTCGTTTCAGTCAGCTTAATCGACTTCTCAGCTGTAGCTGGTTATGTTGGTGGCGGTGGTTTAGGTCAAGTAGCCATTACATACGGTTATCAACGATTCGATACGAGCGTCATGATTGTGACAGTTGTTATATTAATAATTTTAGTGCAAATTGCACAATGGATTGGTAATACACTTGCCAAAAAAATAATGAGACGATAGGAGTAGACAGCAATGAAAAAGATTTTACTATTAGTTTTAACAGCACTTGCAGCTATTGCTCTAGCAGCATGTGGCGGTGGGGAAGAAAGTAATGGAAGTGCAGCAGGCAAAGATAAAGTAATTAAAATTGGTGTAAACGGTGCAGATGGTCCTCAATGGCCAGTAATGGTTGAATTAGCTAAAAAAGAGGGAATCACTTTAGAAGTAGTAGAGTTTTCAGATTATATTATGCCAAACAAAGCATTAGCAGCTGGTGATATCGATTTAAACGCATTCCAAACAATTTCATTCTTCGCTAACTTTGTAAAAGAATCTGGTGAAGATGTAGTTCCAATTGGTACAACAGTGTTCGCACCACTAGGTATTTATTCAGAAAAAATCGCTTCTTTAGATGAACTGAAAAAAGGTGATAAAGTTGCGATTCCTAATGACGCATCATCTATGCCACGTGCTTTAAACTTATTGCAAGAAGCTGGAGTAATCGAATTAGCTGATGATTTTGGTATTACAGGGGACGAAACAAAAATTACATCAAATCCACTTGAACTTGAATTTATCCCTATGGAACCACAACAAACACCACGTGTATTACCTGATGTAACAGTTTCTTTAATTAACAATGGTATTGCAGTACAAGCAGGATTTACACCAGCTGAAGATGCAATCTATTTCGAAAACACAGAGTCAGAAACAATTGAACCTTATATCAACATTATTGCAGCAAGAGCTGAAGATAAAGACAATGAAGATTACTTAAAAATCGTTGAACTTTATCATTCAAAAGAAGTAGAAGATGCAATTAACCAAGAATTTAAAGGTAGCCAATTTATCATTCGTAAAACAGCTGAAGAAACAGCTGACATATTTGATAGAATGATGGAATACTACAAATAAGAATAATATATTAATATCCAAACACAAAAAAGACTGTTGATTATTTACAATCAGCAGTCTCTTTTTTAATTGGTGGAAGGGAATCGTCCTTAATTAAATTTAATTTAATAGATCTCCATTTTGCTGTGCAAATAGGAGTGCTTGTACACGCGTGGTGACACCAAGTTTACTATAAAGGGATGAAATGTAAACACGTACAGTGCCTTGGGAAAGGTGTAGCTCATTTGCAATTTCGCGATTTTTAGCTCCTGCAATAATAAGCTTAAAAATCTCTTTTTCACGAGGTGTTAACTGCTCCATTACTTGTTTATTCTCATTTAAGAAAGGCATGTGCTCCTTGAGTTTAGCTAAATAGTCTTGTAAATTTGAATTCCTCATTTCTATATAAGTAGGGGCAAGGAAATAACGTTCAATAATTGGCAAGAGCTCCTTTTCATCAAGGAATGTTCTGATATAGCCATACGGAGCAGCCAGTTGAAAGGCATCATGCAACGTCTTTAGTGCAACGTCATGATTAGCCATTTGATTGTGACAAATTGTTTCTAATACCATCGATTCTAAAAGTGTTGCCAACTGACCTTCTTGTTCTGCTTCTGTTTTTAATTGAATAATCGTATGTAACGCTTCCTCATTGCGCGAGCTCTTTAGAAGGAATCGTGCATATGTGAGTCGCCAAAATGGTTCATATGACTTTGTGATATCTAGTAAAAATTGTGCACTTTCTAGTTCCCCATTTAATAAATGACAGTGGGCTTGCATCATTTTAAGTGCGTTTTTCCAATGCTTATCATTCACTTTTTCTGTTATTTGTTGCAGTAATGCGTGTGCAGATAGTAGTTGACCCTGCATAATATACATCTTTGCTTTCAATATATACATAGGTACATATAAATCCGGCCTGTCTTTTTGATGACCTATTTCAATTACAATGGCTAATTCCTTTTCTGCCTCTGTTATTTCATTCAGTTCATAGAACATCGCTACACCAACTGCAAATATATAAGGCGAAACTGCCAGTGAATTCAGTTCAGTATGTCTGAATAGCTGCACGACTTTCGATGAATCCTCTACAGAAATTAATCTCCCTTTGGAGGCTAACCCCATTCTCAATAAGTTTATTTCGAAATTATTATAAGAGATGTCAAGTGTTGCCCAATCGGATGGCTTATCTTCACTCAGTTGAGACTGTAGTAGAGATAAAACGTAATTTAGTTTGTCGCCGAGCCCGACGTAGTAATAGGCTTTTGTTCGAATATAAAGGTTAGTTAAAGACACATGTTGTGGATTATCCATCCACTGTTCTGCCAGTTGTAAAACCTCTAACTCGTCCATTAGCTCTTGAGCAAATTCGAAATTTAACGTTGAAACGGCATTCATGAACCCAGAAATAAGGACCCCGTAACTTAGCGGAAAAGACACTTCACGTAGTTTCTTCAACCAAATTATGAATACTCCAGGTTGCACAGATGAAAGAATTGTGAGTAGGTGTTCTTCTATCCATCTTGTCGCAACATCATAAAGTTTATATTTCAAAGCGAGCTCGATAGCGGGAAATAAATCTCCCTTTGCATAGTAAATGATGGCAGCCTTTTTTACAATTCGTGAAATGGTATGGGCATCATAGCGTTTAGCTAACTCGTTTTGCAACGCATCCATAAATAGATGATGGTATCTATAGGTTACAACAGTGGTTGGTAATTGAAAGGTAAATAAGCCATCTTCCACAAGTTGCTGTAACAAATTTGAGCTATCTGTTCTTTCTGTTAACTCGTTACACAGTGCTGGGTCTAAATCTTGTAAAAGTGAAGTTTTGAGTAAGAAATCCTGAAGATCTAAAGGGAGTTTATGTATAATCTCCTGCCATAAAAAATCTGTTGTCAAAGAATGATAGGAATCATGAGGTGTGTCTTCATTTTCATAGGCGAGGGTTGTCAATATTAAGCCTGATATCCAGCCTTCAGTTTCATCATAAATGTTTTGTATGTGTGATTCACTTAAAGTACGATTGGTTGTTTTTGATAAAAACGTCTTCGTATCCTGACGATTGAATTTTAAATGTGACACATTCACCTCCTGAATCCATTGTTTGGCACGCCATTTAGCAAGTGGAAAGGGGAGAGTTGTTCGTGATGTAACATACAGGTGCACATTTTCTGGTAAGTACTCTATTAATTGAATAAGTAAGTCATGAATTTGCTCGTCTTGAATGGAATGGTAGTCGTCTAACACAATTGTGACGGGGTGTTGAAAAGCTGTTAACTCTTCAATAAGCCTATAAAGTCCAGTTTTAAGCTGACGTTGGTTTGAAATGTGTAATAAAGAATCAACCGTATCCGCAGCCATTGGACGGTAAGTCTTCGTGATGGCCGTGACGAAGTAAGTCCAGAACAAAATGGGGTTGTTATCTCCTTCATCAAGTGCGACCCAAGCAACTGATTGTGAACTCTTTCTAAGATAGGCACTAAGTAAAGTTGTTTTACCGTATCCTGCAGGTGCACGAAGGATTGTCAGTTTTTTGTAGCTGTTGACTTCGATGAGGGCATTTAGATGATCACGTTCAACATATTTTGGTGAAATCTTTGGCATGATCATTTTCGTGAGATTCAACACAGGTTCCATAAGGTACCTCCTTCATTCTATGATTTTATTTTGTATCATCTATAGTCTCGAATGTTAATAGATATAAAATTAACATTTGTTAGTATGGTAGATTGGAATTTTCTGTTATGGTAATAAGATGAGGAATAAATTGGAATCTCTGCTTTGTGTGGTATTTTTACTAGGTTGAGTGTAATTTTGATAGATATTTTGCAGGATTCTAAATAAATTTTATGACTCACGCTAAAGAATAGCAATAGATTTCTCAGATTCTTAGTAATCTACTTTTTTAAAGAGAGGTGATATAAGACTTAAATCATGAAACATGGGGAGTAGGTTGGAACCAGAGTTAACTCTTCAATATACCGAAATAATCGAAAAAACAATCGATAAAGGAAGGTGAAATCATGCGATTAAAACGAAACTTATTCGTTAGTTTTATAGCGATCGTAACAATCTGTACATTCCTAATTGTACCTAGTTTTGCTGCACAACAAGAGCCTATTAACCATGTGTTAAATGAAGTAAGAACTTTTGCAGGCAATGGCAAAGGGGATCTGAAGAATGGACCATTAACGGATGCAAAGTTTGATACACCATCAAGTTTTGTGAAGTTAACGAATGGCAACATCATCGTTGCAGATTCAAATAATCAGGTCATTCGTCAAATCACGAAAAGCGAAGTCACAACATTAGCAGGTTCACCATTTTTAATAGATGGAGACATAGCCTTTCAAGGAAGTTTCCTTGATGGAAAGAATCTAGAAGCTGGGTTTCACGAACCTGGTGGATTAGCCATTGCAAATGACGGAAGCATTATTGTTGCTGATGTGGCTAATCATGCAATTCGAAAAATCAGTATGGATGGCAGTGTCACGACCATTGCAGGTGATGGGGTAATGGGATTCAAAGACGGTGAAGTAGAAAATGCCCGTTTTTATGCACCTCAAGATGTTGCAGTGGATTCGTTAGGTAATATTTATGTGGCGGACACTTTAAATCATGTAATCCGAAAAATATCACAGAACGGAATCGTAAGTACGATCACCAAACCATCCTCACGCATAGTGGAGTATACACAAGGGATGCCAGATTTTGCTGGTGATTTTGCGGACGGTGCTCTACAAGATGCAATGTTTAATGAACCTAGTGCTTTACTCATTGACCAACATGATAATTTATATGTGGCAGATCGAGGGAATCAACGGATCCGTTATATTGATTTTAGTAAAAATGTTGTATCTACTGTAGCGGGTTCAGGAGAATTATCTACAAATCAGTACTATGTAGAAGGTGGATTTGTTGACGGTCCTGCTACTAGTGCACAGTTTTCTTCACCAGAAGGAATGGTATTGTTAGACGATTCCACATTATTGATTGCAGATCGTAAAAATCACACGATTCGTCAATTGAAAAATGGCGTTGTTTCAACGGTTACCGGCATAGCTGGAGATTATGGCAATACAAATGGGGTAATACAGTACGCACAATTTAACGAGCCAGTGGATGTTTTGGTGCAAGAGGACGGGGCGTTATTAGTACTAGAAGCAGGAAATCATCAAATTCGAATCATCGCTTCTTATGATACGTTCCTATCTCAACCGTTTTCAAAGGAATTAGAAGTTTTAGTGAATGGTAAGGTACTAGATGAAAATGCGAAGATGATTGAATCTCGTACACTCCTTCCTTTAAGAGCTATTGGAGAGGAACTAGGATTAACTGTTCATTATGATCAAAAATCAGGAAAAATTACACTATCCAATGAAACAACAACATTTGTGTTTAAGGTCAATAGTAAAACTGTACAAATCAATCGGTCTGGTGTCAAAACGAGCTATTCATTAGATGTGACTGCAACAGTACTTGACGGTTCTACTTATATACCTGTGAGATTTATAGCAGAGCAATTACAATTACATGTTGCTTGGGATGCTGCATTAAACAATGTGGTCATTCGAAATAAAACGTTCAATTAAAGGAGGTGGCAAACGTTGAAACAAACGATTCGTTTTTTAGTGTTAGTATTCTTTTTCACAGTGGCTATTGTTCCTAAGGAAACATTCGCAGCAGATTCATCGAGAGAAGCCATCCTTAGTTCATATCAAGGGACAGTGGAAGTGAAGCTAGCAGGCGGTAAAAAATCAATCACTGCCTTTAAAGATATGCACTTATCTCAAGGAGATGAAATTACAACAGGTGCTAATTCTTGGGCCATTCTTCAGTTTTCAAATAGTGGGGAAGCGGATGATCAATTTATACTAGAAGAAAATACGACGCTCTCTTTAACGAAAGTGTCAAATAAAGAGGGCACGATTACGAAGGTGACGTTAAAGAAAGGCAACGCCTGGGTAGATGTAGCTTCTATTAAAAATAGTGAAGATGAGTTCGAATTAGAAACCCCTAATGGACTCATGAGTGTAAGAGGTACCAATTTCTTTGTGGGGGTAGATCCGAATACGGGAGAGTCAGTGATCGGGTTATTTTCAGGAGTCGTCAACTTTGGTAATCAAGAATCTAATCCCGATATGCCGCCGCTACTATACCCTAGTATGTCAGCTCTTCTAAACGGTTCATCTGATCAAGTGGGGCAAATGTCAAATGTGACGTTACAACAAATGCTACAATCCTCTTCACCAGAGGTTATTGATGCTATATTAGGAAAACTTGCAAAAATTAATGAAGAAAATCAACAAATGCTGGATCAACAACGAAATAATGGACAGTCCGTTCCTCAATCTACTAATTTGGATAGGATTCCTTATGCATTATTAAATGAAATGCTTAGTACTGGGAAAATTACGCAAGAACAGTATAATCGCCAAGTAGCGAATATTTCCGAGGGTACAAATACCCCGCCATCCCCAACATTAGACACATTGAATAATGGGGTTGAGCTAAAATTTGATCAATCGAAACGTGAGGAAAGATTAAAAGATGCGCCAACAACCTCTGATCTAATTAAAGAAATGCAGCGAAAAAAGGAAGAGCAAGACAGGAAAAATGAAGAGGCAAGAAAAGAGCAAGAGGCACAAGCATTACAAAAATTTTTAGAAGATTTGTCTCCTGAAGAGAAAGCTGAGTTATTACAACGACAAGCATTGTTGAAGGATAATCAAAAGGCACCAGTCCAAGTTCCAGTTTCAAATCCGGTGTCAAATCCGCAACCTGAACCAGGTCAAGAGCCAGAGCCAGGTCCTGAACCGGAGCCAGGGCAAGAGCCAGAACCAGGTACGGATCCAGAGCTAGAACCAGACGAGAATGCGTGGTTTTATGAATTAGAGAGTCCGTTAGGCTTTGAGGTTGAAGTTAACAATGAACCGATACCATATACAAATGTAGATGGATTTATCAGCCAAGACAAACTAGTATTTGAAACGACAGAACCTATTGTATTCAACAATGGGGATCGAGTAACATTTCTCATCCCTTCTGTTTATAGTGATGTTTTAGAAATTAGATCGATCGCATTCGAAGATAATCCAGATTGGGAATTTGACGAATCAAAACCTGGAATTCCAATTGAAAGAGTTTTCTCTCAATATTTAACCTTTACCATCGACCTTGCTGAAAAAGACAGTGTTCGAACAGTAGAAGTAGTGTTTAAAATTCTTGCTAGCAATCCTCTTGAAGAGTAAGCATTTCGACAATCTAGAACTAGCAAACCCACCTGAGCCATCTTACAGGTGGGTGTTTTTTATTAGAAATACAGCTTTGACAAAGGCGATATTAGAAAATTTCGCATGCTTATTAGAAAAGTTCACCTAGTTATTAGAAAGAATAGCTGAGTTATTAGAAACTCGCTCATAATCTAGCATTTCTAAAGGCGATATTAGAAAATTTTCTAGTCTTATTAGAAGAACTCCCCTTGATATTAGAAAAAATGGCTAGTTTATTAGAAACTCCCACACAATCTAACTTTTGCAAAGGCGATATTAGAAAATTTCGCATGCTTATTAGAAAAGTTCACCTAGTTATTAGAAAAAATAGCTGAGTTATTAGAAACTCACTCATAATCTAGCATTTCTAAAGGCGATATTAGAAAATTACGCATGCTTATTAGAAAAATTCATTTAGTTATTAGAAAAAATGGCAGCTTTATTAGAAACTCCAATACAATCTAACTTTTGCAAAGGCGATATTAGAAAAATTCGCATGCTTATTAGAAAAATTCACCTAGTTATTAGAAAAACTGGCTGGTTTATTAGAAACTCCAATACAATCTAACTTTTGCAAAGGCGATATTAGAAAATTTCACATGCTTATTAGAAAAATTCACCTAGTTATTAGAAAAAATGGCTGCTTTATTAGAAACTCCAACACAATCTAACTTTTGCAAAGGCGATATTAGAAAAATTCGCATGCTTATTAGAAAAGTTTACCTAGTTATTAGAAATAATGGCAGCTTTATTAGAAACTCCAACACAATCTAACTTTTGCAAAGGCGATATTAGAAAATTTCCTAATCTTATTAGAAAAATTCACCTAGTTATTAGAAAGAATAGCTGAGTTATTAGAAACTCACTCATAATCTAGCATTACTAAAGGCGATATTAGAAAATTTTCTAATCTTATTAGAAAAATTCACCTAGTTATTAGAAAAAATAGCTGAGTTATTAGAAACCCACAAATGATCCCGTCCTTATTTCAGGTGTAGACAAAATCATCACGATTAACAATTCTATCGATTGTTAATCGTCATATTATTAACAATTGTCAGTATTGGGAATATAAAAATTCTATTAAAGTTGAAAGATGAGGTATAGAATGCGAATCTCAGATCCTCACGTTCGCCTTTCCTATAATAGATGATTGAAAGAATTTCATAGAAAAAAGGGTAGGGGATGCGTATATTCATGCAAATATAGTGGGGTGATTGAATCGGAACTTCTAGCAATAAGTAGTGCAATAAAAAATGCAATTTCTACTAAACGTAAGGAAGCAAATTTTGAAGAAGTGTTAGTGAAAGGAGTGTTAATATGGGAAAGTTATTAAAGGCTTTATTTGTTTTTGGGAGCTTAGCTTTGGCAGTGAATGTTTCGCCTGCAACAACTTATGCGGCCGTGGAAATGACAGACATTAGTAATTCTTATGCACAGGATGCCATTTTAGAACTAGCAAATGCGGGCATTATTAACGGAGATGGCAACGGTAATTTTAATCCAACTGGCAAAATAACGAGACAAGATTTTGCAATCATTTTGGCGAAAGCTCTTGGATTAGATACTTCCGAAGCACCTGCAACAGCTACATTTAGTGATGTTCCAACGAATCACTATGCATTTAGATATGTAGAGGCAGCTGTTAAAGCGGGATTAATTGCAGGAATCGGGGAAGGTCAATTTGGGCTAAATCAAAACTTAACGCGGGAGCAAATGGCTGTTCTATTTGTGAGGTCCCTTGGCGTTGATGCCTCAGGGATGGGGAACAATCTTACATTTTCAGATGCAAATAGTATTTCATCATGGGCGAGAGATGCAGTAGGTGCCGCATTAGATTTGGAATTACTAAACGGAAATCCTGATGGGAGTTTTAATCCACTGGGAAATGCAGAACGACAGCAAGTAGCCTTAGTAGCAAGTCAGTTTTTAAAAGCCGTGGAGGAAAAGAAATCTGAAGAAGAGCAAAAGCCAGAACCACAACCGGATCCGCAACCGCTACCACAGCCAGATCCAGATCCACAGCCGAATCCGAACCCAAATCCGAACCCAAACCCAAACCCGAACCCGAACCCAAATCCAAATCCTGGTCAAGAACCCGATGAGAATGCATGGTTTTATGGATATAGTAGTCCACTCGGTTTTGGAGTTTATGATAGTACAGGAGAAGAAACATATGAAAATGGTTTTACCACTCAAGATAAACTGTCTTTTATAACTACAGAACCTCTTGCATTTAGCAATGGTGATCGAGTGACATTTTTCATATCACCTGAACATAGTAGTTTATTAGAAATTAGAACGATTTTATTCGAAGATAATCCTTCGCAATATGAAGCACCAGATTTAACAATTCCAATTGAAAAAGTCGATAAGGATTATTTGACATATACACTTGTCATTGCAGAAAAGGATAAGATCGAAAATGCAAGATCAGTAGAAGTACTGTTTAAAATTCTTGCTACATTAAGAGAGCCTAATCCTAATGAATGGGATGAAGAGGGGAATCCAGAATACCCTATTGATGGGTATGAGGAAGGAAAATCAACTGTAGGGGATGAAGAAGAAAATCCCAAATAATATTCCGATGTGACCTTCTTATTTAAAAAATCACCATTTTTTTCAAAGATAGTAGTAACCCATCTGATCCAAAATCTCAGGTGGGTTATTTTGTTTTGACGAAAGTAAATGAAGGCTATTACTAAAATTCTTTTATCACTTGGAAATAGAATCGATAAATTCAAATAATCTACAAAATTTTAAGAACAATTATTAAGTTATAATACCTAATGGCTATATAGTTCCGAACAAACTCTATCCTAATGACTAAGAAATGGGGGATAGCCGTGGTTAGTAATGAATTAGTGCATAAACGGAATTCAATATTGTTCTTCATCATTATTGTTTACTATGTTATTGATATAACAATTAATATTTTAGTAGAAGGATTCGCATGTATTATCCCTCCCGTATATCTATTTATTGTATTTGGAACGATTCTGACAGTTCTCATTTACAAAAAGGTAAATCCAAAGTTCACCATGTATGTAATTGTCAGCAGTATCTATATTTATTTTTACTTTTTACTAATGGATTCGCCTTATTTGGTGAATTATATTTTCATGTGGCTAGGTCTTCCTTTTTGTGCCATTTATCAAAATATGCGTGTGGTTGTGTTAGCAGGGATGGTATCAATCATGCTTACATATTACGCTTTCTTTTACCTTCACGATGATATTTTCCCAAATGTCGTCAATGGAGATTTTACTTTTCTCGTATTGTTTGGGATCTTGGTGACAAGCTTTCTATTAATATTTATATATAAAATCAGAAAGGCGAATCTCAAACTTCAAGAACTTGCGTATTTTGATCCGTTAACAGGGGCGGCAAACCGAATATTACTAAAGGAAAAGTTTAATTTTCTAAAAACGAAAAAGATTCATTCAATTGGACTTTTTTTTATTGATATGAACGGTTTTAAAAATGTTAATGATACATATGGTCATGAAATGGGCGATTTATTATTAGAGGAAATTGCCTCAAGATTAAAAAGTGAACTGAGAGACACAGATTTACTTTGCCGATTAGGCGGCGATGAGTTTGTAATATTACTCTCTAATCTCGACAATGAAAAGCTAGAAATCGTAAAAGACCGAATCCATCGCACATTGGAGAAGCCAATCTGTTTGAATCAACAAACCATTAATGTTTCGGCTAGTATAGGATCCTACTCCACAACCAATATTTCACAGGCAGTACTCGAATCTATGATTAAAGAAGCAGATAAAGCGATGTATAGAGCAAAAGGAAGAGATTTAAAATCCAATTGTGAGGTAGTTCCCTCATCCTAATAGTAGGACATTTTACTGTTTCTAGTATAAATTACTAAACTTTTAAAACTCACAGAGGTGGAAGATTCTACTTTTGTGAGTTTTCTTTTGGGGGGAATAAAAATATGAGAGATTCCGATTGATGAAATGCATAGGGATTCTTGCCAACTAATAGAGGATTAATCCGCATATACAAGAGGAGATATCCATCTGCGTAGGTGACTTTTACTCTATATAAACTTGCGATAAAAATCGAAAAAGAGTGTAAATAAATATATATCAAAACTAGTAAATTATAGCAATCTCCCTAAAATGGCAAAAGATAAATTGATAGATTCCCTCTATATACGATTAAAGAAATGATAGATATGCTAATAGTACAGATTATTTTAATAATTCTGAATAATAGAGTGGAGGGGTCTTATGAAAAAGAAAGTATTTGCATTATCGTTAACTGGACTTTTAGCACTGGGGGCTGTTACACCAGCATCACTAACTGCCTATGCTGTAGGCGAAGGACCGAACTATGGTGGCAATGAATCGATTCAAACTTCTATTCTTCATACTTACGATTCGATGGTAGACTATCTGAAAAAGCAAGATGCTAAGCAAGATGCGATGCAACTTGAGGTGATTGGTCAAACGGTAAAAGGTCGAGATATTTACCTAGCAAAATATATTACGGATCCAAGTAACCCAACCATCCTATTTTTAACACAACAACACGGGAATGAACAATTAACGACAGAAGGTGCATTAGAATTCATCAAACATCTTGGCACTGGTAAAACAAAGGGCGTTCTTGATAACGTCAATGTTTTAATTATCCCAATGTTAAATGCAGATGGCGCGATGGGTGATGTGAATTTCTCGCTTGATGATTATAAAGCTGATGGGGGACGTCATCTAACACGCTATAATGCAGTAGGTGTGGATTTAAATCGTGATCATGTTGATAAAATCCAACCTGAAACACGTGCCCTTCATGAAAATGTTTTCCAAAAGTATCATATTGATTACATGATTGACCTACATCATCAAGGTACTCAATCTAGACGTGATGGGGAATTAGTATCAGGGTCAATCCTTTATCCAACAAATAGTAACGTAAAACCTGAAGTATTAGAGAAATCGAAAAAACTAGGGGCAGTTGTATTTAATGCGGTTGATTCTACTGGATGGGGTCATCTTGGAAAATATAATGGCGGTGATGGTGAAAATATTGGCCGTAATGGTGCTGCAGTTCAATATGATATCTCTACATTACTTTTTGAAATGCGCGGAATGTCCGATCACGAAGGCGAATGGGCGATCATTGGTCAAAAGAGTAATGGTTACTTAATCAAACAAACGATCACAACACTTGATGCTGCAGTTCGAGCGATCGCGGATGGCTCAATTGAAACTGTGGATGCTAGCTTCTGGGATACGTTGGCAACGCAAAGATAATACGAACATTGAAGTTTTAGGGTAGATTTGGACAATCAAGTCAAGTCTACTTCAAGGATTGAGAATGGCCTGTATACAGGGATTTGGCCAAAATAAAAACACCATTTTTCACTAGATGAAAAGTGGTGTTTTTATGTGGAATTGAACAGCGGATACATTCCTGGGTATAGTCATAAGGGGGTTCATTAAATACGAAATTGACATTTCTATCTAGATAAACTAATATATTAAAAGACAAAATACCTGAAAACTTTCAGGAGAGGTTCATAGCTGATACCCTCTATAAAAAACTATGGATACATGACAAATATGCCATGTCCATAATTGGACATGGCTTTTTTTGATTTCATCCGTCACGTTTATAGAAAAAGTCAGAGCCTCTCCTTGAAAAGATTTGGTATTACTTTTCAAGGAGGTTTTTTTATGTCTGGCCGAAAGACTACAGAAGGTTTAAAAGATTTAACATTGTTAGGGAATCAGAATACGCAATATGCAACGGACTATGCACCTGAGGTATTAGAATCAGTGAATAATCTACATTCTAATCGTGATTATTTCGTGAAATTTAATTGTCCAGAGTTTACGAGTTTATGTCCAATAACGGGTCAACCAGATTTTGCAACGATGTATATTTCATACATTCCTGATCAAAAAATTGTTGAAAGTAAATCATTGAAGCTTTATTTATTTAGCTTCAGAAATCATGGAGATTTCCACGAGGATTGCGTGAATATTATTATGAATGATTTAATCAACCTTCTAGACCCACGATACATTGAGGTTTGGGGGAAATTCACGCCACGTGGTGGTATTTCGATTGATCCATGGTGCAATTATGGAAGACCCGGAACGAAATACGAAGAAATGGCAAACTATCGTTTAATGAATCATGACCTAAATCCTGAAAAGGTTGATAATCGCTAAGAGATCATGGCGATTAAGCAAGGAAAGCATGCGCGAAGTTTATAAGTTAGTTAAAGGAGATATATAATGAGAATTTTATTCTATTTATTAGCCATTGTTATTGCAAACGTGGTTACTGCTAGATTTGCACCGTTAGAGTTCGGCATGTTTATCGTTCCGATGGGGACATTATTTGTTGGAGCAACGTTCATTTTCCGAGATCTTGTGCAAAATAAATATGGTCGAGCAAAAACATATCTTTTTATTTTCATAGCGTTACTCTTATCCGGAGTCGTTTCATTTTCATTAGGTGATACGCTGATGATCGTTGCAGCATCTGCACTATCATTTGCCATCGCTGAAACAGCCGATACAGAAATTTACTCACGCTTGAAGCTACCAATGGCATGGCGAGTATTCTACAGCGGATTGGTTGGTGGTCTTCTTGATTCAGTGGTCTTTATCATCGTTGGGATGAGTCCGCTTGGAGCAGGATTCCTACCTTGGGAGGCTGTACCATACGCTATACTTGGTCAAGTAATAGTGAAAACAGTGATTCAAATGCTAGGTGCTTTGGTATTAAATCAAGGGCTGGCAATAAAGGAAAAACGTCTAAAACAAGCATAGAAATAAATCCAGTTCATGAATCTGCGTTTTATATAGAAAGAAATAGAGAATGCTTAATTAACCTCCCAAAGGTTCAATTAAGCATTTTTTATTCCTCAAACCACTGCCTCCAATTTTTTCCTTAATATGTCTCTTTCTGCTAGAAAACAAGTTGAAAAATGTACATATATTCCACATAAGTTACTTAATAACAATACGCAAACCTTTTGGTAGAATATGTTATTATATAAAATGCGGAAATTGAGGGCCCCCTTTGCCTATCTCTAAGTCCTTGCTAGTCAATTTCATACTTCTATTCATCTGTGATCATTTGTAAATTTTTACTATTGTCGAATAAGAAGTAGCCAAGATTTAAAAGAATAATGATGAATCTAGTAAACTTTGGGAAATAGTTAAACTACCATAAAAACTATATTTGTATAACAATGTGTGACATGAATGCGTCAAACTAGAAATTTAACTTATATAACTTTTGAGGTCTTCCTTTTGCTCGCGTAACTTTATTAAGTATTGATGAGGCGTAGTTACATTCCTCAAGACGATTTAATATTCTGGCAGCTGTACGTACTGCAACAGATAGTTGGATACTTAATTCTTCAGCTGTTAATGTATCTTTTTTAAGTCTGTTAATTAAACCATAAATTTTTTGTAAGTGGAGTAGTGATATATTCGTATTTTCAGCGATTTCCACCAGCTTATCATTTTCTAAATGTTCGACTGAAAAAGAAGTATTGCCATCTAAAGGCCCAAGTAACTGGTTTTCCTTTGTTAAAATATACGATTCAGTTAGCGAACCCGTACAATAAGTTGAAGCCTTCTCAGCTTGAATCCTTGCCTCCTGCAGTGTTTTGCCGATACCCCATCCAATCTTCACTTTAAAAGAGAGATTTCCCCTTAAATATTCAGCTAAAGAGCACATTTCTTGATTATTTGTAATCTTCAAAAATTCTCTATAATTTGTAATAAGCTCATAATGAATGGCGTTTCTAAATGTAATTAATGATGTACCCAGTTTACGATTGAAATCTAGTATTGATTTATAAAGGGCAATTTTTCGATATTCAATTTCAGTTGGATCATTTTGCGCCATAGAAAATTCAAGGTAACCAGCTACAACTTGATTATTCTTCAAATTAACTAATTCGATTTCCTTTATTACCTTAAAAATTGTATTCTTCATACTATCTAACGTAGGAGTGACAAGAATTGGTTGGATGTGCTCATCCTCGAAATATGTATATAAATTTGTCAATCGTGTAAAGGAAAAACGTATTTTTCGTTCATTCCATAAATTTTTATGAGCTTTGTATACAATGTCATAAGGATTTGGTTGGCCAAAAACTTCTATACTGTCGCTAAGAAGATAGGGGAAATCTTCGGGCATTATAATTTCTTTTAAGCTTAGATAATTATTCTCTTTATAAAGAAAATCAATCATACAATGTTTAAAGGAGAAATCCGGATATTTGTATTGGATTTCTGTAATTTTATAATAAAAGTCCCGTTCAGTTATATCAAAATAAGCGCATGGAACCTCTGTAAAATATTCACTTAGTTGCCTCTGAATATGTAAGTAAGGGATCTGTCCACTAAATATTACTCCGTTTGTCATATTTATATTTTCGACAAATAATTTTTCTAAATGACATAAATCGTCATATATGAGAAATTGCAGATGTATGTTATCGATATTGAGATTTTCGCATTTTTTTACCCAACGATATGATTTTTTAGTTGAAAAGATACAAATTTTATACATTTAAAACACTCCTAAACTACTATTGTGGTAATATTCAAAATATTTTAACCTCTATTTTAAGACATTGTAAAAAATGGTCCGAAAATAAACATAGGGGGGAAATGATAGATTATGCAAAAAAGTGCCGAACTTAAAAAACAAAAAAGTGGTGTATTCGACAGTTTCTTAAATACGATAGAAACCATTGGTAATAAATTACCACATCCGTTCATGCTTTTCCTTTATCTTACACTAATTCTTGTTGCCATTTCATTTGTTTTAGGTACAATGGGTGCTTCCGTTGTCCATCCTAGCACTGGTGAAACGGTAACAGTAAACAACTTGCTCTCAAAAGAGGGGATTCGCTATATTCTTTCAAATACGTTGACGAACTTTACAGGTTTTGCGCCGTTAGGGTTAGTGTTAACAATGATGTTAGGTATCGGGTTATCCGAGAGAGTAGGACTATTTTCTGCATTAATGACAAAAGCCATTACGAAAACACCAAGACAAATTGTCTCATTTATGGTCGTTTTCATCGGTATTTTAGGAAATATTGCTTCTGATGCAGCATTTGTTGTCATTCCACCTTTAGCTGCGTTAGTTTATCTATCTTTAGGTAGACACCCCCTTGCTGGTTTAGCTGCAGGTCTTGCGGGAGCTGGTATTGGTTTTACTGCAAATATTTTAGTAGCAGGTACAGATGCTTTACTATCTGGTATCACAACGGAAGTTGTCAAATCGATTGATGAGACGTTGGTCGTGTCCCCGTTAGATAACTGGTTCTTTATGAGTGCTTCCACATTCTTGCTAGCATTTTTGGGAGCAGTTGTGACTGATAAATTTGTAGAACCCCGTTTAGGAGTTTATAACGGAGAGAAGAAATCAGACGTACACGCATTAACAGCTTTAGAAAACCGTGCATTACGCAATACAGGTATTGCAGCAATTCTATTTATTGGTTTGATTTTAGTTTTAATGTTTATTCCAAATTCACCATTACTAAATGATGACGGAACGATTTTACCTTCACCATTCTTATCAGGTATAGTCCCGATTCTATTCGCGTTCTTTTTATTGGTAGGAATCACATATGGTGTGTCCGTTAAGAAAATTACGAAGGTAGACGATGTTCCAAATATTATGGCCGAATCAATCCGTGATTTATCAAGTTATATCGTTTTGATCTTCATCATTGGCCAATTTATTGGATACTTTAACTGGACGAATATTGCTACTTGGATGGCAATTAATCTAGCAGACTTATTAGAAGCGATTCATTTAACAAATATTTTTGCGATTGTATTATTCACTTTACTAGTAGCAGTTCTAAGTTTATTTATTATTAGTGGTTCTGCACTTTGGTCATTAGTTGCACCAATTTTTGTTCCGACATTTTATTTCTTAGGCTATCACCCTGCATTTATCCAATTAGCTTATCGTGTTGGGGAATCGTCAACGAACATGGTAACACCACTTAATCAGTATTTTGCGATTATTTTAGGGTTTATGTTGATCTACAACAAAAAAGCGGGTATTGGAACATTGATGTCACTCATGATTCCTTACACGATTGTATTTTTAATAGCGTGGATCCTATTGATGCTAGTGTTTGCCATGTTTAATATTCCGATTGGCCCAGGTATCCATTACTTTTATTAAATTAGGAGATGTCTTTTAATGAACTCTATTACTATAGATGGTAATTACTTAGAAGTTTTAACAAAGTGGAGAAGAGATTTTCATAAATTTCCAGAACCAGGTTGGTTAGAATTTCGTACTTCAGCTATTATAGCCGATAAACTTGAAGGCTGGGGATATAACGTTTATGTAGGAAAAGAGATTATAAAAGGAATTTCCCTTGGTGTTCCTAGTCAGTCACTAGCAGAAGTATTTTACAAAAAAGCATTAGAAAGCAATATCCAGACAAAATGGTTAGAAAAGATGGAAGCAGGGAAAACAGGGGTCATTGGGATTCTTGATACAGGGATTGAAGGACCTACCATTGCTTATCGAGTAGATATTGATGCATTACCAATCTTAGAATCGGCTGCTGAGCATCATGTGCCACAAAAACTTGGTTTCCGCTCACAATATGAAGGTTTTATGCATGCATGTGGTCATGATAGTCACGCTACAATTGGTTTAGGTTTAGCAGAGCAATTAATGAAAATAAAAGATCAGCTTTGTGGAAAAATCATTATCATTTTCCAACCGGCTGAAGAGGGGGTACGAGGCGGTAGTGCCATTGTTTCTTCACCTCTATTAGAAAAGATAGATTACTTATGTGCACTTCACATTGGAACGGGCATCCCAAAAGGAACATTTGTTGCGGGCGTTGATGGATTTTTAGCAACGACGAAATATAATGTCACTGTAAAAGGGGTTGCAGCCCATTCAGGTATTAACTCTGAAAAAGGGAAAAATGCGCTATTAGCAAGTGCCCAAGCTGCTCTTGCTTTACATAGTCTACCTCCACATAGTGAAGGGATGTTCCGTGTGAATGTAGGAACATTAGAGGCTGGTAGCGGACGAAATATTATCCCATCATTAGCGAAAATGCAATTTGAAATTCGTGCTGAAAATACTGAGATTAATGCTTTTTATGAAAAGAGAGTACAAGAGATCTTCGATGGTATTGCAGCAATGTATGACGTACAAGTTGATTTAGAAAAAGTAGGATATGCGATTAATGTCCCATCCGACCTTCAGTTAGCAAAAATTCTAAAAGAAACTGCTCAATCAGCAACATCTATCAATGAAGTAATAGAATACAGAGACTTCAAAGCAGGTTCTGAGGATGCAACATTTTTAATGAACCATGTTCAACAACAAGGTGGATTAGCATGCTACTCAATCATTGGTACAGATTTAGCTGCTGGCCATCACCATGAAGAGTTCGATATCAATGAAGATGATATGCTTTCAGCTCTAGAAATCTGGGTGAATGTACCTTTTAGTATTTATGAGGAGATGAAAGTAAATGGTTAGTACCCTAGATGAAGTAGAAAATACCTATAGTAAACATGAACAAGAGATGATCGATTTAGCGGATCGAATTTGGGATATTCCTGAAACAAGATTTAAAGAATTCGAATCTGTAAAGATTTTAACAACCTACTTCGAAAAAGTTGGTTTTGAAGTTGAGACAGGTATAGGCGGAATTAAAACAGCTTTCGTCGCTAAATACGGTAACGAAGGTCCGGTTATTGGGATTTTAGGAGAATATGATGCACTTCCTGGGCTAAGTCAAAAAGCAGGAAGTGATGTCCGAGAAGCACTAGTTGACGGTGGAAATGGTCATGGATGTGGTCATAATCTATTAGGAACAGCCGGAGTAGGTGCAGTTGTGCTTCTAAAAGAAAAGATTGATAAGGGTGAAATAAAAGGAAGAATTCACTACTATGGCTGTCCTGCTGAAGAGGGCGGTTCTGGTAAAACATTTATGGTGCGTGAGGGTGTTTTCAATGATGTAGATGTTGCATTATCATGGCATCCGAATTCCTTTACGAGCGTATTTAATTATTCTTCCCTAGCAAACTATCAAGTCTACTTTGAATTTGAAGGTATTGCATCGCATGCTGCGAATTCACCACATTTAGGAAGAAGTGCGCTAGACGCTGTTGAATTAATGAATGTTGGAGTCAATTATTTACGTGAGCATATTCCGACTTCTGCAAGAGTGCATTATGCAATCACAAATACAGGAGGAAAATCTCCGAATGTCGTGCAATCTCAAGCTGAAGTATTATATTTAATACGTGCAACGACAATTAAAGAAGTAGATGAAATTTATAAACGCATCGTAAACATTGCTGAGGGTGCGGCATTAATGACTGAAACAAAAGTAAAAGTGAAGTTTGACAAAGCATGTTCGAATTATATTCCAAATGATACGATTAACAAAATCGTTTACGATAAACTTCAGTTAGTAGGATTACCTACTTACACTGAGGAGGAAATGGAATACGCTAAGAAAATGAATAAAACCATTTCTCCTTCTGAATTTTCAAGTGCATTGAGTGAAATTAAATCAATGTATGAAGATAGTGAAGTGGAAGAGTTGGATAAAGATGAAATCACGTTTTATCCTGAAGTAGTACCTTATCAAAAATCCAACCATACAATGGCAGGATCTACAGATGTGGCAGATGTGAGTTGGGTCGTACCAACTTCACAATTTTTCACAACATGTTTTGTATTAGGTACACCGCTTCATACGTGGCAGCTTGTATCACAAGGGAAAACTGGACTTGCTCATAAAGGCATGATCTATGCAAGCAAAGTAATTGCTTTGACAGCTAATGAGCTTTTACAAAATCCTGAATTAATCGAACAAGCAAAAGCTGAATTACGTAAACAAACAAAAGGTCAATACGTAAATCCAATTCCAAAAGAAGTAGTACCAAATATGTATGGATAATTTTAATGGGATATAGTCGACAGATTCCTCGATACTAAATTGGATGATAAGTCCTCTAAAAATTGTTCCAACAACTAGATGGAACTCATTTAAAATTAATATACCAAACTAGGCAGCTCAATAAGAGCTGTCTTTTTCATTTTCTTTAGTTTTGCTTAGTATGCAGGAGGACGAGTAAGTGGTCATTAAAAACTGAATTGACATTTTTGACCCGATAAACTAATATATTAAAATATAAAATACCTGAAAACTTTCAGGAGAGGTTCATAGCTGATACCCTCTATAAAAAACTATGGATACATGACAAATATGCCATGTCCATAATTGGACATGGCTTTTTTTGATTTCATCCTGAAGTTTATAGAAAATGTCAGAGCCTCTCCTTGAAAAGATTTGGTATTACTTTTCAAGGAGGTTTTTTTTATGTCTGGCCGAAAGACTACTGAAGGATTAAAAGATTTAACATTGTTAGGGAATCAAAATACACAATATGCGACTGACTATGCACCCGAGGTATTAGAATCAGTCGATAATCTACATTCTAATCGTGATTATTTCGTGAAATTCAATTGCCCGGAGTTTACGAGTTTATGTCCTATAACGGGTCAACCAGATTTTGCAACGATGTATATTTCATATATTCCAGATCAAAAAATTGTTGAAAGTAAATCACTGAAACTCTATTTATTTAGCTTCAGAAATCACGGAGATTTCCACGAGGATTGCGTGAATATTATTATGAATGATTTAATCAAACTTCTAGACCCACGATATATTGAGGTTTGGGGAAAATTCACGCCACGTGGTGGAATTTCGATTGATCCATGGTGCAATTATGGAAGACCAGGAACGAAATACGAAGAAATGGCGAACTATCGTTTAATGAATCATGATCTGAATCCTGAAAAGATTGATAATCGCTAAAATGGAGTGGTTTTATTATGAGATGAATGGAAGCGAATCTTGTTGGTAATCAAGAATGAATTCGCGACCGTTATTAGTTAGTTAGTGATAGATAAAGGAGAAACATCATGAGAATATTATTCTATTTATTAGCCATTGTAATTGCAAACGTGATAACTGCAAGATTTGCACCGTTAGAGTTTGGCATGTTTATCGTTCCTATGGGGACGCTGTTTGTTGGAGCAACTTTCATTTTTCGAGATCTTGTGCAAAATAAATATGGTCGAGCAAAAACCTATCTTTTTATTTTCATAGCGTTACTCTTATCCGGAGTCGTTTCGTTTTCATTAGGAGATACGCTGATGATTGTTGCAGCATCTGCGCTATCATTTGCCATTGCTGAAACAGCCGATACAGAAATCTACTCACGCTTGAAGTTACCAATGGCATGGAGAGTGTTCTACAGCGGATTGGTTGGTGGCCTTCTTGATTCGGTGGTCTTTATCGTCGTTGGGTTGAGTCCACTTGGAGCAGGATTCTTACCTTGGGAAGCTGTACCATTCGCTATACTTGGCCAAGTAATAGTGAAAACGGTGATTCAAATGCTAGGTGCTTTGGTGTTGAATCAAGGGTTAGCAATAAAAGAGAAACGTTTGAAACAAGCATAGGAATGAACTGCGATCTTATCGGTTTCGGCGAAATGGTATCGAAATGATGAACTATCAGGTTGGTAATGGTATTAGAAGGTTGTATAAGTGGGTATCACCTTGTTGATTTTAAAAAATTCTTGTATAATAAAGGAAATAAAAACGTAACTTAAAAAAGACTACCTGATGTTCCCGCATCAAGTAGTCAACAATAATAGTTGGTCCCTACAAGAGGATTGGCTGCAAGATAGTAATAACCCATCCGTGCCTGCAAACTCAAGGATGGGTTATTTTTTATTTACTGACGTAAGTATTGATACAACTAATGCTGCTAATGCTACTGCAAACATTAATGCCTCATATACTGTCATGAGGGCCCACACGATGTGGTCATTCGGTTTTTGCCACAGGACGTGGCGTTCTTAACCCGCCATCACCCCCATCCTAAATAGAGGAGTGAGCCGACCACCCTTGAGTTACCAAACTATTACAATTAAATTATAGCACGTACGTTCGTTATAATAAATACTAACTAATATACTATAAGTAAGGATTAGCAATAAAAGTGAATATCACTAATGAAAATGGGAATCTCTTTCATTTCAACATGCATCAGTTTCGACATACATATGGAGTAAAACTGATAAATAATGGTGTAGATATTCTAACCGTTCAAGAGCTTTTAGCTCATGCTTCTCCAGAAATGACAATGCGATACGCGAAACTATTAGATGAAACCAAAAGAGAAGCTTTCGAATCCGCTGTGAAGCAAGGAGTATTCAGTTTCGATTTAAACGGTGAAGTGCATGAAATTAAGGTAGGAGAAGATATACCGACAGATATATTGGATGCTTTATGGCAAGACCACAAGCTAAATGCGATGGACAACCCATATGGAACGTGTCACGCTCGTCTGAACGGTAATTGTCCTTATATGGATGAACCTCCTTGTCTAACTTGTGGTGACAACAAAACACCATGTAAAGACTTAGCTGTAGGTTTTTCAGAATACGATATACAAAAATATGAGCTGCACATTAAAACAACCACAAAAGCAATTGAAATGGCAAAACAAAGAGGACGAGAAGATATAGTCGATAAGAATGAAAGGAACTTACAACGTTACCAGAGTATTTTAACTACACTTCAAAATGGAAGTATTAAATTCGGTAGACAAGAACGGATGAAAAGAAAGTTAGGTGCTAAAAAATGACTGAATATGACCGTTCTGCCCATTTAAAAGCCGTTCATGCCCAACGTAAGGCAAATACCTATCAAAAGGTAGATGAAGCTATTAAAAGGCTTATACGGGCTAACGAGAATATTAATTTTAATAGTGTTTCTAGTGAAGCTGGCGTGTCGAAAGCAACATTGTACAACAATAAGTATATTCGTGAAAGAATTGAAACATTAAGACTACAACAAGCACAAAAACCGTCACCTAGACAGGTGAAGCTAGAAATGAATGAGAGTAATAAAGATGCTCTTATTGAATCTTTAAAACGAAAAATCAAGAAATTAGAAATTGAAAATAAAGAACTTAAAGAACAAGTGAAAGTGGCATACGCAGAGGTGTATAAAAAGTTATAATGGGTTACTACATTCTCCCCTTCTTCAACTAACGGGGCAGTTTAGTTTAATAAGGATTATAGATGAACGTGGTGAAAATTCTTATAGGGGTGAATCATATGAATGAGATAGATGTTGCTATGACTATATATGTTGTTTTTATGATTGTTGCAGGTTTTGTAAGTTTTAAATATGGTTCGACCATGATAAAAAAAACAGGACTGTTCTTACCTCAAGTCATTATTGCAGGAACTATTAATTTAACCTTAGGTTTGTTTGCAATAATAGGTTGGTTTTTCTTTGCTTGGGGTGTAAATGAATTTCTGTTGTTTGGAGGATTAATTTTAGGTATAGGTATATTAGTTGTGAGTGAAGCAGCTTTGATTACAGTCCTTATATTAAAAAGAAAGAAATGGGTACAACAATAAATCTTTTAGTTGATGTTTCACTAACGGAGGTTAGTTCAATAAAAGTTTTTCCATTTTTTACGGGAGGGATAAAATGAAAAGAACAATTATTATTAGTTTAGTAATTATTGCAGTATTTTTAACTGTAACTATCCTTTTCTTAATTAAATCAGATTATCACGGAAAAATAGGCGATTTAAAAGAAGGTAATTTCTCATTAAACCCACTTAGAATAGACCCAGAAGCAGAATACCCCGCACCACCTATAATATACTTTGATGACAATACTAATGTTGTAGGTAAGGTAAATAGAGTTGATGATTTGAAAAATGGTCAAGAAATTAAGGTGTGGGTAACGGAGAACGAAGATAAAAAGTTAGCTAATAAAATTGAAGTAATCAGCGAATGACAATTCTTCAACTAACGGAGGCGTTTATCCAAGAAGGGTTAGCGTCTTTTTTGTTGAACTTATTGTACTAACAGGGCAGATTACTTTAAGAGATGAAGGTATAATAAGATGTCAAGAGGTGATTAAAAAATGGCTAATGAAAAGTTATTTAAAGCTATATATATTCCAGAGACACCGTTTGTCGGTGGAGTATTAAAGCCTAAAAAGGCAAAGAAATATAACTTCGAATTATTGGAAAGTGAAAAAGTGGTAAATAATCTTTATCATTTTATTTATAAAAGGGATGATAATCAAATTCACAGTTATTATTTCGAGGATTTAGAAGATGAGTTGGAAAGATATTTGTTTGTGGAAAACAACGATTTATATGATGACTTTGTTTCGCAATTTTGGGGCGGAGGACAAAGGTATTGGGAAAGTGGCATGGACGTTTATTTAGATGTAGATAGTCCAGAAGAAGTATTCGAACATTTAAACCATTTAGTTAACAATAGATTTTATGATGAGGATGAACCTATACCTATGTGCCATTTTTTTGGTCAACAAATGTGGCATAGTAACGCTTACCTTATTGCCAATCGAACAGCTTTATTGGAATTAAAAGAGGCGATTGATGTTGCCTTAAAGCATGAAGAAACCAGACTAGGTCTAATGCCTTCTGATGGCGAGGGATATGATTTATTCATTAAATGTGTTGAAGATGATTTTGAATGGGAAGAGTTAGAAATGCCTTATCATGATAGAGAATGTTATGTGCCTGATGAATCGGTAGATCTTCCACCAAATAAAACTTTTAAAAAATATAAACTTTAGAGGAAGTATCCAATCTGCAAGTTGTTTTCTTATTGAACTAACGAAGGCGTTGATCCAAGAAGGAGAAATGCCTTTTTTTATTGAACTTATTGTGCTAACGGGGCAGTTTTCTTAAATAAGGAGATTTGGATTTTTGATGTTTTGTTTAGTAGAGGGGGATGAAAAAATGAAGAAAAATTTGGTCTTAATGCAAGTCATTTCTTTAACAAAAATTTACAGCTTGGAAAGAAATCTAGAAAACATAGGTCTTTATCTTTCTAAACAGATTGATAATGAATCTAATTGTAAAGCCCAGGATGGTAGAAGAAAATCTATGGGGGAATAATGATGAGAAAAAATTCTAGATACATAATAATTGGAATTATTGCAGTAATAATCTTTTTTTCCTTAAAAACATTTAATGATTACAGGGAAAGAAGCTTAGATGATTTAATAAATTTTAAAAAGGTAGATTTTTATTCATTAGGATTTATAAAGGATATAGAAATGGTGCCTGATAATAGGGCATATGAATGGATGACGGAAGAAAAGGAACCAGTAGTTGAGCTAATGGAATTCTTAAGTCAATATCGTGTGAAAAAGGTAAGCGAAGATACCTTTAATGAAAAAATAAATGGTGAGGTAGGCTTTGAATTAACGATTAATTATTCAAAGGCAAATCCAGCTATTGTTTGGGTGGATGAGAACCGTGTTCATATTCTAGTTGGAAATTACTATGAAGTTGTGAATGGACCAATCGATATAGAATGGATTAAAGAATATAACAATAAATATCGAGAAAAGTATGCAGAGTAAACTTTTAGTAAAAGTTTGTGAATATTTGCACTTAAACTAACGAAGGCTTGAGTTAAAGAAACAGGTTGCTAAGGTAGCCCATTTCTATTTCAGCTAACGGGGCATTTAGTTAAATAAGAAATTGTAAATACAACATATTCTATAAAAATTGATGGAAAAATTTGGATGATTATAGTAAATTTATTCAATGAAAGGGTGTATATCCAAAACAAGGATTTACGCTTTTTTTATAGGTTCTGAATTAACTAAGAAGGGAATTTTACATATTTCCGGGGATTTAAAACTTATTTTCAACATATTCGACTAACTCTAGAGGGGAGGGGTAAAGTGGATTGTGAACAATTGTATATAAAATATAGCGATTCGGTATATAACTATATTTTTCTACTTGTAGGGAATAAAGAAGTTTCTGAAGATCTTACTCATGATACTTTTGTAAAAGTTAAATATTCATTAAACCGATTTAGAGGCGAGTCATCATAATATACATGGATCTATTCGATTGCTAGAAATGTGACGTATGATTATATAAGAAGGAAAAAGCTTATTCAATTCGTCCCTTTTTTAAAATCTGATGTTCAAAGATCTCTAACTACACCTGCTGATACCCTAATTAATAAGGAGTCTGTACAAGAATTATACTTTACAATTAAAAGATTAAAGCTTACCTATCAGGAGGTTATTATTCTGAGATATATTCAAGAGCTTTCAATTGAAGAGACTGCTGCTATATTGAATTGGTCTATAAGTAAAGTAAAATCAAAGACTTTTATTGCAATGAGGAAATTAAGGAAGAATTATTAAGTGAACAGGAGGTAAAATAATGGACGAATTTAATAGAAAACAGGATTTTCAGGAATTAAGAAAACTAACTCGTTCTGCTTTTCAGAAAAATGCTACGTTTGAACGAATTCGAAATGGCACAATGAAGTCAAGAAATCCATTTAACTATATATTTTCATCCGTTATGGCAATACTTTTGGCTGTTCTGATATTTGTACCTTCATTATTCTCTTTAGTAGAACAGAATAAACATTCAAACGATGTAAAAGAAGATCTGGAACATTTTAAATCAAACATAGAAATTGGTTTGACAATGGATGAAGTTAAAGAAATTTTAGGCGAACATTATACTGAATCATATTTTCAAGACATTCAAGTATGGAAATATGAAATTGGAAAAACTGAAGAGTACCAATTTAACGATGGATTCTTGAGTTATATTGACTTCGAGGAAATGAAAAAGGGGAAAATTGGAATAGTTATGTTTGTTTTTTGGGATGAAAATAACCTGGTTAAGCAATATTCTACATTATATTTAAATGAAAAGGATACAAAAATATATGATTTTAAAGTATTGTCAAACGGTACTGTTTTTGAGGAACCTATTTATCCAACAAAAAACACAAATGAAACACAGAATGTTAATGTAGACATTGGGCTTTTTAAATCTAAAATGAAAATTGGAATAACAATGGAACAAGTGGAAGCGATATTGGGCGAAAGCTATAGTATAAAAATTCCATCTGACACTGGAATTCCAAGTTGGATATACGAATTAGAAAAATCAAAAGGATATCAATTTATAAACGAATTCGGCTTGGCGGACTTAGAAGGCATGAAACAAGGCAAAATAAAAGCTCATTTAAGTGTTGTATGGGATGAAAATAATTTGGTTAAAGAATATTCCGCACTATACTTAAATGAACATGATAATAGAATCTATGAATTTAGAGTATTCCCAAATGGTCAATCTAAAGATAATCCTATTTTTTAAATAGTATTGATTGATTAGATAAATTTAATTAATAATTTATTGAATTTAAATATGGGTGACTGGATAGTTATGATCCCAAAAGGAGTTAATGACAGTTCATGAATGGGGTAGGTTAATTAATACGGAATGATCTTCATGCTGAAGTCAACAAGATATACTTCCAATTTGATGGTAGCTTTTCTAAATGGTGTGAGTGGTTAGTGATCATGGAAGAACCAATGAAAAGATAAAATCAAAGAAAAAGCATTAACTTTAAGTTAATGCTTTTTTTGTAACACATTCAAAAGCTCCAGCGTCTAATGGATACATTTAATAAGTAGGAAGGAGAGTAAACTTGATGAATAAGTCTTTAAGTATAGCTGGTGGAGTTGCATTGCTTTTTCTATTTCTAATAGGGGTGGTTAATTTTGAAAATATATTACCTAAAGAAAATGTAACGCTTGCTTCAGAGAAGGATGAAGTAAAACAGAAATTAGAAATTGTATTGGAAGAAAATAATAAATTAAAGGAAGAAAATATTAGATTAAGTGAAGGGCTACAACAATTAGAAGATAATTCTACCAATTCAAAACTGGACCATCTAGCAGTTAATGAGCTAGAAAAGAAAAATTTTTTAGGTAGCCCCAAAGATATTATTGCAGAATTAGTCAAACACCCAGAGCTTATTCCTTATGAAGGTGTATTAGGCGGCGATGTTTTAATTCGTGAGGAAGGTACAAAGGTTTTATCGCATGAATGGATTTTTGCTCCGTTTGATGATGGTCATATTCTTGGATATTTATTGATTCATTATTCTATTGTTGATGGAAAGCCAGGGAATTGGAAAGTAATTGATTCATATATGTATGGTGAGCAGGATTAATTTACACATAGTATTTGGAAGGTTAGTGGATTATAGATTAATATTGAAGTAAGTTACAAAATTTTACTTATGATGAGGTGTGAATAGTTTGAGACATAAATGGTTATTAGTAACTATTTGTCTATTCGTAATAGTATTATTTGGTTGTCAAGAGCAAGAGAAGTTAATGGAAACAAGTGGAACAGCGCTAAATCAAGAAGAGTTTACTAAGGAAATTGGTGAAAAAGAGGGGATACCCTTCGAGCTTCCAATGAACGTCATGAAGGATATTATGTTCCAGTATAATGTAACTTGGGCAAGTGAGCTCACCCTTGAAGATTTTGAAAAACTTGAAGAGCTTAGAATTAGTGAAGAGTTTGATGTTGATTCTTTTGTTGAATTCATACCTAATTTAAAGCATTTAACTGTAGAAGTACCGCTTAAAGATTGGTCGTTTCTAAAGAAATTATCAAACATTGAAGGCATTAGTATTTCAAATAACACTTTAGAGGATTTAACTTTCCTTTCAAATGCTAAAAAATTAAGTTTCGTATATATACAAGGTGCCAATTTGAAAAGTATGAAAGGGATCGAGGAACTATCAAACTTAGAATTTTTCATTATTGATCATAGTAACGTTACAGATTTTTCTGCACTTCAAAAAGTACCTCAACTTAAATCGTTAGATATTATAAATAGTGAATTGTATTCACTCGAACCAATTCAGTATCTTACGCGACTTGAGAGACTTTCAATCCAAGGAAATCAAGTATCAGACTTGTCGCCTCTAGCAAAAATAAATACATTGAAAATCTTAGACATACGAGAAACAAATGTAATATCTATCGAACCTATTTTGGGTTTAGAGCAATTGAATCTTTTGCTATTGGAGAAGGATAAAGTAACTGATTGGACACTCCTTGAAGAAAAAGAACATCTAAAAGTAGTAGAGTCTATTGAAATAGGGTAAACAAAGAAGTCTAGCTATGAAAGGGCAAGTCTTCTTTGTTTAGGTGATTTCGATATTTTTGTCTACTCGTGATGCAGAATAAGCATTAAGCGTTTTTTGAAGATTAGTGCGAGCCAATTGATCGAGAATAACACACTTCAGCTTTAACAGAGGATTCAACAAGATCAAACTCGCTTATCGTGGCAATACTTTTACAATATACGAGTCTGGTGATATTTCTGGTCTTAATTAGATGGAGATGACTTTGGATTTTATCTGAAAGTTATCTATAAGGATGGAACTACAAAGATTGGTTGGTATTAAGCGGACGAAGACTTTGTTCCGAGAAGGATTAACGTCCTTTTGGGTTGATGTTATTTAACTAACGGGGCAGGTTTCTTTAATAAGAAAGGTGGAATATCTATTGGACTATAATGTAACGATAAATATCGCAGTTTATACAGATGCTAACTCTACCTTTCCAAAGCCAGTTGCTGAAAATTATGATTATTGGTTTCCACTATTAAATTTCTTCATAACAAAATCAGACACTATTGAAATTCATTGTTGGAACGAGGAAATGGATACGATTAATGAAATCCAATCATTATTTAACGGCAAAATGGAGGTGGTTAAAGAAGAAAATCTAACTATCTTTAAACTAATAAAATCAATAATTACAATAGAGTATCTATTGAATAATAGTATAAATAAAAACGGTGAGTTAAAGTGGTTCACAGTTAATTTAGAAAAATTGATGAAGCCTGTGTTTCATTCAGGACATTGGGGAACAGAATTCTTTATACCCAATGTTACTAAAGAAGATATTGTATTTATCAAAAGTATCATACCAAGACATGCGATTCTTCATGAGTATTAATAACGTTATTATTCAACTATCGGGGCAGGATAGTTGAATAAGAATTATTGTAATAAGGAGTGAAAAATTGAATAGTGCAATAGAAGTTCTAAAAAGTAACTATGAAGGCAAAGAAGGTAGTTTTATTTATTCCTTACATGAAGAATGTAAATTTGAAAAGAGTGCTTTTTGGGATTATTACAACAGTATAGTAGATTTAACAAAAGATACTTTAAGTCAAGATAGCTTGGATAGGGAAATATCGCTGATGTTAAGCAAAACATATGCTTTTATTATGAGAAGTCTTCTTTGGCATTTTCATCCCAAAGATTTGTATAAGGTAAAAGGTGTCCCTAAGAACAAGTTACATCTCTACATTGAAAGATTAGAGATTGCATACTTAGGGTACTTCAAGGGTGATGTATTCAAAGAAGAATTGCATGACGAGGATTTAATTAATCCAAGCTACAGGAAAAATCGGTAGTCCTATTCAACTAAAGAGGGCAGTATAGTTCAAGAAGAAGTAATAATCATATTAAATAAAAAATGTAATGTAGGTGCTGTATTATGGTAAACAATTACTATAAAAATAAGGTTAAATGGTGTGTAATTTGTGGTCAGGGTTGGGTTGAAATTAAAAAAGAAGCTGTTTCTAAAAAAATAATTCTTTGTTGTAGTGAATGTGAGTCTGTTTGGGAGAATCCAAAGGATGTAAATTATCCTGATAAAGCAACCTCAACAGATGAACTTTTGATTGAACCAAACGATAACGAGATTGGTAATTGGGCGGAGTTTATAATTGAAAACTAATTAAAAATTATTATTTAGTTACTTCAACTAACGAGGGGCGTTGATCCAAGAAGGATTAATGTCTTTTTTTGTTGAAGTTATTGAACTAACGGGGCAGATTAGTTGAATAAGTGTTGGCATAAATTAAAGGGAATATATTCATATAAATTAAAAAATGAAGGGGTGCTGTTCGTGAAGAAATTCATGCCATATTTATGGAAATTAGGATGGGTTATTGGTTTATTTTTATTAACAATCATAAGTTTTGATATTGAAAAACAAGTAGAATCATTCTCATATTCCAGTTTTAATATTGCACCAATATATTGGGGTAATTTCCTAATTCATTTTATTTGGGGGATTTACTTATCATTAATTCTTATTAAGAATTGGACTTTTCAAATTAACACACCTCTACTGATATGTGTTTTTTTACCTTGTTTTATCTTCTCGCTCATAGTGCCAGTTTTTTTAACTACGTCATTTAGGTACCTAAGTCTCCCGTTCGGCGGTGTATGGTTTATGAAAGTTCTTACTTCAGAATTGATTGAAATTGTAGCAGGTTTTACCTTAATGCTAAGTATTTTTAAAAATAAAAAAAGTGAAAGTAACTGAGTGTAAATTATTAAAGAAACGAAGGCATTTCTTTAAAAAGGGAAATGCCTTTTCCTTATTCAAGTAAAGGGGCAGATTAGTTGAAGAAAGAAGTTATTTACACGCAAATCTATAGAAGAACTTTTCACGAATTTAAATCCCTTTTTAAAATTGGCTAAAAATTCAGATAACTGGCAAATGATAATGAAGATTTTCACTGTTAATACCGTAAAATATATATAAAGGGGGATTGTAATGAAATATAGTATATCAGTTATTGTGTTGTTAATTATTTTAGTTGGCTGTTCCTCAAATCCATCTTCAGATACTCTCATAGATAATAATAAAACCACAGATGTTGCGGTAATTGAAAATCTAAGTACCGATATGATTATACACCCTCATATATACGATGATATGGACAGAGGAAACCATGATTATTCAAATAAAACTTTAGTGATTGACACAAGCGTTAAAGTGTCTGGGATTTCTAGAGGAGATGTTGTTTATTTTGATAATGAGGATGGAGAAAAAGACATTTCAAGGGTAATAGCTCTTCCAGGTGAAAAATTTAATATTACTAAAGGTCAAATTTATATAAATGGTAAAAAGCTAGATTCTTTTTACGGAAAAGCACACAGAGTAGGTTTAGATAAAGAAATTTACTTTGAAAAAATGGATAACGAAGGCAATCAATACGATAAGAAAGGTATGATGGAAGTCTTTGATACAAATAAGGATGAAATTACACTTTCTGTGGATGAATACTTTTTAATCGATGACGATTGGTTGCGGGGTAAAATGATGATATTAAAAGAAGATGAATATATTGGTAAAGTAGTTGGATATACAAAATAAAGTTATTATTGTACTAACTTAGGCGTTTCTTTAAGAAGGAGAGAAATGCCTTTTCTTATTTAAGTAAAGGGGCAGATTAGTTGAAGAAGGATTATAGATGAATATGGTGAAATTTCTTATAGGGGTGAATCATATGAATGAGATAGATGTTGCTATGACTATATATGTTGTTTTTATGATTGTTGTGAGTTTTGTAAGTTTTAAATATGGTTCGACCATGATTAAAAAAACAGGACTGTTCTTACCTCAAGCCATTATTGCAGGAACTATTAATTTTACATTAGGTTTGTTTGCAATAATAGGTTGGTTTTTCTTTGCTTGGGGTGTAAATGAGTTCCTGTTATTTGGAGGATTAATTTTAGGTATAGGTATATTAGTTGTGAGTGAAGCAGCTTTGATTACAGTCCTTATATTAAAAAGAAAGAAATGGGTACAACAATAAATCATTTAGTTGATGTTTCACTAACAGGGCAGATTAGTTCAACAGTAACGAATAGCCATTATGTTAAAATAAATGAATAGTAATTAGTGGGGTGGTAAATATGAATAAATATTTTATATCTTTTGCTTTTATTTTCTTTGGATTATGTATGGTTTTTAGTGCCTTTTATATTTCAGAGGCTTTAAAGGAAATAGCATATAGTCAAAAAGGCGATACAACAACAGTTACTGAAGTGCCTAGTGAATGGGAACTTATAGTGGTTAATGAAAATAATATCATTTTATTTAATAATATTACTGGTGAATATTGGCGTAAATTTATTGAAAGTAATGAAGGACCAACTGAATGGGAAAAAGGAAATAATATACCTTAAGACTTTTAAAGTGTTATTGAACTAACGAAGTCAAGAGTTGAAGAACCATAGATAGATCGTTCTTATTCTTATAGCAATAGTTGAGGTGAAACCTTGAAATGGGGTGGACTCAGTGAAGAATGTTAAATGGATAAATGGAAGCCATAAAGAGGATAACCGTATTTTTGATTCGGAGTTTGAAGTTAAAGAATGGACAGAAACATTATATCCAGATTTTGTCGCCTATTTAAGTAATAAAAATGATGTAGGATATGCAACACCTGATGAAAAGGTAATTAAATATTTAGCATCCCTTTTTCCTCAATGGGCTGATTATAACAATTTGCAAATCGGTGTCTGTACAGGAAAAACAGAAATAAATGGTCAAATCATCTATAAAATTTGGACAGTGAAATTATAATTATTTTTCACTAACGAGGGGCGTTGATCCAAGAAGGATTAATGCCATTTTTTATTGAAGTTATTAAACCATCGGGGTTAGATTAAGAACAAAGGGGGAAAGTAATGAGAAAAGTAGTTTTTGGTCTAGCGATAATAACAGTGATTATAACCATGTTTCTAATATTTAAACATAATCATAGACAAGTACCTACGATAAACGATGTTACCAATATAACTAGTGACTGGGGTACCACAATCGAGGAAATTTATTTAGTGAAAAAAATAGAGGGAGAATGGTTAACTATTTTTAGAGATGAAGATTCAATGATGATTGCTCGGTTAGTGCAGAACTGGTTTGGATATTGGGAGATAAAAGATGATCTCGGAAGCGAAAGTACATTAGCTTCATCTGATTATCCCCCTTCACATCATGCATTTAATTGGACTGCAAGTGAAAGTGGGACAAATGTTTCATATTACTTTGGTCAAATTAACAATCCTACTATTAAAAGAATAGAAGTTGAAACACAAAAAAACTCCTTTGAAGTTGCAAAAATAATTAGTTCCGAAAAAGCTCGTTTTTTCTTTATAAAATCAAATGGAGAAATGCTAATGCCTATAAACATTAGTGGATACTCTGAAACTGGAGAGTTAATTTATTCTACAAATAATCCTAACTAAAAAGAAGGTTAATTGAAATAGGGTATTAAACTAATGGGCGTTGATCCAAGAAGGGGTTAATGTCTATAATGTTGAAAGTTCTTAAACTATCGGGGTAGGATAGTTTATGAAGAATAGTAACAAAGGAATGATAAAATGAGTGACATTTATGTATTGAAATCTTAAATTATAGCTATATGTAAACGATATGAAAATAGTGTTATAAATTTGGAAGAATTACAGGGACACTTTCAACGATAATCCACCAGAACCTGATATACATAATATTGGTGAACTATATTTTGTTAAAATTATTGAACAATCAGGGCAGTTTAATGAAAGTAGCTACCTAAAATTTCTAAAGTAATGTATAAATGATTAGGATATTACGATTTTATAGGGGGATATTATGACTTTAAAATATAAATGTCTAATTTTAGATCACGATGATACAGCAGTAAAAAGCACACCAAATATTCATTATCCATCGTTTGTAGAAGCTCTAAAAAATTTGCGACC
>Ga0182745_1000640_pt1 | contig 37243 bp, 57 predicted proteins | sample eDN3rd30CKraftBY_FD_128523 | JGI IMG/M metagenome (GOLD analysis project Ga0182745, IMG submission 128523) | Enriched backyard soil microbial communities from Emeryville, California, USA - eDNA 3rd pass 30_C Kraft BY (version 2) (version 2) | ecosystem: Environmental > Terrestrial > Soil >...
AGCCAGAGCCAGAGCCAGAGCCAGAGCCAGAGCCAGAGCCCGGCGCGGCTGAGTCGACCTCGCCAATCGCCGAGCTGATGGGCGGTGCGGTGGGCGACTTCATCCGTCACGCGTCGCATGACGTGATTGAAGAGCGCGTGCGCCAGGTCGTCGAAGAAGGCCATTCACCCGCCGATGACGCCGCCTACAGCAAGTACCAGCTGGAGCGGGCCGCCGTCTGCTATGCCGGCCATGCCGCGGGCCTGCCGCGGGCGCGTCTCGACCTGTATTGGCCGTTCCACCCGTCTGCCTTCAAGCCGGCCGCCACCCGCCGGCAAACCCTGATCAAGGCCGGTGCGTTGATCCTGGCCGCCATTGAAGCCATCGACCGCGCCGAAGTCGCTGACCGCTGACCGATCACCCCGCATGACCCTGTTCGCAGTGCCGCTCCCTCTGATGCCCATTGGCGTGGGTAGGGGCGCGCTGCGCCTGTAACGACCCGACAGCCTGCCGGGTCACCTGCACAAGGAGCCCGGCGATGACCCCCAGTCAGACCCAGCACGTCAAATTCAGCGAAGCCGAAATTAAGCGCCTCGCTGCCCTGCCCGAGGTGCGCCAGGTGCGCGACCCTCGCTATCCACCGCTGCTGCTGCGCTTCGGCCGTGACCGTAACCGCGCCTCGTGGCTGTTGGTGCGCCATGGTGGTGGCAAGAGCCAATCGAAGAAAATCGCCAATTGGCCCGACCTGCCCGTCAAGGCCGCCATTGAGCTGATGCCGGTCAAGCTGGCCGAACTGACCGCCGACCCGTCGGCCATGATCGGTGCGGCCGGCTGGACGCGGGTGGGCGACCTGCTGACCTGGTTCAACGAGCGCACTGCCGTGGACCGCGGCCTGTCGAAGAACCGCCGCGACAACATCCGTTCGCTGATCAACTGCCAGCTGCTGCCGCGCCTGAGCGCCTTGAGCCTGGTGGACGTTGACGGGGAGTCGGTGGATGAGCGGCTGATCTGGCCCATGCAAGAGGTACGCAGCCTGGCCTATACCCGTCAGGCCTTCGCCTTGCTCAAACAAGCCTTCAAACGCGCCAAGAAGCTCAAGAAGCTGACCATCAATCCACTGGGCGACGTGGTGTTCAGTGACTTCACCGAGGTGCGCATTCGCCCGAAACCGTGCGCCATTCGTCCGCAGCAACTGCCCGAAATCCTCAGCAAGGCCACTGAGCTGTGGGTGCGTGATGTGAAGGCCGCCATGTTGGTGCTGCTGATGCTCTGCCACGGCACCCGCATTCACGAAACCACCCTGGCCAAGTGGAGTGACTTTGACCTGGTGGAGGGCGGGGAGTGGTTCCTGCCGGCCGATCAGACCAAGACCCGCGCTGACCATCGCCTGCCGCTGACGGCTCCGGTGTTGGCCATGCTCAAGGCCTACCGCCACTGGCAGCAGCTGGCCGGCTACCGCGGTGCGTACCTGTTCCCGCGTGGTGATGGTCAGCCGCTGGCCGACCGCCAAGCCCAGGACAAGGTGGCGGTGTTCGGCGGTGAGTGGAGCGCACACGACCTGCGCAAGATCGCCCGAACGATGTGGGCCGACCTCGGCGTGGATTACCTGATTGGTGAGCTGCTGCTCAACCACGCGCTGCGCGACCTCGACGCGGCCTATATCCACACCCATGCCCAGGCGCTGAAACGCGAGGCCCTGCAACGCTGGCACGCCTGCCTGGAAACGCATGGCCTCTCTTTTTTTGCCATCGAGACATCGCCGGGACAGGCCACAAGCGGCACCGCCCCGCAAGCCATCCCGCACGCGGCCTTGAGCGCCGTTTGAACATCCATCACTAGGGAGAATGTTAGGACATGAAAGCAGAGGCCATTACCATAGTCAGTGCCGACCCGGCCCAGCCTGGATCGGAGCGCGCAGTGCTGATGCACTACCAGCGCTGTGAGCGGTCACCGAGCGGCATTCAGGTGCTGTCGATGCTGGAACTGATCCAAAGAGCCGAAGTGGTGCGCTGCCCGGCGACGGGTTACTGGAGCCACCCGCAGCTGCCGCCGTTTGGCGAAGACCGCGCCGCCTTCGAGGCCTGGTTTACCCAACAAGGCCTGAGCGTGGCTTGGGATGAAATGGAGTGGTCAGGTTCGCAGGATCACCCGTACTGGACCGAAGGCGCGGCGCATTGCCTGGGCTGGGAGCCGGAAGCCCCGGCCGGTGATGGGTGGTTCAAGTTGTCGATCTTCGACAGCGAGCATGGTCCGGTGTGTTCCTGGGCGCGGAGGGTGTCGGCATGAGCGACCTGTCTAAGGTGGCCGAGCTGGGCCGACTGATTAAGGATGACGGATTTGCCCTGTCATATCAGAGCCTGTCCAAGTACCGGGCGGCGCTGCTGAACAAGGTGTTGGAGTTGCTGGAGGATGGCGGGCCGGGCAGGGCGGCGCCGCCCAGGCCGCCCAAGGCGCCCTGTCGCTCAGACTGCCAAGGGTGCCGGCATGGATGAAGTCAGCGTTACGCGTAACGCCAAGGTTAAGCCGGGCACCAGGCGGCAACAGAAACGCCGGGCCAAGTTGAAGTCCGAAGGGGTGAAGGAGGTGCGGTTTAAGTTGCCGCCGGCCATTGCCGCCGACCTGGAACGGTCCATGGCCACCCGCTCGGGCGTCGGTGAGCCTTACGAACTGGAAGAGTACCTGGTGGCCCTGATCCGTGAGGATTCCGCCCGGCTCAAGGGGCAGATTGCCGATGCCCAGCAGTACCCGTGTCGGCAGTGCGGCAAGGTGCTGCCAGAGGGCTGCAAGGGGGCATTCAAGGGTGAACTGGCCTGCCTGCACACCCCGGTATCGTGGAAGCTGCAGATTCCCACGGTTGACGCGTGACGCGTAACGGCGGGTGATCAGGCCGGCGGTTTTACACAAATCGTGGACTATCACACAAAAAGTGTTGACGGCCCGTGCAATAAACCGTACCTTTTGCCTTAGCGTGGCAAATGAAGCGCGTCACGCGACGTTGTAAGCCTCAGTCGGAAGCCTGCAGAACCCCCAGCCCCCAGCTGGGGGTTTTGTTTTTCTGGCTCCCCCATCCCAAAGCCCAGCCCAGCGCGCTGGGCTTTCTGCATTCTGGAAGCACCCCATGGATAACCCCGATCTCATCGAGCGCGCCGCGGCTTGGGCCAGCAGCCATGCCCCCGAGCTGGGCGCGGCTGGCATGTCCGGCGTCGTGGCGTTCCTGCGTGTCAGCTACTACGGCGGCAACAAGCGGCAGAAGTGTTTCGAGGCGCTGTTGTGCGCGTGCCTGACCTGGTGCGCGGTACCGGCCCTGCAGTGGTTCAACCTGCCGGCCGACCTTTCCATTTTCGTCGGTGGCATGGTCGGCTTTGCCGGCGTGGAAACCGTTCGGTCATGGGCCATGCGCCTGGCCGACAAGCGTCTGCCCAAGGAATCGAACGATGCCGCCCCGCGCTAAGCGGGGGTGTCGCTCGCCGATGTGCCCCCGCACCACCCAGGAGTCGCACGGCTATTGCGCCGACCATGCGCACCTGGCCAGTGGCTGGAATCAGCCCGGGCGAGGCACCGCGGCCCAGCGTGGCTACGGGGTGGAGTGGCGCAAGTTGCGCGTGGCGGTGCTGCGTCGTGACCGCTTCCTGTGTCAGTGCCCGGATTGCAAAGGAAGGCGCCTGCCGGCCACAGAAGTGGACCACATCACCTCAAAAGCGCAGGGCGGCACCGATGAAATGACCAACCTGCAGGCCATTAATGCCGAGTGCCATGCCCGAAAAACGCATGCCGAGCGGCTGGCCGGGTTGCGGGCCAGCATTGGCGAACCTCGGCGAACCTGAGTCAAAGCTGTAGGGATTTTGTCGCCATCCCCCGGGGGGTGGGTAAATCCCTGCAGCTTTTTCGTATTGGCACCAAGCGCCCAGTGCTTTTCACGCGGCCGCGAAATAAAAAATTTGGGGTAACGACTTTTTAGCTGTTGATTTGTCGTTATGTTGATTTGTAGAAATGTTGATTTGTTGGTGAAAGCATGGCGACGCGCGCCCCCGGCGGAGGCCGAAAACCCAAGCCGACCGCGCAGAAACGCGCCGCCGGCAACCCCGGCAAACGCAAACTCAACGATGCCGAACCGGATTACACCGCCCTGGTGATTGCGCCGCCGCCACCCGAGTGGATGAGCGACTACGCCCAGGCCATGTGGCACAAGCTCGCCCCCGAGCTGGTCGAGTCCAAGGTGCTGACCCGCACCGACCTGCATGTGCTGGAGGGCTTCTGTTCGGCCTATAGCCGGTGGCGTGAAGCCGAAGAAGACGTGACGCGTAACGGCATCACGATTAAGACGCCGATGGGTCGCAGCAAAAACCCCGCCTGCACCGTGGCCAATGAGGCCATGCGGCAAATGACCAGCTACGGCAGTTCGCTCGGCCTGGACCCGGCCAGCCGGGCGCGCCTGACCGTCCCGAAGAGCAAGGCCAAGGGCCGCTTCGCCGGGCTGCTGGCTCCCAAGAATCGGTAACCCGCCATGGCCAACGTCAATGTCAACGGCGCGAACAAGTACGCCCGTGACGTGGTGGCCGGCAAGATCGAGGCGTGCAAGTTCGTGCGCCAGGCCTGCCAACGGCATCTGGACGACCTGGAAGCGAGCAAGGCCAAAGGCTTCAAATGGAAGTTCGACAAGGCCCAGGCCGAGCGGGTGTGCCGGTTCGTGCAGGAATTGCCGCACACCAAGGGCAAGTGGGGGCGCATGAAACTGCGCCTCAAGCTGGAGCCCTGGCAGCAGTTCATCTTCTGTTGCGTGTTCGGCTGGGTCAGCAAAAAGACCGGCCTGCGCCGCTTCACCGAGGTCTATTGCGAGATTCCGCGCAAGAACGGCAAGTCGGTGATTGCCGCCGGTGTCGCCCTGTACATGCTGTGCGCCGACGGTGAGTTCGGCGCCGAAGTGTATTGCGGGGCGACCACCGAGAAGCAGGCGTGGGAGGTGTTTCGCCCGGCCCAGCTGATGGTGCAGCGCACCGAGGAACTGGCCGAAGACGCCGGCATCGAGGTGCGCGCGCGCAGCCTGTACTGCCCGGACGATGGCAGCCGCCTGGAACCGGTCATCGGCGACCCCGGCGACGGATCGTCGCCCAACTGCGCACTGGTGGATGAGTACCACGAGCACGACAGCGATGCGTTGTACGAAACCATGCTGACCGGCATGGGCGCCCGTGAGCAGCCGCTGATGTTCACCATCACCACTTCGGGCAACAACATCGCCGGGCCGTGCTACGAGAAGCGCCGCCAGGTCATCGCCATGCTCGACCAGCGCCCGGCCAACGACGAGTTGTTCGGCATCATCTACACGCTGGATGAGAAGGACGACTGGCGCGACCTGGCAGCCTTGAAAAAGGCCAACCCGAACTTCGGCATTTCCGTGAACGCGGATTACCTGGAGCGACAGCTGGCCAACGCCACGCGTTACCCGTCACGGCAGAACGCGTTCAAGACCAAGCATTGCAACCTGTGGGTGCATGCGAAAAACGCTTGGCTCAACCTGCTGCACTGGGACCGTGCCCTGGTCGAAGGCCTGGTGGTGGAAGACTACTTCGGCCGCCGCTGTTACTTGGGCGTGGACTTGGCCAGCAAGTGCGACATTGCCTGTGTGGCCCTGGTGTTCCGTGAGAAGGACGCGCAGGGCCGCGACCTGTGGACGTTCTTTGTCCGCCACTACCTGCCCGAAGGGGCGGTGCAGAGCGACGAAGGCGTCAACCAGGACGCCTATGAACGCTGGGTCAACGAAGGCCGGCTGCTGACCACCGACGGCGAAGAGCTGGATTTTGACGTGCTCCGTGAGGACATACGGGAAATCGGCACCCAGCACCAGGTGGTGGAAATCGCCTACGACAAGTGGCGTGCCACCCAGCTGTCGCACCAGCTGCAGAAGGATGGCGCGCAGGTGGTCGAGGTCGGCGGCGGTATCCAGACCATGAACATCGCCATGCGCGAGTTTGAAGCGGCGCTGCTGTCCGGCCGGGTTCGCCATGACGGTGACCCGGTGCTGGGCTGGATGGCTGGCAACGTGGTGGCCCATGAATTCAAAGGCTGCCTGATGCCGACCAAGGAATCCAAGGCCAACAAGATCGACGGCATGGTGGCCATTCTGATGGCCATGAACCGCTCCATTCTGGCCGACGGCCTGCCGACCTCGGTGCTCGACACCCTAGAACCTGACGACCTACTGGTCATGTGAGCCCCATGAAAAGACATATCCCTGATGCGCTGGGGGTGGCCGGCTTTTGCCTGCTGCTGATCGGCCTGCACCTGCGCTTCGGCGTGGCCGCGGCCCTGATGGTCGGCGGCCCGCTGCTGATGGTCGGCGCGTTCCTGGCGGCGCGCCGCTTGGCGGTTGCCGAGTTTCTCGCGCGCCGTGGAGGTGGCGGATGATCTTCGATGCCTTCGAGTCGCGCAGCGCGACGCCCATTGTTCAGCGTTCAAGCGCCGAGTTTGCCGAGTGGATCAGCGCCCGCCAGGGCGTGATGGTCAACCCGGAATCGGCGCTGAAACTGGCGGCGGTGTATTCCTGTATCTACGTGGTCGCCAGTTCGGTGGCGCAGCTGCCGCTGATGGTGCTGCGCAAGACCCAAGACCGCATCGAGCCGGGTACCGATCACCCGGCGCATGACCTGTTGAGCGTCGAGCCGAACCCCTGGCACACCTCCTACAAGTGGCGGGAAACCAAACAGGGCCATGTCATGGGCTGGGGCAACGGTTACAGCAGTCTGGTGCGCTCGCGCCGGGGCGAGCTGCAGCGCATTGAAATGCACCTGCCGCAGGAAACCAGCCTGTTGCAGAACGGCACCCGCTGGGTCTACGCCACCTTGGATGCCGATGACCGGCCGCTGGCCGTGGCGCCCGAGGACATGGTGCATATCCGCGCCTTCGGCTCGAAACGTCGGGTCGGTACTAGTCCGATTCGGCAGCACGCGGACACCATCGGCTTGGGCATGGCGGCCGTGAACTATGGCCGCGAGTTCTTCGAAGGTGGCGGCCGCCCCACGGGGCTGGTCACCAGCAAGGGCACGCCGTTGCAGGCCGACACCTGGGAGCGCCTGAAAGCGGCTTGGAAACAGGCCACTAACCGCCTGCGCGAGTCGGAAAACAAGACCCTGCTGTTGCCGGCCGAGCTGGACTACAAGGCGCTGACCATCGCGCCGGAAGACGCCCAGTTCCTCGACACCCGCAAGCTGACCCGTTCGGAAATCGCCGGCATCTTCAACGTGCCGGCGCACATGATCAACGACCTGGAAAAGGCCACCTTTTCCAACATCAGCGAGCAGGCCATTCAGTTCGTTCGGCACACCATGATGCCGGTGATTCGCGACTGGGAAGAGGAACTGAACCGCAAGATTTTCACCCGTGCCGAGCGCGCCGCCGGCTACTACGTGCGCTTCAACCTGGCCGGCCTGCTGCGCGGCACCCCCAAGGAGCGCGGCGAGTTCTACCACTACGGCATCACCGACGGCTGGCTGGACCGCAACGAAGTGCGGGTGATGGAAGACCTCAACCCGCGTGAAGGCCTGAGCGAAATGCTGATCAGCGTCAACGCCCGGCTGCCCTCAGAGCTGAACGCTCCGCAACCCAAGGACCCTACTAATGAGTGACGTAGAGCTGCGAATGCTCGCGGCGCAGCACTGCGAGCTGCGCGCCCTGCCGCTGGCCGATGGCACCAGTGGCCCGCCCCAGATCGTCGGCTATGCCGCCGTGTTCGACACCCGTAGCGAGCTGATCGCCGGCCTGTTCTACGAAGAGTTTGCCCAAGGCGCCTTCGATGGCGTGCTGACTCACGATGCGCGCGGGCTGTTCAACCATGACCCGAACTACCTATTGGGCCGGGTCGGTAGCAAGACCCTGCGCTTGCGCGTGGACCAACGCGGGCTGGCCTATGAAATCGACCCGCCCAATACCCAGACGGTGCGCGACCTGGTGTTGACCCCGCTGGAACGCGGCGACCTCAGCGGCAGCAGCTTGAAGATGGTGGTGGGCAAGGACACCTGGCGCGAAGACGCCAACGGTGACGTGGTGCGCACCATCCTGCGGGTGGACAAGTTGCTGGACGTGGGACCGGTGTCGTTCCCCGCCTATCCCGATTCCAGTGCCGCACAGCGCTCGCTGGACGGCTGGAAGCAAGGCCAAGCCGACCAAGACGCGGTGCGGCACGTTAACGAGCGTGCCGCCCGGCAACGCTATCTCGATATGAACGCCTGAGTGCGGAGACCTGTATGACCTTGAAAGAAATGCAACAGAAGGTGGCCACCCTGGCCAGCGAGATGCGCAGCCTGCACGACAGTGTTGGCGAAGGCGCCATGAGCGGTGAGCAGCGTAGCAAGTGGGAAGAGCTGCGCAGCGCACACAACCTGCTGAAAGAGCAGATCGCCCGCGAAGAAGAGCTGCGCGCCAATGACCAGTCCTTCGTGGAAAACAACCAGACCCGCATCCGCCAGGACAATCCCGAGCAGCGCTCGCAGGATGAGCAGCGTTCGGCGGCCTACGATAACTACATTCGTCATGGCCTGGGTGAGCTGAGCGCAGAAGAGCGTCAGATCCTCAAGGCGATGAACGAAGAGGCGCGCGCCAATGGCGCCGCCCAAGGCGACAAGGGCGGCTTCACCGTGCCGACCAGCTTCATGACCACCATCATCGAAGCGCAGAAAGACTTCGGCGGTATTGCTTCGGTGGCGCACCTGCTGACCACCGACAACGGCCAGGCGATTGACTGGGCGACCAGTGACGGCACCGAGGAAATCGGCGAGCTGCTGGGTGAGAACCAGGAAACCGGCGAAGGCGACGTCGAGTTCGGTACCGGCACCCTCGGCGCGCACAAGCTGTCGTCGAAGATCATCCGAATTTCCAACGAGCTGCTGCAGGACTCGGGCGTGGATATCGAAGCGTTCCTGGCGCGTCGTATCGCCTCGCGCCTGGAGCGCGGCAAAGCGTTCTACCTGGTCAAGGGCACTGGTGCCGGTACTCCTGCGCAGCCGGCCGGCCTGGAAGTGTCGACCAGTGTGGGCAAAGTGACCACCACCGCGGCGGAGTTCACCTGGCAGGAAGTCAATGGCCTGATCCACAGCATCGACCCGGCCTACCGCGCTGCGCCGCAGTTCCGTCTGGCCTTCAATGACAACACCCTGCAGCGTTTCGAGGAAATGGTGGACGCGCAGAACCGACCACTGTGGCTGCCGGGTATCGACGCCGAGCGCCCGGCCACCATCCTGAAACAGCGCTATGTGATCGATCAGGCGATTGACAGCATCGGCGCCGGCAAGAAATTCATGTATGCCGGTGACTTCGCCCAGTTCATCGTGCGCCAGGTGCGTTACATGGCAATCAAGCGACTGGTAGAGAAATACGCCGAGTTCGACCAGACCGGTTTCCTCGCCTTTACCCGCTTCGGTTGCGTGCTGCAGGACCTGGCGGCCATCAAGGCGCTGCAGGGCAAACCGGCCTAACCACAGGGGGCGGGCCGCATGCTCGATGCACAATTGATCCAGGAGCATCTGCGCCTGGACGACGACGAGCACGCGGCGCAGTCGGCCTTGCTCAAGGCCTACAGCCGCGCCGCGTGGCGTCTGGTCGAAACCCACACTGGCCGCGAGCTGGTGAACGTGGGCGACTGGGAAGGCAAGACGGCGGCAGAACTGAAAGCGCTGCTGCCGGAAGGCTCGCCCGAGAATGCTGCAGCGCTTGACGCTGACCTGGTGCTGGCCCAGTTGCTGCTGATTGGCCACTGGTACCAGTCCCGCGAAGCAGCGAGCGATGTCCCTCAATCCAAGCGGCCGTTGGCGGTAGATGCGCTGATCGGCCCTTATCGCTGGTACACCCTATGAATCTACCCAGCATTGGCGAGCTGAACCGCCGTGTGCGCCTGCGCGTGCGTGCGGACAACGCCAAGGCCGATGGCCCGGGTATCGAATCCCAGTATGACTACACGTCGGAAAGCTGGGCCAAGATTCAGGCCGTTGGCAGTGCCGTTTACAGCGGCTCGGTGCAGTCCGGCGTGACTGTCACGCACCGGGTGACGATGCGCTTTCGCAAGGGCATCACCGACGCGCACGAAGTGGTGGAGACGTTCGAGGACGCCGAAACCATCTACCGCGTGCGCCGGGTGAGCGACCTGGGCAACCGGCGCTTTTCCGTGCTGGAGGTCGAAGAGCTGGGCCAAGCGTCGGCACCGGGCGGCGGGATTTTCCCACCGGAGCCGACAGGGGGTGGCTATGGCTACTAGCTTGAGCGTGCAGCCGTACCTGCACATTGACGGCTTTGACGACCTGCCCAAGGACTTCTTCAACCGCCGGCGCATTCGTGCCGGCATGCGCAAGGCCGGGCGGCTGGTGGCCCAACGGGCGCAACTGGCTTTGGCCCTGGCCAAGGGGCGCAACAACTACCCGGTCAGCCGCACCGGCACCACCGTGGATTCCATCCAGGTCAAGCTGTCCCGGTCCGGATTCCTGGTGCGCGTGGCCCCGCAGAAGACCAGCGGCATGCCGGAGTATTACCCGGCGTATCTGCACTACGGGGTCAAGCGGGGTGCCCGGGTCCGCGGCCAGGGAGCGGGCAAGCGCCGCCGGCGCGGCGAGCGTGCCCAGCTGGTTGCGGCGCGGGCGGCCGGGGAATGGCGTATCGCGCCGCGGGCCAACTACATGGCCGATGCGCTGGAGGACAGCAGCGATGAGGTGAAACGCATCCTGTCGGCGGCTTTCGCCCGTGCCTTGGGAGGCTGACGCATGCGCTTAACCCCCTTGATTGAACACCTCAAGCGCTACTGCCCGGGCTTTGCCGGGCGGGTCGCGGGTGGCATCGATATGGAAGCGGTGATGACCACGGCCAAGCTGGCGACCCCGGCCGCGTATGTCATCTACACCGGCGACGACCCCGGCGAAAACATTGGTCAGAACAAGGTGGTGCAGAGCCTGGCCGATGGCTTCGATGTGGTGGTGGCCCTGCAGACGCTCGACGAGCGTGGCCAGCAGGCCGTTGACCTGGTGCATGGGCTGCGCGCCGAGCTGTTCCGCGCGCTGGTCGGCCTGGAGTCGGCCGAGCATGACCCGATCACCTACGCCGGCGGCAGCCTGATGGCGATTGACCGGGCGCGGGTGGTGTACCGCTTCGCCTTCGAGGCGCCGTTGCAGATCGGCCGCAGCGAGACTTCGCACCCGCCCGAGACGTGGCAGGAATACCAGCAGGACGGCTTGCCGGCGCTGCAGGGTATCGATGTTGCCTGGGACAGCCTGGACCCCAAAGACCCCAACCACACCGCACCTGGCCCTGATGGCCGGGTCGAGGTGCGTTTTTCCACCGAACTACCACAAGGGTAAACCCCATGGAGCGATTCACTGTGTACCCGGTCGAGGGCCGTACCGTGCCCGATCCGGAGTTGGGCGGCACGCTGCGCCCCGAGGGCCGGGCCGTGCCGCGCGATGCGTACTGGCTGCGCCGCCTGCGCGATGGCGACGTGACCGAACAGAAACCCGCCAAGGGCAAGAAGGCCGTGGCGGAAACTCAAGCCACTGACCGCGGGAGCGCCGAGCAATGACCGTCAGTTTCAACAGCATTCCCAGCGACATTCGCGTGCCGCTGTTCTATGCCGAAGTCGACAACAGCCAGGCCAACGGCGCCGCCGGCAGTCTGGTGCGGCTGATTGTCGGCCAGGTCAACGACGACGCCACCGCCGATGAAATCGGCAAGCTGACGCTGGTGTCGGGCCTGAGCCTGGCCAAGAGCATCGGCGGCGTTGGTTCGATGTTGGCCGACATGTACGAGGCCTGGCGCCGCAGTGACCCGATGGGCGAAGTGTGGTGCCTGCCGCTCAAGGCCACCGGCACCGCGGCCAGCGGCAAGGTGACCATCACCAACGCCGCCACGGCCGGCGGCCAGGTCAATCTGTACATCGCGGGTGTGCGCGTGCGCGCCACGGTGGCCAGTGGTGCGACCGCCGCCGAGGCTGCCACCGCGCTGGCCGCCGCGGTCAACAGCGCGGGCCTGGCGGTGTCCGCCGCGGCGGCCGCCGGCGTGGTGACCCTGACCTGCCGCTGGTCCGGTCTGAGCGGTAACGACATTCAGCTGGAGCTGAATCGCCTGGGCCGTAACGGCAGCGAATTCACCCCGGCCGGGCTGACCGTGACTGTCACGCCGATGGCCGGCGGGGTCGGTACGCCGGACGTGGCCGAGGCGCTGGCCGCGCTGGGCGATGAGCCGTTCGAGTTCATTTGTGCGCCCTGGGCGGATGGCCCGTCGCTGGATGCCTGGCAAGCGTTCATGGATGAGAGCAGCGGCCGCTGGAGCTGGGCGCGGCAGCTGTACGGTCACGTCTATTCGGCCAAGCGCGGCACGCTGGGTGAGCTGGTGACCCTGGGTGATTCGCGCAACGATCCGCACATGACCGTGTACGGCTTCGAGAAGGCGTGCCCGGACCCGGTTTGGCGTCAGGCCGCCGCCTATGCGGCCCGCCAGGCGGTGTACATCTCGGCTGATCCGGCGCGGCCGACGCAAACCGGTGAGCTGGTCGGGATCATGCCGGCACCGTCCGGTGAGGGCTTCACCCTGACCGAACGTCAGTCGCTGCTGGGTCACGGCATCGCCACTGGCTACAGCAGCGGCAGCGCGCAGCGCATCGAGCGGGCAATTACCACGTACCGGGAAAACGCTTTCGGTCAGCCGGATGATTCCTACCTGGACAGCGAGACGCTGCACCAGTCGGCGTATGTCATCCGCAACCTGAAAACGCGGATCACCAGCAAGTACGGCCGGCACAAGCTGGCCAATGACGGCACGCGCTTCGGCGCCGGTCAGGCCATTGTCACCCCGGCGGTGATTCGCGCCGAGCTGATCGCCGGCTATCACGCGTTGGAGCGCGAGGGCATCGTCGAGAACGCCGACGCCTTCACCCAGTACCTGGTGGTGGAGCGCTCGAGCAGCAACCCCAACCGCCTCAACGTGCTGTACCCACCGGACCTGGTGAACCAGCTGCGGGTGTTCGCCCTGCAGTACCAGTTCCGCCTGCAATACCCGGCGTAAGCCGATCCAGCCACCGAAGCCCGCCATTGTGCGGGCTTTTTTGTAGGAGACGCCCATGGGCAAGAAAGTCGCGGGCACCGTCTATATCAAGGCAGACGGCGCCCAATTCACTGCCACCGGCGGGGCTGAGGCCCCGTTGAGTGACGTAAAACGCGAGTCGATCGCGCCGGGGTTCTTCAAGGAAGAAGACCTGGTGCCCTATGTCGCGGTGACCGTGGTGCATGACCCTGACTTGCCGATTGCGCAAATCATGGCGGCGACCGACGCCACCGTGACCGTCGAATTCGCCAACCGCCAGACCTATGTGCTGTCCGGCGCCTATGTCGTGGATGAGCCAGCCGCCAAGGGCGACGACGGCACCATCGATCTCAAGTGGGAAGGCACCAAGGGGGTGTGGCAATGAACTTCGAGTTGAACGCGCCGATTCAGGCGCACGGCGAGCAGCTGGAGGCGCTGACCCTGCGCCGCCCGACCGCGCGCGAGGCGCAGAAAATCCGCGCCCTGCCGTACAAGATCGACAAGGACGAGGCGGTCTGCCTCGACCTTGACGCGGTGGCCAAGTACATCGTGGTCTGCGCCGGCATTCCGGCCGGTGCGGTGGACGAGCTGGAACTGATCGACCTCAACAACCTGGGCTGGCAGATCGCGGGTTTTTTCATGACGCCGGCGTCGGAGAAGTCGAAGACTTCATCGCAGCCGCCTATGACCTCGCCTGGTTCTGGCGAACCGACCCCGAGCTGATGATGGGGCGCCCGCTGGATGTGCTGATTGAATCCAGCGGGCACAGCCAACGGATTTCGCAGGCGTTAGGGGGCGAGGATGGCGGATAAATTCCAACTCAAGGCGCTGATCACCGGCGTCGACAAGCTGTCGCCGACACTGATGGGGGTGCGCAAGAACATTGCGGCATTCCGCAAGAACCTGGAAAGCACCGGGCTCGGCAAGATCGGCTGGAGCGATATCGTCACCGGCGGGGCCATGGCGGCGCCTTTCATTGCCGGCGCGCGGGCGGCCATCGACTTTGAGTCGCAGATGGCCGACGTGCGCAAGGTGGTCAACTTCGAGACGCCGCAGCAGTTCAAGGAAATGGGCGACGATATCGGGCGCATGTCCGAGCGCCTGCCCATGGCGGCGACCGATATTGCCAAGATCGTCGCGGCCGGTGGCCAGTCCGGTATTGCCCGTGACGAGCTGCTGGGCTTCGCCGACGCGGCGGTCAAGATGGGCATCGCCTTTGACCAGACCGCCGACGAAAGCGGCGACATGATGGCCAAGTGGCGCACCGCCTTTCGCATGAACCAGGCCGAAGTGGTTGGCCTGGCTGACCGCATCAACTTTCTGGGCAACACCGGGCCGGCCACCACCAAGCAGATTTCCGCCATCGTCACCGAGGTCGGTGCGCTGGGCGAGGTGGCTGGCATGTCGTCGGCGCAAGTTGCGGCCATCGGTGCGACCATGGCGGGTGTGGGCGTCAAGCAGGACGTGGCTGCCACTGGCATTAAGAACTTCATGTTGGCCATGACCAAAGGGACAGCGGCCACCAAGGCGCAGGCAGAGGCCTACAAGTCGTTGCGGCTGGATGCCAAGACGGTGGCCGAGAACATGCAGAAGGACGCCCAGGGCACCACCCTGGACTTGCTCAAGCGCATCGGTCAGGTCGACGCGGCGAAACGCCCGGCGCTGTTGGCGGAGCTGTTCGGCACTGAGTCCATCGGGGCCATCACGCCGCTGCTGACCAATCTGGAGCTGCTGCGCGGCAACCTGCAGAAGGTCGGCGATGCGCAACAGTACGCCGGCTCCATGGAGCAGGAATACGCCTCTCGCGCGGCGACCACCGCCAACAACCTGCAGCTGCTGCGCAACGGCATTGATGGGGTAGGGCGGGCCATCGGCAATGCCCTGTTGCCGGGCCTCAACGCCGTGCTGGATCAGTTACGTCCCTGGATCAGCCACGTCGCGCAGATGATCAGCGACAACCCGCAGCTGGTGCGTGGCATCGTCGTGGCCGGCGCGGCCTTCACCGCGCTGCGTGCGGGCGTGTTTGCGGCCACCGTGGCCACCCGCTTGCTGGGGGTGGCCTTCGCGGCGACACCCATTGGCTTGATTGCCGTGGGGATTGCCGCGGCGGCCGGGCTGATCGTGGCGAACTGGGAGAAGGTCGGGCCGTTCTTCTCGGCGCTGTGGGCGCTGGTCAAGGCCTATACCACGCCGTTTGTGGGGTTCCTGAAGAGCGTCTTCGCCTGGACCCCCATGGGGCTGATCGTGGCGAACTGGGGCAAGATCGCGCCGTTTTTATCGGCGCTGTGGGAACTGGTCAAGGCCTACACCACGCCGTTTCTGGGGTTCCTGAAGACCATCTTTGCCTGGTCTCCCATGGGGCAGATCGTCAAGAACTGGGAGCCCATTGTGGGCTGGTTCAAGCGCTTGTGGGATCGGGTCAGTCCTTACCTGCAACCGATCCTCAAGCTGTTTGGCGGCGACGAGGGCCAAGGCTTGACCGAGCGTGTGCAGCGCATGGCCGCCGAGCAGCGTGAGCGTAACGCCGGGGCCGGTGGCGGCACCGGCGAATTGCTGATGGCCGGCGCCGGCGCCGCCGCGCGCAACCGTCAGGCGTTCAACGACCAGCAGTTTGGTATCAACCCGGGCGCGCTGCTGCAGGCGCCGGGCCAGTTGCCGGCCGCCGGGTCGCTGCTGCGCCAATCCGCGGCGGCCAGCAAGACCCAGCTGGAAGGTGAGCTGCGGGTGAAATTCGACAACCCGCCGCCTGGCGTGCGGGTGGAGTCGACCAAAACTAACCAGCCTGGCCTGTTGGTGCGCAGCAACGTCGGCCAGCGGACCGTTGGGGGTGTCCCATGAGTGAATGGCGGGATTTGCGCCGCGAGGCGTCGTTTCGCGGCGTGCCGTTTTGGGTGGACAACGACAGTGTGCCAGTCGGCCGGCGCACCCAGTTGCATGAGTACCCCAAGCGGGACCAGCCGCTGGTGGAGGACATGGGCCGGCGCACGCGGGAGTACCGCTTTACCGGCTTTATCATTGGCGACGACTTCATCAGCCAGCGCGACCGCCTGTTGGTAGCGCTGGACACGCCGGGCCCGGGCGAACTGGTTCACCCCTGGTTTGGGCGTGTGACGGTCACGGCGGGGGATTGCGAAATCTCCCACGCACGCAGCGAACTGGGCATGGTGCGCTTCAACCTGGTGTTCATCGACGGCATGCTGGCCTTCCCGGTGCAGCGGGTGAACACCCGTCGGCAGCTGGCTGCGCATGCGCCGACACTGCTGGAGTCGGCCAAGGCGCGTTTCGATGCGGCCATGGCCCACGTGGACCTGGCTCGGCAGCAGGTCGGCGCAGTCAGTCGCGCGGTGTCCAGCGCCTATGCGTTCGCCCTTACCTTCCTCAAGCCGCTGACCGACCTGGCCGCCGACGTGGGCGCCCTGGCGCAGTCGATCATCAACGCGCCCGACGCGCTGTCAGCCAGCCTGACCAGCGACGTGGCCAGCGTGGAGCGCTGGTTTAGCGGCTACGGCTCTAGCGGCTCATTGCATTCGTCCAAGGCCACGGCAGAGGCGATATCCACGCTGTCAGCCACTACGGTGGTGCCGGATGACCCCGAGCTGGCCGCCATCCAGTCGGCCGTCATTGGCCTGGTGCAGGACGTGGCCTTGGCTGACCTGCTGTTGGACATGGTGGAGGTGCCGGTGGCCAGCGTGCAAAGCGTTGACCAGGCGGCCGCGTTGAGCGTGCAGCTGGAGCAGAACGGTTCCACCGTCGAGGCCGGCAGCGTCATGGATACCGGTGTGCCGGTGGCCAACGACATTCTGGCCACCCGTGACGCGATCAGCGAGGCGATGTGGGTGGTGGCCGGGGAAAGCCTGCCGGAGCACTTCGGCGCGCTCAGTGACGCGCGCCTGGCCCAGGATCGGCACTTGACCGAGGTGGCGCGCAGTGGCGTGTGGCTGCGCCCGTACCAGCCGCGGGCCACGGTGTCCTCCCTGGTGCTGGCCCACCAGCTGTACGGCGACGCCTTGCGTGGGGCCGAAATCGTCTCGCGCAATGCGATTCGCCATCCAGGCTTCGTGCCTGCCATAGAACTGCAAGTCGCCAAGAGTTAAGCCATGGAGCCAGATAACACCGTCACCCTCAGCGTTGGCGGGCACGACTACGCCGGCTGGAAAGACGTGAGCATCAGCGCTGGCCTGGAGCGGCAGGCGCGTGATTTCAGTTTGGCCATCACCTGGCGCTGGCCAGGCGGGGGTGACGTGCCGGTGCGGGTGCGCCAAGGCGACGCGGTGGAAGTGCGCATTGGTCGCGAGCTGCTGCTGACTGGCTATGTGTTCAGCACGCCGATTCGCTATGACGCCGGGTCGATCACGCTAAGCATCGTCGGCCGCTCGAAAACGGCCGACCTGGTGGACTCGGCCGCGATCAACTCGCCGGGGCAATGGCGCGGGCAGAGCGTGCAGAAGATCGTCGAGGCCTTGGCCGGCGCCTACGGCATCAAGGTGGTCAACGAATCGCCCACCACGCTCGGCCTGGATGACCACACCATCGAGCCCGGCGAAACCGCCTTCGAGAGTATCGACCGGCTGCTGACCCTTTCCCGCCTGTTCAGCACCGACGATGGCAGCGGCCGCCTGGTGATCGCCAGTCCCGGCACCGCCGGACGCGCGGTGGACAAGCTGGAGCTGGGCAAGAACATTTTGGAGGGGGACACCGCCCTGGATTTTTCCAACGTGTTTTCCGAGTACATCAGCCGCGGCCAGCGCAGCGGCACCGATGAGTCATTCGGGGTCGCGGCCACCGAGGTGCAGGGCAGCATCACCGATGAGCGGGTGAGGCGCCGGCGGGTGAAGGTGATTCAGCAGTCGGGGCAGATGACCGCTGCCATGGCCCGTGACCGCGCGGAGTGGGAGCGGGCCAACGCCATCAGCCGCGCCCTGGCGGTCAACTACGTGGTGCAGGGGTGGCGGCAGAGCAGTGGCGAGCTGTGGCGCCACAACATGCTGGTGCGCGTGGTTGACCCGCTGATCGGCCTGGACCGGGACATGCTCATCAGTACGATCAGCTACGAGCTGGGCGAAGGGGGCACCCTGACCAAGATGACCGTGGCTCCGCCTGACGGCTTCCTGCCCGAGCCCAACGACGCCTACGAGCGGCGCAAGCTCAAGAAGGGCAAAGCCACTGACAACTTTGAATACCTCATACCAGCGGACTACAAGCCATGAGAAATCCCATAGCGGGCGTGCTGGCCCGCGGCGTAGTGGTGCTGGCCAACTCGGCGCGCAAGCTGCAGGCCCTGCAGCTGCGCATCATGGCCGGCGAAGTGAAAGACGACATGGAGCACCTGGAGCCCTACGGCTTCACCGCTTGCCCCTTGCCCGGCGCCGAAGCGCTGGCCGGGTTCATCGGCGACCGTAGCCACGGGGTGGTGATCATGGTGTCAGACCGGCGCTTTCGCCTGCAGGCGCTCGAACCGGGGGAAGTGGCCCTGTACACCGACCAGGGCGACCGCCTGCACTTCAAGCGCGGCCGGGTCATCGAACTGGAAACCCTGACCCTCAAGGTCAAGGCCGGCACCGCGGTGGAATTCGACACGCCAGTGATCCGCACCACCGGGCGCATCGAGTCGGCCGGCGACCAGGTAGCCGCCGGCGTCAGCCAGACCAACCACCCCCATGACGGCGTGATGCCTGGGAATGGGCAGTCTGGCAAGCCGGTAGGGGGTACCGCATGAGCCGCGAAGCCCTGCTGCGCCGGGCCGTGACCATCAGCCTGTTCAGTTGGCGGCGGGCCGCGGCTGATGATCCGGTCGAAGGCCTCGACCGCCAGGGCTGGTGGGCGGACTGCGCGCCCACGGTGACTGGTGACCAGATCGGTTCGCGGTTGTGGCTGCTGCAGCGGCGCACGATCACCGCGGACACCCTGCGCGATGCCCGCGAGTACGCCGAAGAGGCACTGCGCTGGCTGACCGAAGACGAAATCGTCACCGCCGTGACGGTCACGGTCGAGCGGCAAGACACCCAGCGGGTCAACCTGCGGGTGCTGCTGACCGAGGCCAACGGCGAAACCCTGCAACTGGCCTTTGAAGATACCTGGAGCATGATCAATGCCCTATGACATTCCCACGCTGCCGGCGTTGATCACGCGCACGGAAGCTGATTTTGAGCGCAACGCCCCGGACGCCTTGCGCCGTTCGGATGCCAAGGTGGCGGCGCGCGCGCTCAGTGGCGCGGCGTTCCAGCTGTTTGGCTATCAGAACTGGGTGGCCAAGCAGGCGCACCCGGCCACCTGCGACGAAGAGCAGCTGCTGCTGTGGGCGGATTGGCGCCTGGAGGATGGGCGCAAGCCCGCGGTGGCGGCCACCGGCCTGGCCACGGTCACCGGCTCGACTGGCTTCCCGGTCGACGCCGGCACCCTGTACCAGGCCGGCGATGGCCGCCGTTACGTGGTCAAGGTGGCCACGACCCTGGTCGACGGCGCCGCCCAGTTGCAGTTGGCGGCCGAAATGGTGGGGCCTGGTGGCAACATCGAGGCCGGCCAGTTGACCGCGGTGACGCCGGTGCTGGGCGTCAACTCCACGGCCACCATCGGCGCCGACGGCATTGTCGGCGGCACCGAGCAGGAGGCCCCCGAGGCGCTGCGTGCGCGGGTGCGGGCAGCCTTCAAGAGCCCGAGCAAGGTGGGCAACGCCGAAGACTTCGTGGGCTGGGCCTTGGAAGTGCCCGGGGTGACCCGTGCCTGGGCGCTGCCGCGCTGGATGGGGGCGGGCACGTTCGGCCTGACCTTCGTCTGTGACGGTGACGCCGATATCTTCCCCAATGCGGCGAAGGTCGCCGAGGTGCAAGCCTACCTGGAACGCAAACGGCCAGTGACCAGCGAAGTCTATGTGTTCGCCGCTCAGCGGCTCGACGTTGACCTGCACCTCAAGGTGACCCCGGACACCACGGCGGTGCGCCAGGCGGTGGAGAAGGCGGTGGCCGGCCTGATCAATGATGAGGGCGGGGCCGGCTCGGTCATTCCGTTGAGCCACATTCGGGCGGCGATCAGTAATGCCCCGGGCGAGACGGACCACCGCCTGGACCTGCCCGCGGCGGATGTGCCGGTGGCGGCCAACCAGGTGGCGGTGTTGGGGGGCATCACATGGCTATGACCGAAGACGACTACCGCGCCGCCCTGCGCGGCTTGCTGCCCCCGGGGCCGGCCTTCGACCCGGAGCTGCAGCCGGACTGGGCACAGCTGCTGGCCAGTCTGGCGCCCGAGCTGGCCCGGGTGGAGCAGGCCCTGGACGGCCTGCAGCAGGAAATGAACCCGGCCACGGTCAGCGCGTTGCTGACCGACTGGGAAGAGTACCTGGGCCTGCCGGATGCTTGCACCGCCCCCGGCTCGCAGAGCCTGGCGCAGCGCCGGCAAGCGGTGCTGGACAAGCTGACCGCCTCGGGTGCGCCGCAGGTGGCCTACTACCGCCGCCTGGCCGCGCAAGCTGGCGTGACGGTCACGGTTGAAGAATTCCAGCCGGCCCGGGTGGGGCCAACGGCCGCCGGGGCGTTTCTGTACGGCGATAGCTGGCCGTGGGCGTGGGTGGCTTCGGCGCCGCTGGCGGCCTATGGCACGCCCGAGGCGGCCGCCATGGAATGCCGGCTGCGCCTGGAGGCGCCGGAGTACACCGACGTGGAAATCGGTTACGGCCGCGCCGAGGTGGACAGCGTGACCGCCCATGTGGACCGCTTCCTTAACGCAATTCACTACGTGATGCCGGCCGCCGTGGCCGGCCTCGGGGATTAGACATGCAGCGTATTTCAAGCTGGACCGACCTGGTGACCGCGCTCGGCCGCTTTCGCTATGGCTCGGTGACCGGCGGGGTGCCCCCCACCCCGCTCAAGGCCGAGTGGCTGAACATGGTGCAGGAAGAGATTGCCAACGTGGTGCTGGCTGCCGGTATCGCGCTGGACCACCAGCAGGAAGACCAGTTGAAGCAAGCCATCGTGAAGATGATCGGCAATTACCTGCCGTTGTCCGGTGGAACGCTGACGGGCTTGCTCAAGGCCACCAAGGGTGTTCGCGCGGCCAAGGGCCTGCCCACCGCCGGCAATGCCAGCCAGGCCGGCTATGGCTTCGGCGAAGACGGTGACACCGGCTTGTACGCCACGGGCGGCACCGATGCCGACGGCTCGGCCGTGGCGGTGATGGTCGACGGGGCAGAGGTGGCGCGTTTTGGCAGCGAGGTCACGTTGACCGGCTTGCTCAGGGCGGCCAAGGGCGTTCGCGCGGCCAAGGGTATGCCGTTAGCCGGCAATGCCAGCCAGGCCGGCTACGGCTTCGGCAGTGACGGTGACACCGGGTTGTACGCCACGGGCGGCACCGATAGCGATGGCTCGGCCGTGGTGCTGGTGGTCGATGGCGTGGAGGTGGTGCGCTTCAAGAGCGACGGCACCTTGACCATCGCCGGCGCGCACACGCCGTATCACACCGGCAACAAGCCTTCGATGTTGGCGGTGGTGTACCCGGTCGGTTCTATCTACATGAACGCCTCTGACAGCACCAATCCGGCGACGCTGTTTGGTTTTGGTACCTGGGTCGGGATCGGCATCGGCCGCATGCTGATTGGTGCGGGGAGCTTTACCGATACCCGGGGAGAAACCCGCACGTTTGCCCTGGGCAGTTCGGGCGGCACCTACAGCCATGCACTCACGGCTGCGGAAATGCCCGAACACACTCATGACCTGCCGCAAGGCGTTACCGCCGGCCCGCCAGGGCCATATGCCTCTGGTGATGACATGACCAGCCAGGTGCAGGGCTACGTTCCCTCGCAATCGACCGGCGGTGGCCAGGCGCACAACAACATGTCGCCTTACCTGACCGTGCACATGTGGCGCCGGACGGCCTGAACACTTTTTCACACCACACCCGCTACGGCGGGTTTTTTTATGCCTGGGAGGCATGCATGACAGATGTATCAGCGCTGGAGGGTTACGCCGGCCAGCTGTCGGAAGCGGCCGCGAAGGCGACCGCTGTGGCGGATATCCAGCACCGGGTGGTGCATGGCAATGAGCAAACCGATGTTCTGACCGAAGGGGGGCTGGTGCCATCACTGGCCAAGCAGGCGGTGCTGTCACAGCAAAAGGTCACCGTGGCCCTGGAGACGGTCGCGAGCCAGCTGGCAGGGGCGATGATCTATGCGACGGTCGCGGCGGGCTTGGCCGGTACCAACAACAAGGGTTTTTTCAGTGTGCCCTCAGCCAGTGCTGACGGTTACGTGGATCTGTACATGAACGACGCCGGGACGGCGGTCTATCAAGACACTTGGGCGAACGGCAACAAGGTCAAGGCGCTGTCGGAAGGGGTGGAAGATATCGACTTCAAGACCAAGAACATTTCCGGGCGCTACATCCCAGGAAAACCCATCTACATGGGCGATGGCTTTGGTGGCGTGGCCTGGTGGATGGATGACTATGGGAACACGCACAGCCTGGCGCATAACACCCTCAAGCACATCGTCGGCGGCATCCTGCAAATTCCGCAGACGTTCCGCCGGGTTCGCGGCAAGGTCATGGGGTTGTTTGGCTCCGACGATTTACCGCTGATTCTGCTGCACAAGAGTGGCCAGCTGGACGTGGCCAAACTCAATGTCGTGCATGAACTGCTGCTCGACGGCAAGCCGTTTGATCCGGGCGCCTCGGGTGGCGCGTCGGTCAATCTCAATGACATGTACCGGCGCGATGGTGAGCTGCTGAAGTACCACGCCAACCCGCTGAGCGTTTCGGGCTGGGGCAGTTCCAGCATGGAGCGGATGGGCGCGCAATTCGCCGCGATGGTCGGGGCGCTGGAGCCGAACGCCACCTATTACAACGGCGGCAAGGGCGGTGAGCAATCCACCCACATCGCGGCTCGCCTGGGCTCCATCCCCCTGCGGGTCACGGTCGAGGGCGGTGCTATTCCGGCCAGCGGCGCCGTGACGGTCACGGCCAGCAATGCCCGGCCCAGTGCATCACTCAAGGCCTACACCGGTTGGCTGAATGGGGTGCATGGAACCATGAGGGCCACCAGTTCGATTTTCTATTTCACCCGAACTGAAGGTGGCGCGGCGGTCACCGCGGCCGGTGAATTCGAGTTCAAGCCAGAGATCGGTCCGCAGCACCGCAGCGACGTGGTGTTCCTGTGGATGGGCAAGAACGACGTAGGCGTCTACACCGCCGAAGAAGTCATCGAGCGCACTGACAAGTCATTCGAGTGGTTGTCGCCGTTCAATCCGCGATGCCTGGTGCTAGGCCATTTCAACAACAGCAACTGGGACCCGGCCAGTACCGACACCAAGCGGGTCGCCGCCATCAATGCGGCGCATAAAGCCCGTTATGGCGACCTGTACATCGACGTGCAGGCGTTCCTGCTATCCAGTGAGGTGTGGACGCTTACCGGCATCACGCCGACGGCCGAAGACCTTCAGCAACAAGCCCGGGGCCAGAAGCCCAATTCCCTGTCGGTGGATGATGGCCATATGAATGAGGCCATGTACATCGCGCTGAATGAACACGTTATTCAACCCCGAATCCGCCAGCTTGGCTGGTACTGAGAGCCCGCATATGACCACTGCAATCGTTCTGCCTGACCACAAATTCCCTATCCACATCCCGCTGTACGATTTCCCCGATATCGCCAACAACCGCGTATTCGCGGTCTATGGCAACTCGCTGAAAGAAAGCCTGGTCAACCATTCCGGCCGCGCCCCGAGCGTCGGTGTCGGCGTGATCAATGTGGAAGATCTCGGCATTCGCCAGGGTGGTACTGAGGACTACATCCGCAACGCCGACTTGGGGGAAATGTCGGGGGCTGGCTTCACCCTGCTGGTGGCGTTCCGTTCGCCCAAAACCGGCTTCTCGTCCGGACTGGCCAACCTGTGGTCGCAGACCGACAAGAACATCGACACGCTGCGCCGCCGGATTTTCACCGATGGTTCGGCGGGCGGGACCGGCCCGCTGCGCTTGAACTCCTATCCCTCGCCGTCAGGCGACGGCAGTAACTGGGTGATTCAGCCGGACACCCCTTACCTGGTGTCCATGATTCGCAGCGGCAACGGGGTCATTGGCTATCTGCGGCTGCACGCGGCGGACGGCAGCACCCTGACCGGCAACACCCTGCCCGCGCAGCCGAACCCGATCACCTATGCCCCTGGCACGGTGCTGGAAGTCGGTAACGGCTCCAACGCCAATAGCGGCGGCAGCCTGGTGCAGGGGGTGGGGCTGTGGAGCGGCGTGCTGTCGGCGGACAACCTGAAGAAGGCCGCCGCCAGCCTGGCACTGGCCACCGGGCTGTTTGAGTAACCCACGCGTTTTTTGCACAAGGCCCGTTACAGGGCCTTTTTTGTGCCTGGAGGAAACCATGGCAGAAGCACTACCCCGCGGGGTCCGCAACAACAACCCCGGCAACATCGACTACAACCCACGCAACGCCTGGCTGGGCCAACTCGGCTTGGAGCTGGGCGTGGCCGCGCCGCGTTTTGCCCGCTTCGATCAGCCCGAGAACGGTATTCGCGCCCTGGGCAAATTGCTCATCAACTACCGCGGCAAGACCGGCCAGCCGGGCGTGGGCGGCCCTGGCATCGACACCGTGCGCGAAACCATCAGCCGTTGGGCGCCCGGCAACGAGAACAACACCGAAGCCTATATCGCGGCGGTGGCCAGCAAGTTGGGGGTCAAGGCCAACGACGTGATCAGCATCAAGGACGCCAAGACCCTGCGCGTATTCGTCGGCGCGATCATTGCCCATGAGTGCGCGAACTACCGCTACCCCGACGCGGTGTTCAATGAGGGCATCCGGCGGGCCTTGGCATGACGGCCCTGGAGCGAGGGGTGGCGACCTTCGTGCTAGCTCTCCTGGTGCTGTTGCTGGGCATGGCGCTCGGCGGGTGGCAAGCCGCCGAGCACTATGGCCCGCAGCTGGTGGAGGCGGGCCGACAGTTGTCCAGCTGCACCACCAGTCGCGGCGGGCTGGAAGCCCTGGCGGGCGAGCAGGGCGAGCAGCTGCGCGAACTCAAGCGCGCCGAGCAGCAGCGCCAAGCCAGAGCCGAACCGGCGCAGGCGGCCGCTGCGGGGCGCGCCCAGGACAAGTATGCCGCCGCCAACCGCCTGCAGCAGGAGCGCAGCACCGGCGAGGCCTGCGCCGCGGCCGAGGCCGCCATTGACCGGGAGTTGCAGTTATGAGGATCGGGGTGATTATGGCCGTGGCGTTGCTGGCTGGCTGTGCCGGCCAGACCCCACCGGCCGAAGTGCGCCCCGTGCGCGTCGAGGTGCCGGTGCAGGTGCCCTGCCGGGTAAAGCAGATCGACCCGCCGGCCTGGGCCGCCGACCGTTTGACCAAGGCGGACAGCCTGGAAGTGAAGGTGCGTGCGCTGCTGGCCGAGCGCCTGCAGCGCCAAGGCTATGTCGACCAGCTGACCACCGCGGTGGAGGCTTGCCAGTAACGGCGCGGGGTTGAGGTGCGGCGCCTGCAGGCGCCGCGCTAGGCTGGTTCCACACCCAAGCGATTCAATCGCTTAGATTAAAACACTGTATGTGTATCCAGTTAAAAGGCTTCCGGCTAGAATGCGCAAAAGCCGGCATCAGTAGGAGGGACACCCCCATGTCGCACGCGGACAACGCAAACCCTTTGATCCATCCAGACCAAGCGTCTACTATCGATGCATTGTGTAAGCACCTGGAATGGATGGTAATTCAGAAAAATCTGGACCCCCAGGCACACCCGGGTGAGGTTTACCAGCTGCAGATGGCGCTGGGCGCCACGCGCTTCGTGCGCTGTGGTAATTTACACAATTAGTGGACTGACACGTTAGACCGCGTTATCCTGAGCGCCGTTGCCCGCCCACGCTAGAGGGCTGGAGAGCAGCAGATAACGCAAAAAGAATGGAATTCAGGCAGGCTTAAAAAGAAAAACCCCGTAGGACTGGCATCCGAACGGGGTTTTGAGATCGGAGCAACCATATAGGTTCTCGACCGCAGCAAGGTGAGAGTCTAAGCGTCGATCATGTTTTAGGCAAGCCCCAGATATGGGGAAACATGATGTTTGGCAAGGCCTCTCACGCAGGCCGCGCGGCCATTCCGCGCACCTGCAACCGGCCCGGAAACCGCCGGGCCACCGTGACGCGTAACGCGCGTCGGTCGCATGGGGTGAGCGCATGAAGCTCGCTCCCGTGCGCACTGTCCTCGCCAACTCGGTGCGCGGCGCCCAGTTCAATGGCCTGGCCAACATCCCCCCGCGCTCGGTCAAGCGCCGCAAGCCGGTCGGCAGCGTCGACCGCACGCAGCAGCCGCGGCGCCTGCGCGGCCTTTCTGACAAACAGAAATTCGTCTTTGACGGCCTGCTGTCCAAGGCGGTCGAGCGCATCGCAGAAGAAGCCAAGAACCGCCAGACGCGCTGGCTGCGCCGCCTGGACTGCCTGAGCCCGGCGGGCTATCGCACCTACCAGCAAAAGTGGGACACCTTGGCGCGCATCGCGGCGCCGCTGCTGGCTCGCCTGGACCTGTCGACCATGATCCTCGGTTACTACCAGGACGGTGAGTATCGCCTGAACCGTCAGCGCGGTCTGTCCGAAGACTCCGGCGTCAACGAGTGGACGGTATCGCGCCTGCTGACCGACCTGGAGGTGGCCAAGTACATTCGCCGCAAGCAGCGCCGCATCTTCCACAACGGCAAGCAGTGGATCACCCGCACCACCATCAACGTGCGCGCGCAGTTCTTCATTGACCTGGGCCTGGGGCACCTGCTGGCCCAGGCGCGCAGCGCGATGAAAGCCAAGCTCAAGAAAGCCGTTGCGCAGCACAGCGCCGCGGCCAAGGCCGAAGCCCTGGCCGACCAGGCCGGCGCCCGTGAGCGAAAGCAGTCCCATGACGGCGCCCAGCGCGCCCGCCAAGAGCGTGAGCGCCGCGAGCAGCAGGGCATCCAGGCTGACTACAACGAGCAATGGCAGCGCACGTTTGCCACGTTCATCGCGGACACCGGCTTGCGTGAGCCGCAGCTGAGCCGCGAGTTCATCAAGAAATACCCGCACTTCGCACGACACCCTAGCCAGACCTGACTCCCCCGCTTCGCACTGCACCGCCCCCGGCGGGGCTTTCGCACGCCTGCCGTAAAACCTCCCCCCGATTCCCGCCTATTTCCCCCGCGCAGCACCCGCACTACCCCCCGTTTTCCCCTTCCTTACCCCCCGAACCTGCTCCCCGCACACCTCCCCGGCGCGCATCAGGTCAAGCCGAGCTGTCCGGGTTTTAAACATATGCAAAACATGCTGTGGAGTGGTACCGAAGGAGCTAAGAAAGAGCCCTTAAAGCGCATAGACCATGCCATGTGTATAACTACCCCTCCTATGCCAATGAATGCCTGAGCCACTTCGCGCCTGGAGGCGCGGGCTCAGAGGCACAGCCTCGGCGTTGGTGCCGCCGCCGTTCCTCCAGTAAGGCGCCTTCCAGTCGCTGTGGGCCGTCAGCGGCCAATCTCGCCATGAGCACCGCGCACGGCCCTTCGCTCCTTCACGCGCCGGCCGTTGGCCCGCCATGGGCGCTACGCGCCCGGTGGTCAGGTCAAGGGGTGGGCCTTGCGCTATTCACCCTCCTGCACGCTCTGCGGCGCCTGCCAGGGCGCGCTGCCGAACACGGCAAGGCACGGGGGAGGGTCTGGTGATGGGCGGCACAGTGCGCGTCTGGCGCTGCTGCAGTGGGGCTGGGCGTCGACCGGGTGCCCTTGCGTATCTGTTGAATTGTTGATTTGTAGAAATGTTGACGGCCCGGGCGGGCGTCGCTAGAGTCTTCGGCAAGGTCGGGCATTCGCCAGGACCGCTTACACCGGAGTTTCCGATGACCAGACAAGCCCCTCACGTGGCCGCTTTGAAGCGGGCGTTTCATGCGCATTTCAATTTGCGCGCCAATGTGCGCGAAGCCGCCGGGCCGTTGCGCCCGTGTTTGTACCTCTCCATTCCATCGCTGGCGGATCAGGCGCATGCGGACCGTGTGTTTCTGGTGCAGGCCGGCGCCTTCCTGGAAACTCACGGCTTCTATCAGTGTCACGACTATGCATGCGTGGGGCTTTTGTCGTCGCCTTCGGGGTGGACGTGCTGGAAAGGCGGCCACACCGTGCTGGTCCAGTACCACCCCAACCGGGTCCAGTCCGCGACAAATTGACGAGGGTGTGACGGCGTTTTAATGTCACGCCTCGCGGGCGATCAGCCCCACCCCGGCATAGCGCGCTTCGGCGCGCTTTGCCTTTTCAGGCCGGGCGATCCGGCCGAATAGCATTGGAGGCTGTGATGTTTGCATTGGTGTTGCACGACGGAACCCGGGTGCCGCTTGAGGACCAGGCCCTGGATGAAGCCATGCGAACCCTGGTACGTGCCCAGGCGGAGTACCTGGAGATTGCCGGCGACCCGCCGCGCAAGATGGGCTATGCGCTGGCCCTGGAGGAATTGAACCTGGGCCGCCCCGGCTTGTTCGAGAGCTACACCGACGCCTGGCAGCCACCCAGCGCCGCCGAGTTTCGCGAGCTGATGCGCCTAGCGCGCCTGACGCGCAGCGAGGCCGGCCGTCTGGTGGGGGTGTCGCCGGGCAAGATTGGCAAGTGGGCGGGCGGTACCAGTGAGGTGCCGTATGCCGTGTGGCGCCTGCTGTCCGTGTATTCCGGGCTGTCGCCGGCGGATGTAATGCCCAACAAATGTAGATAACAACATTTGTAGATATCAACAAATCAACATATAATTCGCCCATGGCACGACGCCCTTGGGAGAATTGACGTGATTGACCCACTAGACCCCGGAACCTTTGACCTGGTGCTGCCCGCGCAGCCCATGAGCAGCGCTGAGCGTCAGCGTCGGCACCGGCAGAAGCTCAAAGAGCTGCGCGAAACCGAAGGGCTTCGGGCTGTCAGCCTGACCCAGACCGAGCGCATGGTGTTGAGCCTGGGGCTATTGGCGCACGAAGACCTGTTCCACCGAGGGCCGAACTGGGCGGCAGAGCAAAAGCCCGGGTTTGACTCCCTGCTGGTGAAGTTGTGGCCCGAGGGCGACAACGGCCGCTACCTGGCAGAGCCGGAGCGCACCACCCGTCGCCCTGCTGGATTTTTGCGTGATGAAGTGGAGCGCCTGACTAGCATGATCAAGCGCATGGAAGAGAGCCGCCAGGCCGAGCGGGATGAGCTGCAGGCTTTGCGCCAGGAGAATCAAGAACTCAAAGCGGCCATTCGCGAGGTCGCCGAAGACCTTGGCGTTTCGGTCCGGGCTCCCGCCCAGCCAGCGGCCGCCGTGAATGACGCCGAGTTGGCCCGCCTGCGGCATGAGTGCGAGATTTTAGAGGGTGAGCGTAACAACGCGTTCGCCGCGGTGAAGGTCTTCCAAAGCCGTTTGCAGTTGAACAAACTGTCGACCGACTACCGGCCGCAACCTGGCGAGTAGCCGTTACGCGTCACGGGGCAATAGCGATGAGTGATCAAGACGAATATCTGGCGCTGCAGCTGTACGGCCTGGAGTGCCGCCTGCAGCGTGGCGAGCACCTGCAGGAAGGCGGCCAGCGCCTGGTGCGCGAATACCGCAAACTCAAGGCCGCCCAGGGCAAAGGGCTGCGCAAGCCCAAGAACGACCACACCGCGGTGGACCAGGCCATGGCCGAGCAACTGGCCAGCTGCGCCTGCACGGCCTGCGGCGGGGTGTTGAAACAGGCCCGCTCCGGTTCGCTGCGGGCGGTCTGCCAGGCCTGTGGCGAGCGCTGGGACTTCGCGCCGGCCAAAGCCCCGGAGCCGGTCAAACTGACCCCGGTGACGCAATGCCGCGAGTGCAACGACTACTTTGCCGCGAACAACCCCGACGCCGGTTACGGCATCTGCGTGCGCTGCATGAGCGACCTGCAGGCCGAACTGATGAGCCCCGACGCGCCTGATTGACTGCGCGTGACCGTCACGAACCCGCCCCTAAGCCGAGGAAAGGACTACCCCATGCACATCGATGCCACCCCGTTACTGCCCCTGCTGGCCAAGGTCGACGCTATCCAGGCGCGCCTGACGGCGGCCGATGCCGAGTGGTTTGCCCTGGCCGATAGGGTCAAGACGATTCGCGCGCAGGAGTACACCGACCGTGAGATTGACGACCGGGCGGCGCTGGAGGAGGCCACCACCGCGTTGGTCGCGGCGCTGCGCGCAGCGGTCCAGGGCTGAACGGTTTGCCCGTTACGCGTAACGCTTGAACCCCCACCCACAATCCCGAGGCCGCCCGCCGCTGTCGCGGCGCGTGCCCGGCCTACCACCGCAAGGAGCTGCAGCGATGCACGAGCAAGACGAGGAACTGGAGTGGTTCAGCCAAGGCTTTGCCGCCTACCAGCGCGGCGAGGCCTACGAGTCCGGCCCGGACAAGGCCAGCAACCCGCGCCGGGCGGAGCGCTGGCAGCTGGGCTGGATGAGCGGGCGCGCCGAAGACAAGGGCGGCCCGTTCGACCTGCGCGAATGAGCGGTGATGGCCCGGTGCCCACGCCCTGCGCGTAAGTGGTGATATGTTCAATCAAGGCCCCCAGTCTGAAAGAGAGCGGGGGCCTTTTTTTGTGCCTGGCTTTCCCACTTTCGTATAAAATGGGAACCCACAACCATGAAAAATGGTTTTAGAGTGCCCCCGCCGTTACGCCGAAAAGGAGTTTCACCATGCCCAGCTTCCCCCCCAAGGTTCCCGAAGACCTCGCACCTATACCGTTGACCGCGCACCAGGTGGCCACCCTCCGGCGCCTGACCAAAGAGGTGCAGCAGGGCATGGCCACGTTGCCCTGGATTCTGGGATTGGCCGAGGAAGGCAAGGCCGAGGGACTGACCCGCGAGACGGCGCGCAACGTGATGAGCGTGGTGGAGTCGCAGTTGCGCGACCTGGGCCAGCTGCTTGGCGTCGACACCGAAGCGGCCCAGCGCATCGAGCACCGGCATGCCGAGATTCGTAAGGCCAATCTGCGCATCCGCGAGCTGGAAGCGACTTTGGGGCAGAGCATGCCGCCCGAGGCGATCCAGCCCGCGCTGAAGAACCTGGCCGACCGCCTGGATACCTGGTGGGACCGCGAGGGCTTCGGCCATATCCGCGAAACGCACTTCGGCGCCTGGAACGCCCAGGTGGAATTCTCCTGCCGGTTCACCGGCAGCAAGCCCTATGTGCCGGGCGCCGAGGGTAAGCCGCATGCCGAGCGCAAGGCGCTGTGGCTGGCCGACCTGCAGCGCCGGGGCTTCGTGCTCAATGACGACGACGGCAAGGGCGTGACCGACTGCGCCGAATCGCGCGAGGCGCTTCGTGCGCTGTTCGCCCAGCGCTTCCCTGGTGGCCACACCATTTCCCAGTTCATCAGCACCGAAGCGCGTGGGCGCTCGACGTTGTGTGGGGTCAAGGTCTACTTGCGCAAGCTGCCGCAAATCCTTGAACTGCCCGAGCTGCCGGCCGACCCCGAAGAACTCGACGTTGATTGCTGATGGCTTGTTACACGGTGTATGACAAAGACCGGCGCCCGGTTGGCCACCTGTGCGGCGACCTGGGCGCGCACTGCGCTGAATGCGGCGACCTGGGCGTCAACCTGTGCGATTACCCGGTGGGCGATGGCAAGACCTGCGACCGCCCGTTGTGCGATCACCATGCCCTGCTGGTGGCCCCGGAGCTGCACTACTGCACCCCGCACGCGGCCGCCTGGCAGGCGTTCCGCGATGCCGGCGGCGTGCGCCAGGTGCTGGAGAACGTCATTCCATTTAAGGAGAAGAAGCGATGACCCAGCCCAAGACGGCGACCATTGCGCAGATACGCCAGATGCTGGCCCAGGGTGAAACGGTGAGCCTGCAGCGCCGTTACGTCCAGCAGGTGTTGCAGGGGTTGGCTGCTGAGCCGTGCGGTACCCAGCAGTACCGGGTGACGCCACGGCCCGGCGGTATGAGCGATATTGAGCAGGAGCGTCGGGGATGACCCAAGCATATGAGGCTGTATCCACCCCCGAGCTGCGCGGCGAGGCACTGGCCTGGGCGGTTGGCAAGGCCGAAGGCCTGCAGGCATTACTGGCGCCGCCGATCTACGGCAACCCTTGGCGAGTGTTCGTGCGCTACACGGGCGAAGTGACGGTGCGCGATGCGCGCTACGACCCGCAGGATAACTGGGCGCTCGGCGGCCCGTTGATCCGCCGGCATAAGGTCAGCTTGCATGCGCCGCAGCACGCTGCCGACTGCTGGGCGGCCTGGATAACCAGCGACGGCAAAGACCTGGCACAGGGCGGGGACACCGAGCTGGTGGCCGCCTGCCGCGCGGTTGTCCTGGTCACGCTCGGCGCCGTGGTGCAGGTGCCGCGGGAGCTGCTGACATGACCCCGGCCCAGCGCATCACCCTGCAGCAGCTGGAGCGCGAAGGCTTTCGCCAGGTGGTCGAGGGTCGGGAGATAGTGCGCGTGACGCGTAACGGCGATAATCGGGTCATCCTGCGTGACGGCTCGCAAAAGCGCGGCCATCATGTCGACTTTGCCCAGGTCGGGCATGGCACGAAACGAAGGGGTTAGGTTTGGCGCGTTCGGCATTCCATGAAAGTGAACTGGCGTTGCTGGTCGAGACGAAGGCCGCGCGCGAGTTCCTGGTGCGCCGCACTGAGGATGGCGAGCGCTGGCAGCTGTTGGTGCGCCTGCATGTGCAGTGGAAGCCGGTACGCTCCAAGCGCGAGAACCCGCGCACCTGGGCAAGTCTCGACACCCTGGAGAAGTTCACCCGCTCGCTGGGTATTGTGTCGTTTCAGGTCGAGTCGTGACGGTTACGCAGGCAATAAAAAGCCCCGCCAATGCGGGGCTTTTGTTTGGGCGGCTGATCAGCCGTGGTGCTGCGCCTGGTAGGCGTCCCACATTTCGCCCAGCAGCTTGGTCATGCTGATGCCGCGTTGCGCCGCTTCGATGGCGATGGCGGTTTTCAGCTGGGTGTCCAACTGCACGTTCAGCGGGCTCTTGGTCTTGGCCGCGGCCGGTTCCAAAGGTTTGATGTTGGCCGGCGTTCCCTTGACCGAGGCCTTGGTGCTCTTGGTGTTCGCGAGCTTCTTGGGGATTTCGACAGTCATGGGGTATTCCTTAATTGGTCAGGGCGCTGATGGTGTTGATGGCCGACTGAATCAGCTTTTCGGCTTTCTGGCGCGGCCCCTGGCTGCGGGCTTCAATCACCGACAAGCCGAGGTCGTGCGCCATGCTGTAGATGGTTTTCTGCGGGATATAGCCGTCTAGTGTCGCATACGGGGTGTGGCTGAGGTATTCGCGGGCGGCGGCCAGTTCGCTGTCGCTGTCGCCAGCCGGGTGCAGGGCGAACACAATGCGCTGGGGTTCAACGCCGCGCTGTGCCAGGTCATTGGCTAAGTCGACGGTGGGCTCCAAGTCATCCAGTCCGGCGGCGGTGGGCAGGATCACGCAATCAGCGTGGCCGGCCGCTTCCACCATGATCTGCGAAGCGAACGCGCCCGGATCGAAGATCACCACATCATAGTCATCCACTTCGCGCATCACCTGCGCCACGCTGGCATAGGGTTTGGCGGTGATGGCGGGCAGGTCGGGGAAGCGCGCCTGGCGGCGCAGGTTCCAATTGGTGCTGGTCTTCTGCCGGGGGTCAAAGTCGGCAATCAACACATTCATACCGGCGGCGGAAAAGGCAGCGGCGATAGCTCGCGCGGTGGCGGACTTCTTTACGCCGCCTTTCTGGCCGGCCATAGCAACGCGGATCGACATAGGGTGAACTCCATTCAAGGCGCCATGTTGATAGCTACAAATGTAGAAATCAACATTCTAGCGATTGGGCGCAGTATAGGCCTGCGCCTGATGGCGTTCAACAATTATTGAATTGTAGATATGTAGATTTGTTGTATGGCGTCAGCCGTACAAAGGGGCATTGCCGGCGCTGGTACTGGGGGAAATACGGATGACGCGGACCACTTCATTGTTGGTGCGCGGGCGGCGCTGGAAGCGCTGCCGGAACAGCTCATGGTCGACTTCCAGAGCGGAGATAACGCACAGCATCAGGCACAGCGCGCGCGGTACCAGCACGCCCAGGGTAAAGCCGCGGGTGATCATGTGCAGGCGGTTGCGCGCGCCCAGCTTGCGCTGAATGGCGCGCTCAATCTGGTTGACGGCGTGCTCATCGAGGCCCAGTTGCTGGGCCAGTTTCACCGTGGGGATGCCGTCGGCCAGGCCGACCAGGGTGCTCAGCTCTTCGGGGGTCAGCGTTTGGCCGGGCAGGCCCAGCACGTCTTCGCCGGTGACTTCCATGGCAGCGTTCATCGGTGGCGCATCCTTGCAAGAGGGGGGATCAGTCGGAGAGGGCGGCGCCGAGTTGGGCGATAGCGCGCGACATTTGCCGGGACAGGTGCAGGATGTCTTCAATGTTGTCCATGGTCACGTGGTGCTCATGGCAGCAGGCGTTGGCAATCGCGGTGATGCCCGCGCTGAGGCTGCCCACCTCTTTCACTGCCAGCAGGCGCTGTTGTTGGACCTGGATCGCCTGCGGGCTGCAAGTGATGAGGGTGGTGGGTACTGGGTCGGGGGTATTGCTGCCGTGCATGGGAAGGTATCCGTCCTGCCGTTCCTAAGAATGTGGCAATATACACAGAAAGTGTATAGTGAGCCATCAAAAAAGCCCCGAAAAAAACGGGGCTTTAGGTCCGGCCGTCTGACGAATCAGCGGTCGTGTGCGATCCGGGCGACGCGGCCGACCACGGTGATGCGCTCAAAGGCCTCGGGCTGCATGATCACCTCGGGGTGGCTGTCATTCTGTGCGGTCAGTTTGTAGGTGCCGTCCAATTCGCGGCTGATCCAGCGTATCCACACGGCCTTACTGGGCGCGACGATGGCATACAGGTCGCGCCCATCTATGTCGCAGCGGGTCTGGTCGATCAGCACTTCATCGCCTTCTTCGATGAGTCCGGCCATGCTGGAATCCAGTTGGCGGATGGCCAGCACGCGGTTGCGGTCGAGGTTGCGCGACTTGAGGTAATCCAGGTTGTAGGCGGTGGCCGCGGACGCTTGCTTGAGGGGCAAGTCGCCATTCTTGGTGACGATGTGCGGGCTGTTCGCGGTAATGTAATCGGCCATGCTCATATTGGCACTGGAATGCGAAGTGAAGCCCTGCAGCCAGGCGGGTGCCACGCCGAACAGGTCACCCAGTTTGATCAGCATTTCAGGTGGCGGCATGCGCAGGGCGTTTTCCCAGTTAGAGTAGGCCGACTCGCCCACTTCAGCACCGCACCGTTCGTACAGCTGTTGCACCAGCGTTTTCATGGTCCAGTTACGGTCATGGCGACACTGCTTTAATCGCTGGGCAACGGTGATTTTCAGGTCTGGCATGCTCACTCTCTCTAACGGCCCAGGCGAATCCAGGGGCCGTGTCAATATTTGCCTAATATTATATGCGTCAGCGGGCAAGAGTACACATAAAGTGTAATTCACACACATCAGAGCTTGAAACTGGTAACTAGTTCGCCATAAGATTCCACAAATAGTGTATTGGAACACGAATCGTGGAATTGAACGCCTGGATTGACAGCAAGGCCCCGGGCAAAGCCGGGGTGCGGGAAGTCGCCGGCCTGCTGCGCGAGAACCCGCGCACGGTCTATGCCTGGTACCGCCAAGAGCGGGCGCCTTGCTTTCGTTCTGCCATGAACATCGTTCAGGCGTCGTGCGGGCAGGTCGACTACAACGGTATTTTTGAGCCCTTGGCTCGCGCCCAAGCGTCGGTGGCGACCCATGATCGCGCCTAACCGCCGCTTGCTGATCGGCCTGGCCGGCGGCACTTTCGAGGCGCGCCGGGCCATTGCCAGCTACCTGATGCGCCCGGCGTTCGGTTTGGTCGAGCTGCTGCCGCTGGGTGCCTATGACTGTAGTTCGGCTGCGGAGTCCGTGCGCGCGCGTGCCCTGGAAGCCGCGCTGGCGAACAGTCCGCGCCGCCGCGACCCTCACTTGCTGCATACCCATGTGTTGACCGAAAGCGAGTCGCAGGCCTTGCGCGATGCGGGCGGTTTCGTCTGGCACCTGGTGCGGCCGTTCTCTCGCGCGGTGCGTATCCGTCACGGCGACCTGCTGGTGACGGACCGCTTCGGCGAACTGGGCCAGCACCTCGACCCCGAGGAAGCGTTGTGCGAAGTGCTGCTTAAGCGGCGGAGCAACTGATGGCCCGGCGTGCCTGGGGGCCACTGGACAGCGCGCTGGAAGCCTGGGCGCGCTGGCTCAACGACAACCGCGTCAGCCTCTCCGGCGGCGGCATGACCACCCTGGCCTTGCTGATCGAAACCCAGGGCGATTTCTCCTTCGGCGGTGGCGGCGGCCGTCCGGCGCAGATGCCGGATAACAGTCTGGAATCACGCATTGAGGATGCCGTGTACCGCATGGGCAAGGCCCACCCCGACCGCGCCGACGTGCTGCGCCTGGAGTGGTGCGCGGGCTGGAATGAGGTGGTGACCCGCCGGCAGCTGGGTCGCTTCTCCCCAGTCGGTGCCGAGCCCATGGCCAAGGCGCTGGCCATGGGCCGCGGCCTGCGCTGGTACTACCTGCGTTTGGCCGAGGCGCGCCGCACGCTCAGCGAGCAACTGGGGATCAGGCAATGAGACCGGCCGAACTGGAAGCCTACGTGCGCACCTCGGCGGCCCATGGCTTGAGCCGTACCGCGGTGCGTGACGTGCTCGGCCTGTCGCCGCAGCGCTTCGGCCGCCTGCTCGCCACCCTGGAAGGGGTGCAGTGGCCAGCCCCCGGCCGCTCGCTCGACCAGCGCCGCCATTACGAAACCCTCAAGGGCCGCTGCCCGGACCACTTGCGCGCGGTGCGTGACAAGGCCGGCGCCGCCACCCAAGCCCTGTACAGCCACACCGTGCGTGACTGTCACGGCACCATCGCCCAGCTGATCGAGCACTTCGCCCTGGGCGTGACTGATTCGACCGTGCGCAAGCGCATGGCCAAAGGTGCGGACCTTGAAACCGCGCTGTTCACACCGGCCGGGCAGTTCCGCCCGCCGCAACCGACCCACCAGGAGTAACCCATGGCAGGCAAGACCCCGCGCGCCAAGCCCCCCGCCGATCAGCCAGGCGCCGACCCGCAAGAACACGACCAAGCCAGCGACCAATCCAGCGACCAGGCCGCGCCCGTCGACGGTGTGGCCGGTGAGTCGACCGCTGGTCAAAGCCCCGAGCCAGCCCCCAGCATCAAGCCAGAGCCAGAGCCAGAGCCAGAGCCAGAGCCAGAGCCAGAGCCAGAGC
>Ga0182745_1000642_pt1 | contig 37211 bp, 28 predicted proteins | sample eDN3rd30CKraftBY_FD_128523 | JGI IMG/M metagenome (GOLD analysis project Ga0182745, IMG submission 128523) | Enriched backyard soil microbial communities from Emeryville, California, USA - eDNA 3rd pass 30_C Kraft BY (version 2) (version 2) | ecosystem: Environmental > Terrestrial > Soil >...
GTTACCCGAGTACATGGTGCCCAGCCAGTACCTGCTGTTGGCAAGCCTGCCGCTGACGCCCAACGGCAAGCTGGACCGCAAGGCTTTGCCGGCGGTGGAGGGCAATGCGCTGCAGCAAGCTTACGAAGCGCCGGCGACGGCGCTGGAGCAGCGGCTCGCGGAAATATGGCAAAGCGTGCTTGGCATCGAGCGGATCGGGCGCCAGGACAACTTCTTCGCGCTCGGTGGCAACTCTTTGACGATGGCGCATCTGTCTTCGCTGATTCACAAGCAGCTGAAGAGGCCGGCAGCGCTGAGCGATCTGATGCGTAGGCCCACGCTCGAAGGAATGGCGAACAGTTTGCGCCAATACGCGACCAGCGATTCCGCCGTGAATCTGGTGAAGCTGAATACCTGTGAGGCATACCGCAGCCCTCTGTACTGCATCCCGCCGGGGGGCGGTGTCGGCGCCTATCGGACATTGGCGTCCGCGCTTGAAGCAGAGCTGCCCGTATACGGACTGGATGACACAATCCTCATGAACAGGGTGCTGGAAAAAGAAAGCCTGCCAGCCATCTCCGCCGCTTACGTCGCCTGCATCAAGAATCTGCAGCCGCAAGGGCCTTATCGCTTACTGGGGTGGTCGATCGGCGGAATACTGGCGCTCGAAATGGCCAGGCTGCTGGAAAGTGGCGGCGATGAAGTAAGTTTCCTGGGGCTGTTGGACGCAAGGGGAATCAGTGCGGCAGACAAGGAGCAGGTGAAGGCAGAGGCCGGCAATCTTGGGTTCGAACAAAAGGCCATTGCAGAACTTCACCAGGAGGCGATTGACATGATCGATGGCTTCGAACTGGGCAGGATGAAGGCCGCCCCCACGTATTGGTGGGCACGACAAGAGAGAAAGAAACGCGACATCGAGAACCTGCGTCGCTACGTCAATGCCAACCTGGACTCGGATGCGCGTGCTTCTTTCCATGAGATCGCCAGCACGCATGAGGGAATCGTCGACGACGAGTGCTTCATTCGTTCGCTGCGAAAAGTATTGGCAATTTAATGCGGGGTGCTCGCCGCCTTCACGGTAGCAAGCACCACACGATCACTCCCAGCGGCAGCGCACTGCCAGCCAGCCACAGCCAGGCATGGGCTGCGCTACGCGCATGGAACACAGCCATGATGATCACCGCCCAGACGAGGAAGCTCGCCAGCATGTTGCCAAGCACAACCGGGGCGAGACTCAGGCCAAGGGCGTGCAGCACCAGCGATGCGGCGATGGTGATCACGTTTGCCAGCGCATAACCGCCGATGATGGCGGCAAGTGATCGCGAGGCGACTGACCAACGGTGACGCGTGACGGCTTGCATTCAGATGGGCTCCGGTTGCAGCGGGAGTTGATGCGGAGCGGTGGCCTTGCGGCGCAGCCTCCATGCAAGACAGCCAAACAGAATGCCCACCGCCAGGGCGGCCAGATCGAATCCCGCCATCACCCAATCTTTTTGCGCAAGCGAAACCGCAAGATTCCGATTCGTGGTCAACGCATTGAGCACGGGAATAAAGGCATAGGCGAAAGCCCCCAGCGCCAGCATTTCCACCCATGCTCGCTGCAGTGGTCGCCAGATCGGATAGAGCAGCAGTACCGCCCAGGTGAAGAACATCACGTCCGCCTCCAGATCGTGCCGATGAATACCCAGGATTTCCTCCCGCAATGGGAGCAGCCGATTGCCCCAGAAATATGCGGCGATGGCGATGGGCAGGCCGACGATGGTGCCGACATTGAGCCTGTCCACCACGGCGATTCCCAAATGGGCCTGCGTGCCGTGCTTCAGTTGCGCCTTGCGTTTTTTCGTCCATAGCAGCAAGCCAGTACCCATCAACGCCGTCCCACCAAGTCCCGATAATACGAAAAGCACGCGCAGAAAGGGGCCGGCGAACAGGGCAAGGTGCAGGTTGACCAACAGATCCCGGAACCGGGCTGAAGCCAGTGTCGGGCGCGCCGTGACCACGTCCATCCCGTTGCCTTCGAGCCGCTCGCCCGTTGTTGCGCTGAAGCTGACCATATCGGCTGTATCGGCAATGTCGGAGGCAGAGAGCAACGCAACATTGACATCCGCATTCGCGTGGCCGTAGTTGCGGATCACCACCATGTTGGCCTGGCGACCCGATAGATGTTGCGCAGCGTCAAGCATGGGAAGCAGCGGTTTCATTGCCGCCTCGGGAGCCTCCGGCAGCATGGGCGGTGTTGACGATCCATTCACTTCCTGAAAAAGCGGCTGCTGATTTTCACCGTAGACGGCCAGCGGTACGGCCGGCATGTAGACGAACAGCGACAGCACCAGGCCGCTGTAAGTGATCATCAGATGATAGGGCAGTGCCAATACGCCGGTGACGTTGTGCGCATCGAGCCAGCTGCGCTGTCCCTTGCCGGGGCGGAAGGCAAAGAAGTCCTTGAATATCTTCTTGTGAGTGATGACGCCGGAGAGAATCGCCACCAGCATGAACATCGTGCATATACCCACGAGGCGGATTCCCCACAGCCGGGGCATGTAATGCAGCCGGTAGTGCAGTTCGAGAAAAAATTCGCCGCCGTGCGTGTCGCGCATCTCCTCGGGCGGCGCGCCGGTTGCCGGGTCCAGTTCCCTGGAACCGAACGCCCCTTCCTCGCCGTCCGGCCCTGGCCTGTCCAGCCACATGACCTGCAGCCCCTGGTACCACCGGGCCGGCGGCGCGATACCCCACAGCGCTACCCCCGGCGCGTTTTCGTCGAGGTAAGCGACCGCCTGGGACATCATTTCCGCGGTATCGGGCGGCTGGGACAGGAAGGTCTTTTCCGGCCGCATCCAGTGCGTGATTTCGTGCTGCACGTAGGCCAGCGTTCCCGTCAGAAAGACGAAGAACAACACCCAGCCGACCAGGAGGCCGCTCCAGGTGTGCAGCCAGGCCATGGATTGGCGGAAGCTCTGTTTCATCGGGGAATCACTTTCGATTTCATATCAGAACGTGGCGCCCCTTGCGCAAGGGGCGCCAGCCTGGAACTGCTCAGAAGCGTGTCTGCATGGAGAACGCCACGGTTCTCGGCATGCCGATATTGTAGGCGCCTACCCAGTAGTCTTCGTCCGTGAGGTTGGTTGCGTTCAGGTTGAACACGGCCGGGAAGTTGCCCAGGTTCGTTTCGTAGCGCAGACCCAGATCGTAGGTCTTGTACGAAGGAATTGTGTCGATGTTCAGGATGTCGCCATATTTTTCCCCGGTGTAATAGGCGCCGCCGGTTACGCTCAGCCCTTCCAGGCCGGGAATTCTGTACTCGGCGTACAGTTTGGCCATGCGTGAACTCACATTGGTCGGTTTCTTGCCTACCAGGGCTGGATTGTTCGATTCCTCCACGCTCAGATCCATGACCGTGCCGCCCGCGATCAGCGTCAGATTGGGGGTAACCTTGCCGGTGACGCTCAACTCGATGCCCTGGTGCACCTGAAGCCCATCCTGTACGTAGGTGGCCGGTACCGCGTTGTTGGAGTACTGATTCGGCTTCTCGATTCTGAACAAGGCCGAGCTGATGAGGATGTTGGGGTTCGGACTGTACTTGGCGCCCAACTCGTATTGTTTGCTGACCAACGGTGGCAGCACTTCCCCGGCATTGGTAAACCTGCCGTCATCGGGCACTATCGTGCCTGGTTCGAGGGCTTCCATGTAGGTGCCATAGCTGCTCAGCTCCTCGAAGGGCTTGTAGATGAGCGACAGGGTGGGCGTGAGTTCCGACTTGTCGTACTTGCTGGTTTCGATGGCGTTGGTGTCGTACTCGGTCGAACTCAGCGTGGAGTAGTTGGCGCCGATCAAGGCGGACCAGTGCTCGTTCAGGGTGATGTCGTCGCCGATGATGACGTTGCTGCTGGTTGCTCTGTTCGCCCGGTATAGTTCGCCCCGCTCGATCGGCGGCAGGGATACCATCGGCAGGTTGTCCAGCTCGTCCAGCGTGTAGGTCTTGCTTATGTCTATCAGGACATTGAGGTTGTTCTGGTACCGTTCGTATTCGTAGAGGCTGCCCGAAACCCCCACCGTGAGTTTGTGACTGATGCTGCCCGTATCGAAGTTGGCATCCAGATAAGCATAGCCGCCCTGGGTTTCTCCACTGTTGGGTTCCCAGAAATAAGGGCCGGCAACGACGAACGTATCTTCGGCTATCAGCATGGGGTAGTAGTTGATCAGGCTGAGGTTGTCGACTTCCCTGTACTTGTACGCCATTCTGAGGTCGAAGGTTTCATTGATGTTGAGCGTGGCGTTCAAACCGATACGATGGGACTGGCTGCCCTGCTGGGTCCAGTCGGCCGTATAGGATTTGCTGTTGTCGTAGGCTTTGGGTCGCTGGATATCTTCTATGTAGAACAGCGCATTTTGAGAGTCGATCTGGCGCTTTCTGTAGGCGCCTTCGATCTGCAGGAGCAGACTGTTGCTGACATGCCAGTCCAGTGCGCCGCTGACCAGTTCATGGTGGATGTTCTGACCGTCCACCGGTGTTTCACCATCCTGGTGGGCAACGTTGATCCTGTAGCCGAACTTGCCTTCACGATCTATCGGGCCGCCAAGATCGACGTGCCCGAAATACTGCTTGCCGCCGTAGTTGCCCACCGCCACCTTGCGCAAGGGTTCGTCGGTCGGCCGCTTCAGCACGTAGTTGATGGTTCCCCCGACATCGCCGGTTCCGTACATGAAGCCTGCAACCCCGCCCATCACTTCGATCTGCTCGAACTCTTCAAAGCTGATGGCCTGCGCGGTCTGGCTGCCAACCGACATGTTCACGCCGTCGATGATCGTTGAGTTCAACAGGTGAAAGCCACGGATGTTGGCTTGCTGGTTGTCCATCTCGTTCGACGGTCGGTTGAGTTCCAGGGTGGGGCTTCTTTTTGCCACTTCCTCTATGCCCCGCACGAATGAGTTTTCGAGCAGCTCACTCGAAATGACATTCATGGAATAGGGCGTATCCTGCAGCGCACGGTCCTTCCAGGGGCCGGCTATCCTTATCTCCCTGACCACGTACCCAGCCTCGGCACTGCCGTTCTGGGTTGCCGCATCGGTGCCTACCTGCACTGCCGGCAGGGTAATGACCGCGTTGTCATTAGACGCGTACAGCGTGGCGGTATCCGCCGTCAGGGTATAGGCGATGCCGGTATTCTCGAGCAGTTGCTGCAGCACTGCCTGGGGATCGGTGCCACGCGCCGCCCTGCTGCTTTTGCCTTGCACCAGCTCGGAGGCGTAGATGATCTGGAGGCCACTCTCCGCGCCAAGTTCCTTGAGCGCATCCGCCAGCGATTGGGCGGGAATATCGATGGTGCTCTGGGCCAATGCCTGGGCGGAGACCAGCATGCTTAGCGCGAGGCACCAGTGCTTTGTATGCGCCAGGAGCTTCCTGACCCGAAACGTCGATTTAGAACACAGAGCCTCTTGCGAGCTCGTGGTGACATTCTTTTCTGAAAACATGCGGGGAGTCTCGTTTGTTGGAAAATAGCCATGAGGTAACGAACGAGTAAGTGGGAAATTTAGAGTTCAGGCGGTATTTTTCAGCAAATCGCTATCCTGGTGGATTTCCTGCGCGGCCCGCAGGCCGGCAACCAGGGCGCCTTGTATCCAGCTGTGGTAGTTGGAGGTGTGTTCCCCGGCGAAATGCACTCTGCCTTCAGGTGCCTCGATTGCGGAGGCGAACCTTTCATGCTGCGCTGGGGAGGGGGCGGCCCAGGCGCCACCGCTCCATTCATCCAGTTCCCAGGTATGCACGAAGGACGATTCGAGATACTTGTCGAATTGGCCGAACAGGCGGTTCAGGCGGCGTTGAAATTCGGTAACTGCAGGAGAAGTTGGAGGAACACCCGCGTCGTGCTGCGCTTCGTCGCGTACGTAAGACAGGAGTATTCCCCTGGTGGCGGGAGTGTCCCAAGTGGGGTGCCATATCTCTTCCGGCCAGTCGGTTCCTCCCCAGCCATTGAGATTCTCGCGCTCCCAGAATCTTTCCGAGAACTGGAAAAATACCCGGCTCGAATGGGCATAGGTGTAGCCGCCATTCATGGCCTCCTGCTTCAATGCCGACAGAGGTGGAGAGAAAGCGATTCTTGCCATGACCGGGAGTGGGACCGTACAGATTGCCTTGTCCCCGCTGAAATGCTCTCCCTGCGAAGTCATTACCTCGACACCGCCTTGGTTTTGCGTAACGGCCGCCACGGGCATGCCGAGGTGTATGTGGCCGGAAAGCGCGGCGGCAAATGCCAGGGGCATTTGTTCCATGCCGCCACGGATTTTGGTGTAGGCGCTGCGAATATCGATGGATTTTGGGTAAGCGCCTCCCTGGACGTGTGTTTCGGCCGGGACGAGCGCCAGATGTTCCTTTTCATAGAAGGCATATTGCCCGGTGCGTGGGTAGAAGGGGTCAAGCTGCAAGCCGAAATGTGCGGCATAGGCATGGGTAAGGGTATGGCTCAGGGGGATGCGGGATGCGCCAGCTTCGGCAAACAGGCCATCGGCAAACGGGGTACGCAGTGTCAGGATGCGCCCTCCCAGCCTGTTGCGTGCCTCGAGCACGGTAACGTGATGGCCAGCCCGGTGCAGTTCATACGCCGCCACCAGGCCGGATATGCCTGCGCCGATGACGATGATTCTCTCTGGCGCCGTGGTTCTGCTCAAGGAGGCCGGTTGTCCCAGGTCCTCCCGGAACAAGGGGAGATCACAGGACGACAGCAGCAGGCCTGCTCCCGCGGATAGCCCGCTACCGATGAACCGGCGGCGGGAGAGGGTGGCGTTTGGCGGGAGGGAAATTTTCAGCATCTATACCACCAGGGCTTTCTCGTCGTCGATCATGCCTTGGTCCAAAGCGACCAGCCGGTCGGCCATGCCGAAATAACGGTCATCATGGGAAATCGCAATCACCGTCTTGCCCAGGCGTTTCAGGTCCGGCAGCAGTTCCGTATAAAAAACCCGCCTGAAGGTCGGGTCCTGGTCAGCCGCCCATTCATCGAATACCAGGATTGGGCGGTCTTCGAGCCATGCGTTCACCAGCGCAAGCCGCTTACGTTGCCCGGTGGAGAGATCCGTGGTCGTAAAGGCGCCATTGTGGATGCTGACTTTGTGCGCAAGATCCAGCCGCTTCAGGTAGTCGAGCGCCTCGCCGGCGTGTTGCTTCTGTTCGTCAAGCTGTTCACCGAACAGGTGATAGTCGGAAAAGACGGGAGTAAACAGCTGGCGATAGTCATCCAGTGTTTGCCTGGTCACCGGCATGCCATCCAGCAGGATGCTGCCGGCCTGCGGTTCATACAATCCCAGCAGCACCTTGATCAGTGTGGTTTTGCCGCAGCCGTTTTCACCGATGATGAAAAGGATCTCGCCGCGGCTGATCTCCAGATCTATCGGGCCCAGTGTAAAAGGCGCCTGGCCGGCAGCCTCCGGAAAGCAATAACGTATTCCTTCGAGTCGTAGCGACTTGAACGGCGCCGTTCCGCCGTCGGAGTGGCCAGTCGGCGTTGCGGCAGACGATGTCAGCAGCTGTGGCTCCGGTGACAGGAACTGCTCTGACAATTCGGTAATGCGTCCCAGCGCCACCTGGGCCACGGTGATGCCAGGTAGCGTACCCATGATCTGCGACAGGGGACCTTTCATGTAGAGCATGACCAGTACGTAGCCACCCAGCACACTGGGATCGCTCATCGGATTGAGGAACTGATAGACGAGCGCTATGCCGATGACGGCAAAGAACAAAGTGGAACCGAAAGTTTCCGCACTGATGAAAATATTGGCGGAGCTGATGTTGGCCTGGCAGATGCGCGTGGTCGCTCCCTGGATTCTTTCCGCAAACATCCAATGCCGCCGGCCCCGGTGGATACGCAGTTCCTTCGCGCCGGACGAGAGTGTTTCGTAGTGCTTCTGTAGTTCGTTCGTGCCGCTGCGCGCCAGCTCCAGATGATGTCGCCCAAACCGATAAGCCAGATATTGCGCGCCGGCGCCGATGGCGACGGTTGCCAGTGCCAGCAGAAGTAGGTGCAGGGAGAGTACCGCCAGATAACACAGGCAACCCAGGGTGACCGCGATGGAGACGATAAAGGGGGCCACCGCGAGCGAAAAGCTACTGATGGTGTCGACGTCCTGGACCAGGATAGGCGTCAACCGGTAGTTGCGAAAGCGCTCCAATTGTTCGAGGGGCGCCAGCAGAACCTGTTTCGCCAGGCCCTGACGCAATTCGAGAATGACGTGCTGGCTGATATGGTTGATGAGCAGGTTGGACAAGGTTGCGCTGAACAGCACCAACAGGCATAGACCCGTAAAGGTGAATAGCATGGCGCGGGTGGGGCCAGGATCTGTGGTCAACGTCTGGTTGATGGTGGCAAGCAGGAAAGTGGTGGCGATGCCACCGACGATTCCCAGCAAGGTGGCAATGATCAGTCGTCCACCGAAGGGGCGAAGCAGGGTGTAGGTGTGCTGGAACAATCCGGTGGCCATCGTTGTCATGCCGGTCGCTACTCATCCTGGGTAAGAATTGGCTGGTCGGCGGAGAATGCCTCTGTGGCATCCGGATGTGATATCGGCTGCCCGGATAGCGCGGGCGCTTCGGGTGAATTCGCCAGTGCCTGGACCTCTTCCCATACCCGTAGAAAATTACCTCCCCATAATTTGGCGATGTCCGCATCGGAATAACCGTGCTGGATCAGTTCTGCGGTCACATTGCGCGCATCCCTTACGTTACGCCAGCCAACCACACCACCGCCGTCGTTGAAATCCGAACTGATGCCGACATGATCGATGCCTATTTTCATGACGGCATAATCGATGGCATTGACGAAATCCGGGAGTGTGGCCGTGGGTTCCTGGTCGATGATGCCGTAGAGCCTGCCGGCGTATTCGCCGAATCTGCTTTCCGGCCAGGCAGCGATCTGCGGGTCGCCCGGCATGTGGGCATGCGCCAGGTTGTCCAGTGTTTCCAGGGGCGGAAGAGCGAACTCTTTGCGCAGGTCGTTCAGTTTGCCCAATGTTCCCTTGCTCAGCGGTCGTAGGTAAGTGGGAAAACCGACAATCTGCACGATGCCGCCGGTGCTTTTGATCAGCGCCAGTTCCTGGTCGTCCAGATTTCTGGGAATGTCGACGATACCTCTGACCGAGGAATGGGAAGCCACTATCGGCGCTTTGGTCAATGCCACCACTTCCTGTAGCGCCGCTTTGGAAATCTGCGAAACGTCGATAATGACGCCCAATGTGTTCAGCCGTTTGACTGCTTGTTCACCCAATGGGGAAAGGCCGCCGAGCTCATCGGGAATGTCCTTGAAAAACGGCATGGGACGAGAGGAGTCGGCCCAGGCATTGTTGCCTACATAACCGAATCCCAGCAGGCGTACGCCACGCGCCGCCCAACGATCTATTTCGGAGAGGTCCTGCCCCATGGGGTAGGCATTGAGCAGACTCATGACGATGGCAAATTTGCCTTCGCTGGCCAGGCGCCGGAAATCGTCCGGCGTATAGGCGATGCCCGCCTGGTTGGGGAAGTCCTTCGCGATGCTGGTAATGCTGCGGTAGCGGATTTCCTGCTGATGGCGCGCTTCCTCCTGCATGCCTGGCGTGGGGCGGTGGGGCGCATTGGGTCCTTCCCACATTTCCGGCCAGCCGAAGATCGTCAGGGCAGCGCCCGAGAGGCGGCCTCCGCCAGCCTTGGCGAGGTCAAACTGATAGGGTCCATCGCGATTGGCCTCCTTGCCGGTGGTGTTGAAATCGAGAGGAATATCGAGGTGGCCATCGAAGGAAAGCATCTGCTCGTGCAGCGCATGTGCCCGCGTGATGACTTCACGGGGGTAATGTACTTCATCCAGTCCCAGCCACTGCACATATCCAAAGCCTGCCGCTCCGACAATAAGCAATGCCACTCCAAGCCGTCGATAGGTGATCTTGATACGGGGAAAAAACTTCATCGGCTGGCCCTTTGCATACGCCTCGTGCGTGCAGGGTTAACGAGTCATTACCCTGGAAATTTACCTGGCCCGGCATCATCGAGGGGACAAAAAGGAGGCGCGTCGACCTGCCGCGGTAAATTTCGAAGGGAGTGTGTCGTTACCGCTAAATCGGAGGTTCTTCCCGCAAATCGATACGAGGTTTGGCCGCTCTATGCATTTCTCGCGCAGGAAATTTGTAGCTGGCCTGTCGGCCGCCGGCGCGATGGTGCCTGCAGCTTATTACGGCCACCGGGAGTATCAGCGCAGATATGGTGAGGTTGTCACACCCGGCGAGGCTGTCGCTGCACCCGCTGGTATCGAGGGGCGTCTGCTGGCGCAACGGCTACGTGGAATCTGGGATTTGCGGTTATTGGACCAGAGCGCACCCCTGCCGGGGTTTCCGTCGCAGGGAATGGAACTGGTGCTGGATGTTGGTCTCACCGGCCGGGCCGTAAGGGGTTACGCCGGCGCCGCCGATGTACTGCGTGGCGAGGCCGTTCCTCCCTATCGCGTCAGCGGCAGCCTGCAAGTGGAAGCCGGAGACAAGGTGCGCTGGCTGCTCCTGGGCAATGATCCGGAACATGAGGGGCTGCGTTATGCATGCGACATGGTGCTTGATGAAGCATGGGGCAAATGGGGCAATGCGGGTAGTGCGACACTCAGCGGAGAAATTGGCGGGTTCAGTGAGACAAACCAATCGGCAGAACAGCGCTGTGCCTTCATGGCGATAAAACGACCATTTCCCGAGGCGCGAGAAACCGCGTCACTCGCGCCCGCGCTCATAGCGTGGCTCGCGTCGGCGGAACATCGCCTGTTTCACCAGCTCTGGCATGCGTCGAGGGATAAATGGCACCGGCTGTCGGAGGATAAGCGCCAGGCGCTCAGGGCCCTGGGGTGGCAGCCCGGGCCGCGCGACTCGGAGCGGGACGCACGTGGCAAGCGTAAGCACCGGAATGGTTCGGGAGAGGACTTCTTCTTCATGCACAGGCATATGCTCAGCGGCGCACGCCTATTGCAGCCGGATCTGAAGTGTTGGGCGCGCCTGCCGCTACCTTCCCCATTCATCGAGCACGACCGCGTTGGTTTTATTCGCTACCACGAAAATCAGGATGGTGCCTCGGTGGCGCCGGGATGGGAGGCAGAGGGGGATTTGGAATACACACAGTGGTTGCAGGAGGTGAAGGGTAGCGAAACCTTTTTCAGCAACTATCAAGTGTGGGAATCCCAGTACCAGGATCCCCAATATTTGAGCCGGCTCACGCTGGGCGAGTTCGGTTCGGAGATGGAACTGGGCATTCATGACTGGATGCATATTCGTTGGGCCACGGTGGGCCGCGACCCGAACAATGACGGTCCCTTGTTTTGGGACCGTGAATACACGGATTTTTCACCGCGGTGGTTCCAGCCGCAGAATGACTATTTGGGCGAGCCGTTCTCTTCCCATGTGAACCCGGTCTTCTGGATGTTCCATGGCTGGATAGATGCACGCATCGAAGACTGGTTCCAAGCTCATGAGCGGGTGCATCCGGGAGAAGTGCAACGGTTGACGGTGAAGGGAATTCCCTGGTTCGCACCGGGGCCCTGGGTATCGGTTGCCGATCCCTGGCTGGGCGCTTCCCCCTATGGCTGTCTGCCACCTGGGCAAACCGCGCATGACGATAGGGTGACATTGGACGTCGACGTGATGAAGCTGGCCCTGCGCATCGCATTCAGTGGAGATGACGATGTTCCGGATCTGCTCCGGCGCGTGCCGCGGCGTCCCTGGTACGCTGAAAATCTCATGACCCACATCCACGCAGCACATTCAAGGGATGCAGCACATGAATGAAAACACGCTCCATGATCTGATTGGCGTCGGCTTCGGGCCTTCCAATCTGGCTCTCGCCATCGCGTTGGAAGAACAGGTGCCGAACACCGACTCCCTCAAGGCCTTGTTCCTCGACAGGCAGGAGAATTACCAATGGCACGGCAATACGCTGGTCAGCCAGAGCGAATTGCAGATTTCCTTTCTCAAGGACCTGGTTTCTCTCAGAAACCCGGAAAGCCAATATTCATTCGTCAATTACCTGCATAAACACCAGCGGCTCGTTGATTTCATCAACCTTGGCACCTTGTACCCTTGTCGCATGGAGTTCAATGACTACCTGCGCTGGGTAGCCGGCCATTTCAAACAATGGTGTCGTTACGGCGAGGCAGTGCAACGCATCGAGCCGGTGTTGCACGGCGGCACGGTGGAACATCTGAACGTGATTTCACGCAATGCCGACGGAGTCGAGTACAGGCGTGAAACCCGCGCGCTGGTGGTGAGTGCGGGAGGTACGCCAAAATTCCCCGCCGTTTTCGAGGGGCTCCGCCATGATTCGCGTGTTTTCCACCACGCCGAGTACCTGAGCCGCCTGAAAAAGATCGGGATGACGCCGGCAACTTCATTGCGCGTGGCGATCATCGGTAGTGGACAAAGCGCCGCGGAGGCCTTCATCGACCTGAACGACTGCCATCCTGGCGTGCGTGCAGACCTGATTTTTCGCGGCTCTGCCCTGAAACCTTCGGATAGCACGCCCTTCGTCAATGAAATTTTTGCGCCGGATTTCACTGATCTTATCTTCCGGCAGGAACCGGCGGAGCGGGCCCGTATCATCCGCGAGTATCACAATACGAATTATTCCGTCGTGGATGCCGATTTGATCGAGCGAATTTATCGTATTTTCTACCGGCAAAAGGTTGAGAACAAAGCACGTCATACTTATCGCCGGTTGATGCAGGTTCAGTCAGCGCGGGCCGATGAGGCAGGAATATGGCTCGATTTGCAGGACATGAGCGATGGACAGATGCAGCGTGAGTGCTACGACCTCGTCATTCTGGCGACAGGTTATGAACGCAAGAGCCATCGGCAACTGCTCGCGCCCCTGGAACAGTATCTGGGTGATTTCGAGGTGGATCGCCGTTACCGCATCCAAACCGACGGGCGCTGCAAGCCCGCGATCTACATGCAGGGATTCTGTGAAGCCACGCATGGCCTGAGTGACACTTTGCTATCTGTATTGCCTTTCAGGGCATCGGAAATCGCTGCTTCCCTCCGGGAGCATTTCGATAACGAGACCCCTCTTTATAAAAGAGTCGAGATGGCACCGCGGACAATCGGGGTTCATGCCTAGCCGGTCGGCTCCCCCCGTGCCGGCGCGGGCTGAATTCTGTTGTCCTGGAAAAAACGCTCGCGTGACAGCAGCAACAGCTGTGCCCGCTTGTGCGGGAAATCGAAGGTCTTGAGTGTGTTGAATCCAGTTCGGTGGGCGTGACGAATCAATCTGTGGTTGTCGTGCCGGGGTTCGGCCACGATGCGTTGTGTGCGAGGATCGTCGAGAAACAGATAATGCTGCAGTGAGGGAAACCAGGCGCTGAACCAGGGGCGTCCCCGGTAGCTGTCCTCGCCAACCAGTAAGTGCCAGCCGCGATCGTAATCCTCCGCATCATAGTGAGCGGATAGCCGGTCCTCCTTCGCCCAGTAGAGCTCGAAATAGGCAAAGGGGACGTTGTCGAAGCAACCGATGACCGGCTGACAATGTGGATCTGCTTCCAATTCCCGCAGGTAGCTGTCAAGCACCTCGAGGCTGTCAGCCTGCTGCCAGAATTCGCTTACCTGGGGGTGGTGCATCCACCGGTGGAAATCGACCAGGTCCTGGCTTCTCTGGAGTGATCTCAAGCTCAGCGTCTGGCCAAGCCAGGGAATATAACGGCGATACAAAGTACCGTGCCTTTTTTCCGGCCTGTGAGGATGTTGCAATGCCTGCTTGCCTGCAGTCGACTGCGACGGCTTGGGAGAGGGGGGGGCCTGTGCAGGCTCTGGTGTAAGCCACAGCGTGTCGAGCTGCCAAAAGCGGGCCGCTGGGATATGCACCACGCCCTGTACATCCTGTTGCGCGGTGCCGCGTTCAAGCAGCGACATCCGTAAATCCGCATGGCCTTCCAGAACAATTTCGGTGAGCGTCGGGTTCCAGCTGAAAAGGGCTTCGAGCACCATGAGGAGGCTGTCGTGGTCGGCTTGGGGGCAGGCGCTGAGGCGGCCTGTTGCCGCATCCCAGTACCACTCCTGTCGAGCGTGGGAGTCAGTTCCTGTTAATGCCAGGGTCCTGCCGCTTTGCAATATCGATACGGGTTCATCGCGCCAATGGCTGATGTAGGACTGTTTCGACCCTATTGGCGTGATACGTGGCGGTGACATTGAAAACTCTGATGTATGGAAGACATACGCCTACGCGGTAACGGTCTCGAAGACAATCGATTTACTCCCGCACCGTGCGGATGTGCGGGAAGCTAAATTCCATGGCGCCTCCTTCGTTCATGCTATGTGAATTTGAACGTTTGCCACAGGAACTTTGGATTCGCACTGGATTTTCCAGGTTTCATTTCATATGGCAAAGCGCTTCTCCATTCTCGGCTTCCGCTGGATCATCATTCTCGCCAGCCTATTGCCCTGTGCGGCCATGTCCGCGCAGGATGAGCAGGGTACTCGGATTGCCGACATCCGTTGGACACGCTATGGCGTCCCCCATATCGAGGCTGACGATGAAGCCGGGCTTGGGTACGGTATCGGATATGCCTACGCGCGTGACAACGCCTGCCTTCTGGTGCGGGAAGTTGTCAGGATTCGTGGAGAATCATCGCGTTTCTTCGGCGCTCAGGGGCGCTCGTTTTCCCAGATAGACAATCTCAGTTCCGATATCTTCTACACGTGGCTGAATCGTAAAGAGGCTTTGGATACGTTCTGGCGCGCACAGCCCGATGTCATGCGCCAATTGCTGACAGGTTACGTCGAGGGCTTCAATCGTTACCTGGCCCAAGCCGACGCTGCCAACGTGAGTTGCTGGGGAGAGCCATGGCTACGCTCACTTGCCGTCGATGACCTGATCGGCCTGGCTCGCAGTTTGCTGGTGCAAGGCGGACTGGGGCAGTTCATCGAGCCGCTGGCGGCTGCGAAACCCTATATCCCCTGGTGGCGGCGCCTTTTTGCGGGCAGGCAGGACAAGACGCAGGAGCATTTTCATGGTGCATTGCCCACCACGTCGCTGGGCAGCAATGCGATTGCTGTCGGCAAGGCCCGTTCGGTCAACGGTAAAGGCCTGTTGCTCGCCAACCCGCACTTCCCCTGGTCAGAGGGTGGATTGCGCTTTTACCAGATGCATCTGAGCATCCCGGGGCAGTTGGATGTCATGGGCGCGGCATTGCCTGGTTTTCCCATGATCAACATCGGTTTCAATCATCATCTGGCCTGGACGCACACGGTGGATACGTCCAGTCATTTCACGCTATATCAACTTCAGCTCGATCCGGACCACGCTGCACATTATCTCGTGGAAGGACGTTCCCTGCCATTAACGAAAACCCTCGTGTCGATTGAAGTGAAGGAGGAAGACGGCACTTTGTCACGGGTCGACCATGAGATCTATGAATCACAGTATGGTCCGGTCATCATCATCCCTCATTTGCTCGAGTGGGGCGCCGATACTGCTTTTGCGCTGCGGGATGCGAACCTGGGTAATACCCGCGTACTGGCTCAATGGTATGCAATGAACCAGGCACAGGACGTGAGGCAGCTACATGCCAGCGTGGAGCGGCTTCAAGGCATTCCTTGGGTGAACACGCTCGCTGCTGACGAATCGGGTGCCGTCTTGTATATGAATCAGTCGGTGGTGCCGTACCTGCGGGCCGCTCAGTTGGAGACCTGCGTGCTTGAGCAATACAGCCAATGGGGGCTGGTGGTGCTCGATGGGACGCGACAGCAATGCGATTGGAGCGAGGGCAGCGGCGCGAAACAGTCTGGTATCGTACCGTTCCAGGAATTGCCTGTGCTGTTCAGAGAGGATTTTGTACAAAATTCCAACGACAGTGCCTGGCTAACGAATCCAGCAAGTCCGTTATCAGGCTTTTCGCCGTTGGTCAGCCAGGATGGGAAACCGCTGGGACCGAGAACGCGCTTCGCGCTCAGCCGGCTGGAGGAAATGGGCGCAGTAGGCGCCGATGACCTGCGGAGAATGGTAACGGATAACCAGGCTTATCTGGCGGACCTGGTCGGGGATGACCTTCGCAAGTTTTGTGCGATGGATAAGCAACGCGGTGCACTCGAGCGTCCTTGTACCAGCTTGGAACGTTGGGATGGCACTGCGAATCTCGATACTGGACAAGGATTGCTCTTTTTCGGCGCCGTCATGGAAAGTTTCATGCAAGAGGAGGAGGGCTGGCGCGTTCCTTTCGATCCCCTTCACCCGGTTGCCACTCCCCGTGGAATCAACATAGAGAAACGCAGCGTGGCCAAGGCCCTTGCCGCCAGCCTCGTTGAAACGGATGCCCTCATCGCGTCGCTCGATATTCTTCCCCAAACAACCTGGGGAGCGTTGCAGGTGGCCACGCGCAAGACCAGGGCGATCGGTATCTCCGGTGGGCCGGGAGAACTGGGGATATACAACGTCATCGAATCCGAACTGCAGAATGGGCATTTAGAGGTTCAGAGAGGGAGTAGCTATATTCAGCTTGTGTCCTTCACTGACGAGGGGCCTCGGGCCGTTGGCCTGCTGACCTATTCACAATCCAGCGACCCGCTGTCTGAACATTATGCTGATCAGACGGAGCTGTTTTCGCGTCAAATCTGGCCCGCGCTTCCTTTCGCTGAATCTCAGATAGAAGCCGAGACGCTGGAGAGTACGACGTTGTGGAAACCTTGAGTACCCAGGCCCTTCCCGGCCCCCCCTTCATCCGCAGACAGAGCTGTGAGAGTTGGTGGGGGAAGGACATCGACATCGTGCAGGTAGCCTGTCTTTATGATCCTGCCGCCTATGACGATACGCTATACGACAAGGTGGCCGTGGTTTTGCCGGCGGATATAGAGAAGGCCGTGCCGAAGCGCAGGGCGGAATTTCTGGCCGGACGTTATTGCGCCCAGCACACGCTCACGTTATTGCACCATGCCCCGGTTCATATTGGCGTGGGGGAGCGGCGCAATCCGCTTTGGCCGAAGGGAATCAGGGGCTCCATAAGTCACTCGACAGGCATGGCGGTGGCCGTTGCCACCCAGGATGCGCGTATCAGCGGTGTCGGCGTGGATATAGAAGAATCAATGGAACGGCATGTCATCGAGCAGGTGGCTGGGGAGGTGCTGACGGCGGATGATGCCGCTCTCATCGCCCAATGCGCCATCCTGCCTGAACAGAGTTTCACCTTGATTTTCTCGGCAAAGGAAAGCTTCTTCAAGGCGGCCTTTCCATTGGTCGGCAGGTACTTCGATTTCGATACGGTGTCGGTGGTCGATCTCGATGAGGTTCACGAGACCTTTCAGCTTCGCCTGAACCGGCCGTTGCATCCCCTGCTGCCGGAAGGCGTGATAGTGGAGGGGCGTTTCTGTCTTCTGCCCTACGAGAAACCCAGAAAGAGCATTGTCGCCACCCTGGTTGTACTCGAGGCGTGAGACAGGCAGTTCAATGAGGAGAGGCGCGGCAGTCCGCGCATTCCGACAATACCAGGCTACCGTTGAAGCGCTTGCGCATCGCGATGGGGAGAATGTCGGGCAATGCCGTTACCAGGGCTTTGATGTTGTGCGTGCGATAGATCCCGCCGATTCGCATACTGGCCACGGCTGAATCTGCCAGGATTATAGGGTGATCGAGATAGCGATTGATCTGCGGCGCAGCTTCGGCGAGCGTGAGGTCATCGAATACCAGGCTTCCGGATCGCCAGGCCAGAGCCGTGCGCATATCGGCGCTTCTGACCAGTGGTTGCTTGAGTGCGGCCCCGTACTCGGCTTGCATGCCCGGGAGCAGATCGGCCTCCATACCGCTGCTGCTGACCTTGACCGAACCGTCTGAAACGGTGACCGACACACTGTCCTGATATTTCCAGACATTGAATTCGGTTCCCGTCACCTGAATCGTACCAGCGCCGGCTGCAACCCGGAAAGGATGGGCCTGGTCATGAGATACCTCGAAAAACGCTTCGCCACTGCCAAAGAGGGTGGCCTGCCTCCTGTCTCTATAGTTGGTGTAGTGTATACGGGTGCGGAGATTCAGCTCGACGTGGGTTCCATCCGGTAGCGTCACTTGGCGTCTTTCCTGACCCGATGCATAGTAACGATAGTCATTGGGTATCCAATTGAGCATCCATCCCCCATAGCCGACGAATGCCACGACGATGAGGGAGGTCAGAGCGCTTCTCCAGGTTGTTGGCAGCCACTGGATCGCAGAGAAAACAGCAATGGAGCTGGCGGGACGCTGCCGGTGATGGATCTGAAGGGCGGCAGGCGGCTCTTTTGCTGCTGTTGGGACGAGGCGTTCGCTCAGTTCCCAGATTTTCAGCATCTTGTTGTATTCCCTTTCGTGCTCGGCACTGCTTGCCAGCCATGTATCGAACGCATCGCGCTCTTCGCTGGAGCAGTCCTCCTCCCGAAGGCGTAAATACCACTCAGCCGCTTTGGCGGTTATATCGTGGTCCTCGCAAGGGCTTGCAGTATCTGCCGGATTTTTCATCATGCTGATTGTAGCCCCTTGGAGGGTGGGTTTCGCCTCGTGTATCGATGGCGAAAGCTCGATGAGCAGGGCGCGGGTGGCCTCTCATATGAGCCATGCAACAGGGGCAGGAACGTGGGGTGTTGTTCGGGCAAAATATAAAATCTTTTTAGAATCAAGATTTTATACTTTAAAAATGGCGGAGAGGTAGGGATTTGAACCCTAGAGCCCCTTGCGAGGCTACCTGATTTCGAGTCAGGCCCGTTCAACCGCTCCGGCACCTCTCCGTAGAGCGCGGCATTGTACCTGCTTTGTGGGGGAAACCAGAACCCCAATGGCGGTTTCTCACAAAGATTCTTGCCGGAAGGGTGCCGAAGGGTAGGCCGCATCTGGAAAGGGCGTGCAGGGAAAGGAAAACGCCCGGCCCGGGAAAAACCCGACCGGGCGTCCGGCTCAGTTCAGTGGAATGAACGCCAGGGCGTCGTTGGGATTCATCGGCACGATCAGCTGTTTCTGCACCGAGTCGTAGCACATGGAAGCGGCGCTGGGGATGCCGCTGGCGATGATTTCGGCTTCCTGGCCGGGGCGGATGCGCGAGATGCTGCCGAAGCGCACGCTGCTGACGTACTTGGTGCCGTCCTCGGCCACCACCAGGCCGTCGTTGCCGCCTTCGGCGGCATGCTCGGTCTGAATCAGTTCGCCGGCCGGGTTGTAGGTGAGCACGCTGTTGTCGCCGATGTTCACCACCACCACGTTGCCGTCATTGTCGATCGCCACGCCGTTCGGCGCGGCAAGCGGCGCGCCTTCGGCGAAGGTGCTTACCTGGCCGTCGGCGGTAACCTTGATGATACGTTCGGGTTCACGCGTGTTGGAGATGTAAGCGGTGCCGCTGGCGTCCACCCCGATGCCGTTGAGGAAGGTGCTGCCGGTAACTTCCACGGCCTGGAGCGGCTGGCCGCTGTCGAGGTCGAAGCTGCGCAGCACGCCCTGGTCCACGGTATAGAGCGTGCGGCCCTGCACGGCGCTGCCAAGCGGATGGTTCAGGGTGAGGCCGTCGCGGGTGGCGCCGATCCACTTGGCGGTGTGTACGCTGCCGTCGGGGTTGATCAGCGACACGTAACCGTCGTTTTCCATCAGCGCCTGGTCGATGCCGGCGTTCATGGCCAGGATCAGGTTGCGCTGCGGATCGAAGGTGCAGCTTTCAGCGAAGCGGAAGCTGCCGTACACCTTGACGTTGGAAGAGAGCGGGGTGGCCACGCCGGCTTCGTTGACTGTGCCCAGCGGCTCGCCGGCCTTGAAGGGGCCGTCGCCGGCGGGAGCCTGCGCGTTGGCGGTGGCGCACAGCGCCAGGGCGACCACAGAACTCAATAGGCGGATTTTCATGGGGTACTTCTCCAGATTGATGGGTGAACCGGACCGCACGGGCGCGGTGGGTATTCAGTAGATCGCGTTACGTGGTTTTCATTTCAGCATCGGGCGGTTGCGCCAGCGTGCGCTGCAGCTGCGCCTCGTCCACTTCGCCGGTCCATTTGGCCACGATCACGGTGGCGATGCCGTTGCCCACCAGGTTGGTCAGCGAGCGCGCTTCGCTCATGAAGCGGTCGATGCCGAGTATCAGCGTCAGCCCCGCCACCGGTACGTGGCCCACGGCGGACAGCGTGGCGGCAAGCACGATGAAGCCGCTGCCAGTAACGCCCGCGGCGCCCTTGGAGGTGACCAGCAGCACCGCCAGCAAGCCCAATTGTTCCCAAATCCCCATGTCGGTATCGGTGGCCTGGGCGATGAAAATGGCGGCCATGGACAGATAGATGGAGGTGCCGTCCAGATTGAAGGAATAACCGGTGGGCACCACCAGCCCCACCACGCTCTTGCGCACGCCAAGCGCTTCGAGCTTGTCCATGAGTCGTGGCAACACCGATTCGGACGACGAGGTGCCCAGCACGATAAGGAGTTCCTCGCGGATGTAGCGGATGAAGCGCAGCACCGAAAAACCGTGCAGCCGGCAGATGGTGCCGAGCACGCCGAAGATGAACAACAGGCAGGTGGCGTAGAACGTAAGCATCAGCGAACCGAGCGATACCAGCGTGCCGATGCCGTAGTTGCCGATGGTGTAGGCCATGGCGCCGAAGGCGCCGACGGGCGCGGCCTTCATGATGTAGCCGACGATCACGAACAGCACCTTGTTGAAGCGCTCGATGGTTTCGTACACCATGCTCACGCGGCCGCCGAGGCTGTGCAGGGCAAAGCCGAACAGGATCGAGAACAGCAGCACCTGCAGAATTTCGCCTTCGGAAAACGCCGAGAACATGGTGTCGGGAATGATATGGAGCAGAAACGCCGACACGCTGCTCTGTTCGCCTGCGGAGGTGTAGTTGCTGATGGCGCTGGTATCCAGGGTGGTCGGATCGATGTGCATGCCCACGCCGGGCTTGATCAGGTGGATCACCACGATGCCGATGATCAGCGCGCAGGTGCTCACCGCCTCGAAATAGAGCAGCGCCAGGCCGCCGGTCTTGCCCACCTTTTTCATGTCTTCCATGCCGGCGATGCCGGTGACCACGGTGCAGAAGATGATGGGGGCGATCATCATCTTGATCAGCTTGATGAAGCCGTCGCCGAACGGTTTCATCAGCACCGCCGTTTGTGGCTGGAAGTGGCCGAGCAGGATGCCGATGACGATGGCCACCAGCACCTGGAAGTACAGCGAGCGATAAAGCGGAGTACGGGGCATACGGGCGCTTCCTTCTGGGGTAACATGCGCAGCCGGCAAGCTTACTATGACTTCATCTTCTCACCCACCCCGCACGCTCGTGATCCAATCCGCCAGCCCGCGCCAGTTGCGTGGCTGGATGCACCGCTGCCTGGAATCCGTGCACGGCTGGAGCCAGGCCCAGGGCTACGGGTACCGTTTCGTGGGCGACGAGCTGTTCGACTGCGTGCCGGCCTGGTACCGCGACAAGGTGGGCGCCCGCCTGCCGATCGCGGCCGACTATGCGCGGCTGGTGCTGCTGCGCCAGGCGCTGGAAGAAGGGTATGAACAGGCAATGTGGCTGGATGCCGACGTGCTGGTGTTCGATCCGTCGCTGCGCATCGCCTTCGAGGGTTCCTGTGCCTTCGGCCAGGAAGTCTGGGTGCAGGCGGTGGACGGCACCTACGCCACGCGCCGCAACGTCCACAATGCCTTCTGCGCCTTCCGCCGCGGCTGCGTGGTGCTGCCGTTTTTGCTGCAAACCACCGAATCGCTGATCCGTCGCGTGGATCCCGCGCACATGGCGCCGCAGATGGTGGGGCCGAAGCTGCTCACCGCGCTGCATTCCCTATGCGATTTCGCGCTGGTGCCGGAAGTGGGCGCGCTCAGTCCCGAGGTGGTGGCGAACATCTGCGCCGGCGGCGGCCCCGCGCTGGATCTGTTGCGGCGCAAGAGCCAGGTCAAACCCAAGGCCGTCAATCTCTGCGCCTCGCTGGTCAGCGATCCCGCCGCGCTCAAGGTGTGTGAAGTGCTGCTGGCGTCCACGGCAAAGGCCGCAAAGCAGTAAGCGCCCCGCACCGTCCTTATCGATGAAGCCGGCAGATGCTGGTTTCGCCTTCAGGCCAATCCCCTTCCTAGATCGAGTGATGCTGCAGCTCGTGGCCGGCCTGCTTGTAAGCCTGCCACTTCTGCCGTCCAAGCGCCTTGGCCGCCTCACTGTTCATCACGAATTCGGCGATGCTGTCGAAAATGGAATGATCGGTAGGCAGCGCGGCGGTGAGGTTGAGCAGGTTGCCGTTCGTGAACGGTGCCGCCTGCCAGTCGATCAGCACCGGGCAGTCGGGCGGGGCGGCGGCGCGCAGCGCGTGCGGCACGAAACTTTCCGGCGTGAACTGCCACAGCAACTGATCGAGGCTGTGGGCTTCGTCTTCGTCATTGGCCAGGATGCGCACCGGCCGTCCCTGGCGATACAGTTGCTCACTCAAACGGCAGGCCAGCAGCAGGCGCGAGTGCGCGTCCTCGTGGCGTAATGAATAGAAGTTGATGCGCGCCATGGCTCAATGGTTCAGCAGGTATTCCAGCAGCAGCGGCACGGGGCGGCCGGTGGCGCCTTTTTCCGCGCCCTGCAGCCAGGCGATGCCGGCGATGTCCAGGTGAGCCCATTTGTAGTTACGGGCGAAGCGCGACAGGAAGCAGGCGGCGGTGATGGTGCCGGCCTTGGGACCGCCGATGTTGGCCACGTCGGCGAAATTGCTGTGCAGCTGCTCCTGGTATTCGTCCCAGATCGGCAGGCGCCAGGTGGGGTCGAGCGCGCGCTGGCCGCATTGGTAGAGGGTGTCGGCCAGTTCGTCGTCGTTGCTCATCAGGCCGCTCGTCACCGTGCCGAGCGCGGTGATGCAGGCGCCGGTGAGCGTGGCGATGTCCACCACGCTTTTCGGCTTGAAGCGTTCGATGTAGGTGAGCGCGTCGCACAGCACCAGGCGGCCTTCGGCGTCGGTGTTGAGGATTTCGATGGTTTGCCCGCTCATGGACGTGACCACGTCGCCCGGCTTGGTGGCATGACCGCCCGGCATGTTTTCGGCGCTGGCGATCACGCCGATCACGTTGATCTTGGGCTGCAGCTGGCACAGCGCGGTCATTACGCCCACCACGCTGGCGGCGCCGCACATGTCGTATTTCATTTCATCCATGCCCAGGCCGGGCTTGAGGCTGATACCGCCGCTGTCGAAGGTGATGCCCTTGCCGAGGATCACGTTGGGCTTCTGGCCGGCGGCGGCACCCTGGTATTCCAGGACGATCAAGGCCGAGCTCTGCTCGCTGCCGTTGCCCACCGACAACAGGGAATTCATGCCGAGGCGGCGCATCTGCGCTTCGCTGAGCACCTTGGCCTTGAGCAGTTTGCGATTCTTGGCGGCAAGCGCCAGCGCCTGTTCGCCCAGATAGCTTGGCGTGCAGATGTTGGCCGGCAGGTTGCCGAGCTGGCGTGCGGCGTTCATGCCGTTGCCCACGGCCTGGCCAAGCGCCGCGCCCTGCGTGGCGGCGGCGCGCTGGCCGGCATCCACCAGGAGGGTGAGCTGCTTGAGTTCCGGCGCCTTGGCGGCTTTTGGCTTGGTGGTGCTATAGCGGTATTGCAGGGTTGTCACGGTGCGCGTCAGCAGTTCCGCGAGATGGCGAGCCTGTTCATTTTTTACCGGCAGATCCAGCAGGCACGCGGCGGCGGTGAACTGGCCGTGCTTGACCAGCGCCTTGCTGGCGTGGCGCACCACCTGCACGTATTTCTTCGCGCTCAGCTCGCTGGCCTTGCCGCAGCCCACCAGCAGCACGCGCTGGGCGCCAAGGCCCTCGAGCTTCTGCAACAGCAGCACGTCGCCGATTTTGCCGGCAATGTCGCCGGCGGCAAGTAGCTTGCTGAAGGCCTTGCGCAGCTGGGCGTCGAGGGAGGCGGTGGGCTCCGGGAGCTGGCCGCCTTCGAAAACGGGCAATACCAGGCAGGGCGTGGACAAGCGGGCGGGGTTGGCTGACTTGACGGAAAAGAGCATGGCGTACCTGTCTTGGATTGGGTGGAAGGGAGAGAAAGCGCACTTTTCGAAAATTCTACTCTGCAGCCTCCGGACTTGGCAAAGAACGGAGCGCTTGCCAGAATGCCGCCCCATGATCATTTTCCGCTATCTCACCCGGCAGGTACTGCAGGCCTCCCTGGCACTCAGTCTCATTCTTCTGGTGGTGGCGGTGCTGGGGCGCCTGCTGAATTACCTGGCGCGCGCCTCGCAGGGCGAACTCGATCCAAGCGTCCTGCTGATGCTGATGACCTACCGGCTGCCGGATTTCCTGCAGCTGATCCTGCCGCTGGCCTTGTTGCTCGGCATCCTGCTTGCCTACGGCCGCATGTACGCGGACAGCGAAATGACGGTGCTGGTGGCCTGCGGGCTGAGCACGCGGCGCCTCTTGGCAATGACGGCGGCCTCCACCCTGCTGGGCATGGCGCTGGTGGCCAGCCTGACCCTGTACGTGACCCCGCGCGCGCTGGTGCAAACCGGCAATCTGCTGGAGGCGCAGAAAAACCTCAATGAATTCGACGTGATGGTGCCGGGCCTGTTTCAGAACATTTCCGGCGGCCTGCGCACCACCTATGCCGAACGCGTTACGCCGCAGGGCATGGGCCACGTGTTCATGCACGAAAGCGGCGGCGATCGCATGATCCTGGCGGAGTCGGCGCAGCCCTACGAGGATGCCGATGGCCGCCGCTTCATCCTGTTTCGCAACGGTTCGCTGACGCAGGGGCTGAACGGGGAGGGCGAGTATTCCCTGACCCGTTTCGAGGAATTCGGCATCGAGCTGCCGCCGCGCAACATCAATTTCGCCGCGAGCGTGGCGGAAAAGGCCATGAGCAACGGCGAGCTGTGGCGCGCCGGGCAACCGGTGCATCTGGCGGAGCTGCAATGGCGCTTCTCGCTGATCCTGCTGGTGCCGGTGCTGATGCTGCTGGCGGTGCCGCTGAGCCGCGTCAGTCCGCGCGAAGGGCGCTTCGGCAAGCTGGTGCCGGCAATTCTGCTGTATCTGGCGTATTTCGGGCTGTTGCTGCTGTGCCGCGACCTGGTGGCCGACGGCACTCTGAGCCCCTGGCTCGGGCCCTGGTGGGTACATGCGGTGTTTGCCGTGGTGGGGTTCCGCCTGTGTGGCGGCTGGCGGGGAGTGCAGGGCCATGCTTAAGCTGGATCGCTACATTGCGCGCAACGTGCTTGGCGCCACGCTGCTGGTGCTGCTGGTGCTGAGCGGGTTGGATCTGTTGTTCACCGCGGTGGACGAATTTGGCGACACCAATGCCAACTATGGCGCCCGGCAGGCGCTGTGGTTCGTGCTGCTGCAGTTTCCCTCGCATTTATACGAGCTGTTGCCGATGGCGGCGCTGATCGGTTCGCTGACGGGACTCGGCATCCTGGCGTCGAGCAATGAACTGGTGGTGGTGCAGTCGGCGGGCGTGAGCAACCTGCGCATCGTGTGGGCGGCGATGAAGCCGGCGCTGCTGATCATGCTCTGCGGCGTGGCGCTTGGGGAATGGGTGGTGCCCACGCTGCAGGTGCGCGCGGAAGTGTACAAGTCGATCAGCAACGGCGAGGCGGTGGGCTTGTCGCGCTTCGGGCATTGGGAACGCGACGGCAATGCCTTCATGCACTTCAACACGGTGGAACCGCAGGGCGTGCTGTACGGCGTGAGCATTTTCGAGTTCGACGCAAACCGCCAGCTGGTGCGCGCCATCGACGCCGAGCGCGCGGTGTACCAGGGCAGCGAAACGTTCGCCGAGGCGAGCGGTACGGCGCCCAACTGGCGTTTGGAGCAGGGACGCGAGCGCACCTTCGCGCGCAGCCCGGCGGGCGTGGTGACAGGCGCCGAACAGAATGCGTTTGCGGCGTTGCCCTGGAACCTGGACTTGACCCCGGACGTGTTGCAGGTGCTGATCATCGACGCGGACGCGATGGCGATTTCGGACCTGTACCGCTACGCCGACCGCTTTTCCCGCCAGGGTTTGAATGCCGACGGCTACTTTCTCGCGTTCTGGAAAAAGCTGTTGCAGCCGCTGACCACCGCGGCGCTGGTATTTGTGGCGATTTCCTTCATCTTCGGCCCGCTGCGCGAAGCCACCATGGGCTCGCGCCTGTTCGTGGCGATCTGTTTCGGGCTTGGCTTCACCATCGTGCAGCGGCTGTTGCAGACGGTGAGCCTGGTGTATCAGATAGACCCCTTGCCGGCGGTGCTACTACCGGCCCTGCTGTGCGCGGGATGGGGCTGGCTGCTGCTCAGGCGCGCGGCATGACCAAGCGTGGATGGGCCAAGGTGGTGCCCGCATTGCATCGGCTTCGAGCCAACGTGCTCCGCCCCCTGTCACAGTTCGCAGCGCACCACGCGCGTATGCGACAGCATGTCCGGCCAGCTGCGTTTCTGTGGATCGAACAGTGCCCACCAGTACCCGATGCCGCCCGCAAGCAGCGACAGCGGCGCGCTGAGACAACGCAACAACACCTGTTTCCAGGTGAGCGGGCCACCCTCAAGATTTTCCAGCTTGACGCGCCAGGCCTGCATGCCCAGGGTCTGGCCGCTGTGGGTCCAGAACCAGCCGAAGAAAAGCAGGGCGCTCAGCAGCATGGAGCCGAACAACACCCACTGGTAGAGCGGATCGAGCACCACGGTTTCGCCCTCGAGGGTACGCGCCTGTTCGATGCCGAAGGCGGAGAGCACCACGAAGCCGACGATGATCCAGATGGCGAAGATGAGAAAGCTGTCGTAGACGATGGCGGCCAGGCGGCGCCACAGCGGCGCGAGGAGGGGGACGGCGGCCGGGATGCCGGCGGTTGGCGTGTCGGTGTTCATCGGAATTCCTCAGGCTGGGATGCGGGCATTCTAGAACCTTCCGCGGCGCAGCTCACGTGGCTTTTTCTTGACTTCGCCAGGGTTTTCCCCGAGACTCCGCGGCCATGAACCGCTTCGTCCACCCCCTCACCGGCCTCATTATCATTACCGTGCATTGATCGGTGGGTTGGCTCGTAGCTGAATTTCGACAAGCATGACAAAACCCGCCACCAGGCGGGTTTTTCATTTCTGGCCTGGGGCGGCGCACAGGAGACCGACATGGCTCATTCAGGCATCAACCATCACCACGAAGCGGGCACGCTGCCCGACTACGTGGCGCTGATGGACACCACCTTGCGCGACGGCGAACAGACACAGGGCGTGTCGTTCTCGGCCGGGGAAAAGCTCAACATCGCCCAGGCGCTGCTGGAATCGCTCAACATCGATCGCATCGAGGTGGCGTCCGCGCGCGTGTCCAGGGGCGAACAGGAAGCGGTGCGGGCAATCACGGCCTGGGCCGCCGCCCATGGCTTTCTGGAACGGGTGGAAGTGCTCGGCTTCGTCGACGGTACCCACAGCGTGGACTGGATCGTGGCCGCCGGCGGCAAGGTATTGAACCTCTTGACCAAAGGCAGCGAAAAACACTGCCGCCAGCAGCTCGGCAAGACGCTCGAACAACACGCCGCGGAAGTGTGCGAGGTGGTGCGCTACGCGCGCGAACGCGGTTTGCGCGTGAATGCCTACCTGGAGGATTGGTCCAACGGTTATCGCGACAACCCCGATTACGTCTATGGCTTCATGGCCGCCGTGGGCCACTGCGGCATCGAGCATTTCATGCTGCCGGACACGCTTGGCGTGTTGAGCCCGGCGGAAGTGTTCGTAGCCATGCACGACATGTGCACGCGTTTTCCCGGCAAGCAGTTCGACTTTCATCCCCACAACGATTACGGCCTGGCCACGGCCAACTGCATGGCGGCAGTGGAAGGCGGCGTGACCACGCTGCACTGCACCATGAACTGCCTGGGCGAGCGCGCCGGCAACGTGTCGCTTGCCGAACTGGCGGTGGTGCTCAAGGACAAGATGGGCCTGCGCACGGCCATCGACGAATCGCACCTGGCAAGTGTCAGCAAGATGGTGGAACGCTTTTCCGGCAAGTGGGTGGCGGCCAACCAGCCGATCCTCGGCGCGGACGTGTTCACTCAGACCGCCGGCATCCATGCCGATGGCGACGTGAAAGGCGGCCTCTACGAAACCCAGCTCAGCCCGGAACGCTTCGATCGCAAGCGCACTTACGCGCTGGGCAAGCTCAGCGGCAAGGCCTCGGTGCTGAAAAACATCGAGGAGCTCGGCATCACGCTGGCGCCGGACGATCTCAAGAAGGTATTGCAGCGCGTGGTGGAGCTGGGCGATTCCAAGCAGACCATCACCGCCGACGACCTGCCGTTCATCATCGCCGACGTGCTGGAAAGCAGCGACTACCAACACATTCGTCTGCTGGAATGCCAGATCCACAGCAGCTTCGAACAGGATTCGCAGGTGGCGCTGAAAGTGGAGATCGAAGGTGTTGAACACAGCGCCGAAGGCGAAGGCAATGGCGGCTACGATGCCTTCATCGACGCCCTGGGCAGGATTTTGCAACCGATCGGTTTTGAACTGCCCGAGCTGGTGGATTACAGCGTGCGCATCCCCAAAGGCGGCAAGCCGGGCGCGCTCACCGAATGCACCATCACCTGGGCCGGGCAACCCCGCAATCTGCGCGCGCGTGGCGTGCACGCCAACCAGGTGTATGCGGCGGTGCTGGCCACGCTGCGCATGATCAACACGCGCCTGCACGGTAGAAGCGCATGATCGACTTTCGCAGCGATACCGTGACCCGCCCCGATGCCGCCATGCGCGAGGCGATGGCAAACGCCGAAGTGGGCGACGACGTATGGGGCGACGATCCCACCGTGGCGCGCCTGGAAGCCCTGGCGGCGACCAAGGTGGGCAAGGAGGCGGGCCTGTTCGTGCCAAGCGGCACGCAATCCAATCTGGTGGCGTTATTGACGCATTGCCAGCGCGGCGATGAATACTTGGTGGGCCAGCAGGCCCACACCTATCGCTACGAAGGCGGCGGCGCGGCCGCGTTCGGCGGCATCCAGCCGCAGCCGCTGCCGCACCAGCCCGACGGCAGCATCGCGGTGGACGAACTGCGCGCCGCGATCAAACCGCACGACTTCCACTTTGCCCGCACGCGCCTGTTGTGCCTGGAAAACACCGTTCACGGCCGCGTACTGCCGCAGGATTACGTCCTTCGTGCCTGCGCGCTGGCCGATGAACACCAGCTCGCCAAACATCTCGACGGCGCGCGCCTGTTCAACGCCGCAGTGGCAAGCGGACACGGCGCCGCGGAACTGGCAGCCCCCTTCGATACCGTATCCATTTGTCTCTCCAAAGGCCTCGGCGCCCCCGTAGGGTCAGTACTCTGCGGCCCGGCCGCCTTCATCGCCGAAGCACGCCGCTGGCGCAAGATGCTCGGCGGCGGCATGCGCCAGGCCGGCATCATCGCCGCTGCCGGCATCCATGCACTCGAACACAACATCGAACGCCTCTGCGACGACCACGCCACTGCCGCTTTTCTGGCGGAGCAATTGGCGCAAATTCCGCAACTGCATATCGACCCAGGCTGGGTACAGACCAACATGGTGTTCGTCACTCCCCAGGCCGGTACGGCGAAGGTGCTGTGTCAACATCTGGAACAGCGCGGCATTCTGGTGGACCCAGGTGAAACGCTGCGGATAGTCACGCACCTGCAGGCGGGACACGCCGAAGCCGAAGCATTGGTGGCTGCGGTACGGGAGTTTTATTCCGGTCTCTGATGGAGGAACAGCCAGCGCTGTTCTCACGACCACGCTCTCGGGTGGGTAAGAACGTCGTGGCATGAAAATGGCGCATGAATGGCGGGTTCGCGCCGGCGCCCGTTGCGCGATTTCCTTCTAAGGTTGCCGGATTCGACAACCAAAGAGGAGTATGAGGGTGGACATGAAGATCGATTCAAAGCGCATTCGTGACGAGCGCATGCGCAAGGCCTGGAGTCAGGAGCATCTGGCCGGGATCACCGGGCTGGGTTTGCGGACGATTCAGCGGATAGAGAAGAGTGGGGCGGCATCGCATGAGTCGGTAGCGGCGCTGGCGTCCGTGTTTGCGATTCCCATCGAGGCATTGCTGGTGGCCGAAGCACCGCGGAAAAGTTTCATGGAAACATTGGCGGCGAAGCGGCTGCAGGCCATATTCGGGCTGGCTGTGGTGGTGACGTTCGTGGCGCCGCCCGATGTGACCGCGCAACTGGCCGTCATGGGAGGGCTCTGGTTCGTCTTCGAGTTGTCACTCGCCACGCTTGCCCGCTGACCTGGGGCTGACGATCCGCGTCTGATATCGAAGCAAACCTTAATTGTTCTCCTGACGGCTCAGCAAATGCTGAAAGGCAGTCGGTACGCTTCCCGGTCTCTCCACGTTGGAGCGTCTTCCCGTTGGGCGCAAGAGCGGATGAAGCGAGGACTGTTTGAGCCGCGCAGCGGCGAGTTCCGCAGCGCCGCTCTTGCGCCCAACGGGGCGGAAGTGGAGAGACCGGGAAGCGTACCGACTGCCCACCAACACCCCTCAGTCGACGTTACCTTATACCGGCATTGATGCCAGCGCCTCGGCCACGCGGTCGCCGAATTCGCTGGTGCTGATCATTTTCACACCGCTGCCGGGTTTGGACAGGTCGGGCGTGGAGTAGCCGGCAGCAAATACGCTCTGCATGGCCTGCCACAGGTTGGTGGCTTCCTGGCGCATGTCGAAGCTCATTTCCAGCATCATCGCCACCGACCCGATCATCGAATAGGGATTGGCGATGTTCTTGCCGGCGATGTCCGGTGCCGAGCCATGCGACGGCTCGTAGTAGGCCTTTTCCGGCCCCATGCACGCCGAAGGCATCAGCCCCAGCGAACCGAGGATGCCGCCGCCCTGGTCGGACAGGATGTCGCCGAACATGTTCTCCATCACCATCACATCGAACATGCCGGGTCTCAGGCACAGATAGGTGGCGGCCGCATCCACCAGGATGTGTTCCACCTTCACGTCGGGATAGTTGGCCTTTTCTTCCTCGACGATCTCGTTCCACAGCACGCTGGATTTGAGCACGTTGGACTTATGGATGTTGTGTAGCAGCTTCTTGCGCTTCTGCGCGGTGGCGAAGGCCACCTTGATGATGTTGCGGATCTGATCCTCGTCGTATTCCAGCACTTCCGCCACGTAGCGCTTGCCGGCCGCATTGATGCCGGTTTCCTTCTTGCCGAAGTACAGCCCCCCGACCAGCTCGCGGATGATCATGATGTCGATGCCCTCACCGATGATCTCCGGCTTGAGCGGCGAAAAGTGCGCCAGCGCCTTGGGCAGGTACACGGGACGGAAGTTGGCGTAGGTGTTGTAGCGGCGGCGCATGGGCAGAAGCGCCCCGCGCTCGGGCTGCTGGTCCACCGGAATTTTCTTGGATTCCTCGTGGTTGAGCCCGATCGGCCCCTTGAGGATGGCGTGGGCGGCATCGCACACCGCCTTGGAGCTGTCGGGGAAAGCGCTGCCGCATTCGAACCAGGCCGAAGCGCCGAACGGCGTGTGGGTCAGCTCGAAGTTCACCGGGTTGCGCTCGGCCACCAGGTTTAGAATCTTGACGGCCTCCGCCATGATTTCGGGACCGATGCCGTCGCCGTCGAGAAGGGCGATTTTGTAGCTGCTCATGGGCTTGTTTCCGGGGGTAAAAAAAGGGAGGCACTTTAGCATTTGTGGCAAGGGGCCGAAAGTGGAAACTCTGTGCAAATCCGCGGCCACAGGCTTGATTGCTCGCGGTTTCGGCCCAATCCGTGCCGTAGTGCTCAAGATGGCTGTCCTACCCCAGTCGAAAATTATTCTCAAGCGTACTAGAATACGGGGCTCATCTTGTTCCGCTGTCGTTGGCCGACTCTCCCTGCCGAGCGTTTCCGGCAGACGACTGTAGAAACCACAACCTAGAGGGCGTTGCCGTCCTCCGTTTCCGGAGTGTTTAGTAACTATGGACTCTCACAAAGAGCAAGCAAACAAACCGAATCTTGCCGCCTGGGTAAAAGAAATTGCCGATCTCTGTCAGCCCAAATCCATTCATTGGTGCGACGGCAGTCAGCAGGAGTACGACCGTCTTTGTGAGGAACTGGTACAGGCCGGAACCTTTACCAAGCTCAACGAAAAACTGCGTCCCGGCTCGTTCCTGGCGCGTTCCGATCCGCGCGACGTAGCGCGTGTGGAAGACCGCACCTTCATCTGCAGCGCCACCAAGGAACAGGCGGGCGCCACCAACAACTGGGAAGAACCGGCAGCGATGCGCGAGCGCCTCAAGGGCCTCTTGCGCGGCTGCATGGCGGGCCGCACCCTGTACGTGATTCCCTTCAGCATGGGCCCGCTGGGCTCCGACATCGCGCAGATGGGCGTGCAGCTCACCGATTCGCCCTACGTGGTGGTGAGCATGCGCATCATGGCCCGCATCGGCGACAAGGTGCTGAAACTGATCGACGACAACAAATTCATCCGCTGCGTGCACTCGATCGGCGCGCCGCTCGCCGCCGGCCAGAATGACGTGCCCTGGCCCTGCGATCCTGAAAACCGCTACATCGTGCATTTCCCCGAAGCCCGCGAAATCATTTCCTACGGTTCCGGCTACGGCGGCAACGCGCTGCTCGGCAAGAAGTGCGTGGCACTGCGCATCGCCTCGGTGATGGCGCGCGACGAAGGCTGGCTGGCCGAGCACATGATGATCGTGGGCGTGGAAGACCCGCAGGGCAACAAAACCTACGTGGCCGGCGCCTTCCCGAGCGCCTGCGGCAAGACCAACCTGGCCATGCTGATTCCGCCCACCGGTTTCGAAGGCTGGAAGGTGTGGACCGTGGGCGACGACATCGCCTGGATCAAGCCCGGCGCCGACGGCCGCCTGTATGCCATCAATCCGGAAGCCGGCTTCTTCGGCGTGGCGCCCGGCACCTCGATGGAATCCAACCCCTCCGCCATGCGCACCATGGAGAAGAACACCATCTTCACCAACGTGGCGCTGACCGACGACGGCGACGTGTGGTGGGAAGGCATGACCAAGGACAAACCGGCGCACCTGATCGACTGGCGCGGCAACGACTGGACGCCGGAATCCAAAACCCCGGCCGCGCATCCCAACGCCCGCTTCACTTCGCCAGTGCATCAGTGCCCCAGCGTGGATCCCGACTGGGAAAATCCCAAAGGCGTGCCGATCAGCGCATTCCTGTTCGGCGGCCGCCTGAGCACCACCTTCCCGCTGGTCTACCAGAGCAATGACTGGGCGCACGGCGTGTACATGGGCGCCACCCTCGGTTCCGAAGCCACCGCGGCCGCGGACAACCAGGCCGCCATCCGCCGCGACCCCATGGCCATGCTGCCGTTCTGCGGCTACAACATGGGCGACTACTGGAACCACTGGCTGGGCATGGGCGACAAAGGCCTGAACCTGCCGCAGATCTTCCGCGTCAACTGGTTCCGCAAGAGCCCGGAAGGCAAGTGGCTGTGGCCCGGCTTTGGCCAGAACATGCGCGTGCTGCAGTGGGTGGTCAAGCGCGTGAACGGCCAGGTGGAAGGACAGCACACCGTATTCGGCACCGTGCCGCATTACGAGGACATCAACTGGAACGGGCTGGCCTACGACAAGGCCACCTTCGATGAGCTGATGGCCATCGACGCGGAAAACAGCAAGCGTGAGTTCGAGGACCAGAGCAAGCTGTTCACCCGTATCGGCGACGCGCTGCCGGCGAAGCTGGAAAGCATCCGCAAGGAAATGCTGGCCAGCCTGAGCTGATCGGTAACAGCGTTCGGCAATACCTGAAAATCAGGGTCGGTTTGCACCGGCCCTGATTTTTTGTGGCCTGCCATCCCTGGCGGCCACCCTGCGGGACGCCGCCGCTGGCGGCGCGAAAAATTTCTCCGGGAAATTTTTTTCATTGGCGGGTGGCACGAGGCCGCGCGCAACACGGTAAACCCCATGAACAACAGCAAGAAAGTCGGTTTCGTATCCCTCGGTTGCCCGAAGGCATTGGTGGACTCCGAGCGCATCCTCACCCAACTGCGCCTCGAAGGCTACGACATCGTGCCAAGCTACGAGAATGCCGACGTGGTGGTGGTCAACACCTGCGGCTTCATCGATTCCGCCAAGCAGGAATCGCTCGACGCCATCGGCGAGGCGCTGCGTGAAAACGGCCGCGTGATCGTTACCGGCTGCATGGGCAAGAATGCCGAGGAAATCACTCGCGTGCATCCGGGCGTGTTGAGCGTTACCGGGCCGCAGGCGTATGAGGCCGTGGTGGGCGCCGTGCATGACGTGATTCCACAACCGCCCGGCCGGCACGACCCCTTTACCGATCTGGTGCCGCCGCAGGGCATCAAGCTCACCCCGCGCCACTATGCCTACCTGAAGATCAGCGAAGGCTGCAATCATCGTTGTTCGTTCTGCATCATTCCCTCGCTGCGTGGTGATCTGGTGAGCCGCCCGGTCGGAAAGGTGCTCGACGAAGCCGAGGGGTTGGTGAAGGCAGGCGTGCGAGAACTGCTGGTGATTTCGCAGGACACCAGCGCCTACGGCGTGGACCTGAAATACCGCACCGGTTTCTGGCAGGGCCGCCCGGTGAAAGGCAACATGCAGGGCCTGTGCGAAGCGTTGGCCGACCTCGGCGTCTGGGTGCGCCTGCACTACGTGTATCCCTATCCGCACGTCGACCACCTGATGCCACTGATGGCCGGCGGCCGCATCCTGCCGTATCTGGACATTCCGTTCCAGCACGCCAGCCCGCGCATTCTCAAAGCGATGAAACGTCCCGCCGCCGCCGAGGACACCCTGGCGCGCATCCAGAGCTGGCGCCGCGACGTGCCTTCGTTGACGCTGCGCAGCACCTTCATCGTCGGCTTTCCCGGCGAAACCGAGCAGGACTTCGAACTGCTGCTGGATTTCCTGCACGAAGCGCAGCTGGATCGCGTCGGCTGCTTCAAGTACTCCGCCGTCGATGGCGCCAGCGCCAACGCGTTGCCCGATGCCGTGCCCGAGGAACTCAAGCAGGAACGCTGGGAACGCTTCATGGCGGTGCAGCAGGCGATCAGCTCGCAGCGCCTGCGCGACAAGATCGGGCTGGAGATGGAAGTGTTGGTGGACGAAATTTTTGAGGACCACGCCATCGCCCGCTCGATGGCCGATGCGCCGGAAATCGACGGCGTGGTCTATCTGCAGCATCCCGAGGATCTGGAAGTGGGCGATCTCGTCACGGTGACCATCGAGGACGCCGACGACTACGATCTGTACGCGTAAATCCCCCGACAGGGTAAACTGCCGGTGATCCACCGGTTCGGCAAGGAGAGAACGTTGCCTTCTGTGATGTCCCAGCCCATCGACGTGCCGCTGACGCAAGCGGCCATGTTTCTGGTTCTGACGATTGAAGAGGGGCCGCAGCCCCTGGAGGCCGTGCGGGGGTTCTGCGCGGATTTTTCCGGGTTGCTGCGCTCGGTCGGGTTTCGCGACGTCGATGCCTGCCTGTCCTGCGTGGTGGGTTTCGGTTCCGACGCCTGGGATCGCCTGTTCGGTTCGCCCCGGCCCCGGGAACTGCACCCGTTCAAGGAAATCCAGGGCGTGCACCATGCGGTCGCCACCCCGGGCGACCTGCTGCTGCACATCCGTGCCACGCGCATGGACCTCTGTTTCGAACTCGCCCGGCAGATCACCACGCGTCTTGGCGCCGCGGCGCGCGTCGTGGATGAAGTGCATGGTTTCCGTTATTTCGATGCGCGCGACCTGGTCGGCTTCGTGGACGGTTCCGAAAATCCCACGGGGCCGGATGCGGCCCGCGCCACCCTCATCGGCGACGAAGACAACACCTTTGCCGGCGGCAGCTACGTGATCGTGCAGAAATACCTGCATGACCTGGCGGGCTGGAACGCTTTGCCTGTGGAAATGCAGGAAAAGATCATCGGCCGCACCAAGCAGGACAACATCGAACTGGACGACGCCACCAAGCCCACCTGGGCGCACAACGCGCTGACCGTGATCGAGGAAGACGGCGAAGAGCTGGACATCGTGCGCTGCAACATGCCGTTCGGCGAGGTGGGCAAGGGCGAGTTCGGCACCTATTTCATCGGTTACGCCAAGTCGCCCAGCCGCATCGAGCGGATGCTGGAGAACATGTTCGTCGGCCGCCCGCCGGGCAACTACGACCGCCTGCTGGATTTCAGCCGCGCCATCACCGGTTCGCTGTTTTTCGTGCCCACGTCCGGCTTCCTGGACGAGGTGACGCAGGACGGCGCGCCATCCCCCATTGCCACCGCACCGGCCGCCAGCGTGAGCGACAGCTCGCTCGGTATCGGTTCACTCAAAGGAGAACCCCAGCATGAACAACCTGCATCGTGAGCTTGCCCCGATATCGGCCGCCGCCTGGGAACAGATCGAGGAAGAGGCCTCCCGCACCCTGAAGCGCTATCTCGCCGCACGGCGGGTGGTGGACGTGGCCGAGCCGCGGGGAACGGCGTTTGCCGCGGTAGGCACCGGCCGGCTGCGCCAGATCGACGCGCCCGGCGAGGGCGTCAGGGCGACGCAGCATGAAGTGCAGCCGCTGGTGGAATTGCGCGTGCCGTTCACGCTGTCGCGCCAGACGCTCGATGACGTCGAACGCGGTTCGGACAATCCCGACCTGCAGCCGCTGAAGGATGCGGCGCGCGAAATCGCCTTTGCCGAAGACCGCGCCGTATTCGACGGCTACGCCGCCGCCGGCATTGTGGGCATCCGACCCGGCGCCGACAATCCGGCACTCGCACTGCCGGCCGACATCAAGCGCTATCCGGTGATTGTGACGCAGGCGCTGACCCAGCTGCGCCTGGCCGGCGTCAACGGCCCCTATATCCTCGTGCTTGGCGAAAAGGCCTATGCCACTGTCAGCGGCGCCAGCGACGAAGGCTATCCGCTGCTCAAGCACATCCGGCCGCTGTTGGGCGGCGACATCGTGTGGGCACCAGGGATAGAAGGCGGCGTGCTGCTCAGCACCCGCGGCGGCGATTTTTCGCTGCACTTGGGGCAGGATCTTTCCATCGGCTACCAGTCCCATACCGAAAGCACCGTGGCGCTGTATCTGCAGGAAAGCTTCACCTTCCGGCTGCTGTCGCCCGAAGCCGCCGTGGCATTGACGGCAGACGCGCAGTAAGCATTCCGCGATTCTCAGGGAAGCGGCACGCGCCGCAGCATCAGGATGCCGTTGTTGGTGGCGTGGCCATTCAGGTTGGACTCGCTCCAGCTCAGCAGGAAACTGCGGTCGCCGCCCTTGATGGCCGGAATGGTGGAATCGGTGCGGCTGTTTGTCAGTTGTGCCATGGCGCCAAGCGCGGTGCCTGTCTCATTGAACAACTGCAGGAACAGCTGCTGCGTGCCGCTGCTGTCGTCGACCA
>Ga0182745_1000643_pt1 | contig 37205 bp, 31 predicted proteins | sample eDN3rd30CKraftBY_FD_128523 | JGI IMG/M metagenome (GOLD analysis project Ga0182745, IMG submission 128523) | Enriched backyard soil microbial communities from Emeryville, California, USA - eDNA 3rd pass 30_C Kraft BY (version 2) (version 2) | ecosystem: Environmental > Terrestrial > Soil >...
CATGCGTCCGCCGCCCAGCGCGTCCGCGTGGTGGAGGGCAGGCCTCATCCCGGCTGGCGGGCAGGGGTGAACGACATCGGCGTGGTGGTGCTCGCGGAGGACGCGCCCGTGGCGCCGCTCGCGCCGTGGTGGTGGGGGATGCCCCCGGATGGCGTGGGCCGGCTGGCGCGGGTGGTGGGATTTGGCGTGGATTCCCAGGGCTCCACGGGGCTCCGCCGCGCCGGTCTGGCTCGCATCACCTCGGTGGAAGCTGGGACGTTCTCCATCGAAGGGGCGCCCGCGATGTCCTGTGGTGGGGACAGCGGCGGGCCCGTCTTCATCGAGGTGGATGGCGTCGCGCGCCTGGCCGGCGTCACCTCGTTCGGAGACCTCGCCTGCACGACGGGGACGAACACGCGCTTGGATGTGCACGCGGCCTTCGTCCAGGAGGCCATCGATGGGGCATCGCTGCCAGCGCCCGCTCGGAGGCTCATGGACCCGGCAGTGGATGCGTGCGCGCGGCGATGCGGCACGCACGCGGACTGTCCCCTGGGCATGGCGTGTGTCGGCAGGGAGCTGGGGGCTAGGACCTGCGCGGTGGCGGGGCTCGAGGCGGGCCGCTTCGGAGCTGTCTGCACCGATGCGCAGGCCGACCGCCCATGCGTGAAGGTGGGGGCGGAGTGCCGGCTGTGGTTGCCCTGCGGCGAGGATTCGCCGGCTCAGGGCGGCTGTGCGGCGGCGGGGGGAAGCGCTTGGGGCTTGTTCCCGCTGGTGCTCGCGTTGCTCTGGCTCGGGGCGCCGAGGTCCCCCCTCGCCTCCACTTCGGGCGAGGGGGGACGCCGCGCTCAGTAAGGCCAGAAGCGCGTCAGGAAGGGGGTCTCGGTGGCCTGTCCCGGGGGTGTCCGCACGCCCGCCACGTACAATGAGCCGTCAGGGCGGAGGGCCGACGCGGTGGCGCGCTCGGTGCCTGGCAGGTTGGTGCGGTGCGTGCGCAGCTCGGTGCTCCCGTCGGAGGACAGGTGGATGAGGCCGATGCCGTCCGTGACACCGTCAATGGTGCTCGCTGCGGCCAGGACCAGCTCACCCCTGGGGAGGACGCTCATCCCCACCAGCCGCTCGACATGGGTTTCCTTCGCCGACCAGGAGGTGACGCTTTCGCCGTTGCTGCCAAAAGACGTATCCGGGTTGCCAGTCGTGTGGACTCGCGTCACCGCGGCAGTGTGGGGTGAGTCCGTGCTCTGATTGAATCGTGCGGTGCTGCCCACCAGCAGCTTGCCGTCGCCCAGCAGGTGGAGGGTCCGGGGCGTGTACTTGGGCCAGTCCCTCGCTCCTCGGTAGGTGAAGTTTCCGTCGCGGGTGCCATTGACGTTGTAGCGGCGCAGGGCCATGCCGTTGCGGCTGGTGCTCGAGGTGCCCGCGACCACGATGCGGTCATCGGGCAGCGTGATGACCGCGTGTCCGTTGTCCTCGCCGCCCACGTCGTCCCAGGCCAGCCCGTCCGAGCTGAAGCTCGTGTCGAGCGCGCCCGTGGGCGTCACGCGGACGATGACGAAGTCCTTGTCGGTCTGCTGCACGGTGCCCGCGGCCACGATGCGCCCCTGCGAATCCACCGTCACCGCGTGTAGCGTGGCGATGCCCGCGGAGAGCTGGAAGGTGCGCACCCCCGTTCCGCCGAAGGTGGTGTCCAGCACGCCCGCCGAGGTGTACCGGGCGAGCAGCAGGCTCTGGTACTGCCTCCCGCTGCAGCTTCCAGGTCCGGCGACCGCGCCGCCCGCGATCAGGATGCGCCCGTCCGACAGCACGGTGACGGCGTCCACGTAGTCATCTCCGCCGCAGACATCCAGCACTACGGTGCCCTGGTTGCCGAACTCCCGGTCCAGCGACCCGTCCTCGAGCAGGCGCACCACCAGGACATCCCGCAGCCCAATGGAGCCCGTGGCGCCCACCAGGACCGACTTGCCGTCCGGTTGTACCGCCACGGCGTGGATGCTCACCGCCGGGTGGCCCAGCGCGGGCGTCGCCATGCCTCCATTGCCAAAGGACGTGTCCAGCATGGCCTGGCCGGGCTGGATGATGAGGTTCACGGGCTGCTCGACGCGGGTCGTTCCGCTCTGGGCGACCAGTGTCACGGGCATGTTGCCATACCGCGCGAACTCATCGACCTTGAAGAAGAGGGTGGTCTGGAACTCCCCGGGCTCGCCTCCCAGGATGAACCAGTCGTCCGCGCGCACGTGCTCGGGGAGCCCCTCGAAGGAGATGGCCACGCTCGCGATGAACGTCGGCTCTCGGTCGATGTAGACGGTGAAGGGCACCCACTCACCCCTCGTGAATTGGAGCGTCACCTCGCTCGGGGCATAGAGGGTGAAGCCGGGAGGGGGCTCCTCCTGCCCAGCGTCGGGGTCGGGCTCCTCGGTGCCGGCATCCGTGCCCGCGTCGTCGCGCGAGGACCCCGCGTCACGCCGGGTGGGCCCCGCGTCCGGAGTAGGGCTGGGCGATGGCTCCGAACCACATCCCGAGGCCATGGGAGCCAGGCACAGCACGAGCAATGCGATGAGAGGTTTCAGCCGTGACGTGAGGCTCTGGGTGGGTGTTGAAAGACCTGGGTGATGGGAAAATTCCGCGATGTCTGGGTTCATTCCGCGCCCCCTTAAACAGGGTGGCGATGATTCGAAAAGCCCGATGTGGCACGACCGATTGGAAGCCCGGGACGGCCGCGGGGAAGACACACGGCTCGACGAGATTCATGGCTCGCCTCGACGGCGCGTGCAGAATGTGCTCGCACGTTGGTGTTCGGCGCGAGCCAGGGCGGGAGCACGCATGAGCGAGTCGCGACGCAAGGTGGTCCTCATCACTGGCGCATCCTCGGGGATTGGCCTTGCCTGCGCGGAGCTCCTGGGGGTCCGAGGCCACGCGGTCCATGGAACCAGCCGGCACCCCGCGAAGGATGGCGCGCACCACCGGATGCGGGTGCTGGACGTCACGGACGACGCCTCCGTGCGGCGCGCGGTGGAGGGCGTGCTCGCGGACGAGGGACGGCTCGACGTGGTGGTGAACTGCGCTGGCTTCGTGCTGTCCGGTGCCGTGGAGGACGTCTCCGTCGAGGAAGCCTGGCGGCAGATGGACACCAACTTCTTCGGTGTGCTGCGCATGTGCAAGGCGGTGCTGCCCGCGATGCGCGCGCAGCGCTCGGGGCTCATCGTCAACATCAGCTCCATGGGCGGCGCCGCCGGGCTCCCGTTCCAGGGGCTCTACAGCGCCAGCAAGTTCGCGCTGGAGGGGCTCACCGAGAGCCTCCGGCAGGAAGTGGCCGCCTTCGGGGTCGAGGCCACCCTGGTGCAGCCCGGCGACGTTCGCACGCGCGTGCGCGAATACCGGGTCCGCGCCAGCCAGTCCGGTCCAGGCTCCGCCTACCGCGAGGACTTCGAGAAGGTCCTGGAGCGGATGGAGGCCGGGGAGGGGGCGGGTGTCCCTCCCGAGGTGGTGGCGCGGAAGGTCCAGGCCCTCGTGGAGCGCCCGCGGGTGGACGTGCGTTATTCGGTGGGGCACCTGTCGCAGCGGGTCGCGCTGGTGTCCAAGCGTCTGCTGCCCGCGCGTACCTTCGAGCACATCGTGATGTCCCTGTATGGCCTCTCGCGTCGTTGAGGGCCTGTCGGGAGTCGGGAGCTTGCTCATTCCTGACAGAGGACTGTCAGGGGTGGGTCGCAGGATGGCGTCTACCCACCCCCCGGGTTGAATGCCCCATGGGGTGCCCGCCTTCCTGCCCAGGTACCGCCCGACATGATTCCCTTCTTGATGCTGTTGCCGATGCTCACCCCCGTGAGAGCCGGACGCTCCCGCCCGGCGAGGACGCCGCGGGCGTTGGCGCCGGTCCCTCCCGCCCCACCAGCGGAGGGGGCGTGCCCGCCAGCGCGGACCACCTCCCCCCGCTCCAGGGGCCGGCGCCTGCCCGCCCAGGTCCTGGGGCCACGCGACCTCAACCGGGCCCTGCTCCACCGTCAGTGGTTGCTGCAACGCCAGCAGGCGAGCGTGCCGGAGGCGCTGGAGCACCTGGTGGGGCTCCAGGCCCAGGCCACGAACCCGCCCTATTACGGCCTGTGGACGCGGCTGGAGGGCTTCGAGCAGGACGCGCTGACCCGGCTCCTCACCGGGCGCAAGGTGGTGCGCACCGCGATGATGCGCGCGACGCTGCACCTGGTCAGCGCTCGCGACTGCCTCGCGCTGCGTCCGGTGTTGCAGCCCGCGGTGGAGCGCGTGCTGAGACAGTCGGACCACGGCAAGAAGCTGGCGGGCGTGGACACGCGGGCGCTGGTGGCCGAGGGCCGGGCGTTGCTGGAGGCGCGGCCGTCTCCCCGTGCCGAGCTGGGACAGCGGCTCCTGGCGAAGTGGCCCCGCCATGACGCCAGTGCCCTGGCCATGGCGGTGTCGTGTCTGGAGCCGCTGGTCGTGGCGCCGCCTTGTGGCACCTGGGGCAATGGTGAGCGGACCGTGTACACCCCGGCCGAGCCCTGGCTGGGGCGGCCCTTCGAGCCCGCCGTGACCCCGGACGCATTGGTGTTGCGCTACCTCGCGGCCTTCGGTCCCGCGAGCGTCAAGGACGTCCAGGTCTGGTCCGGGCTGCCGCGTCTGGGCGAGGTCATGGAGCGCCTCCGGCCTGGGCTGCGCACCTTCCGTGACGAGGACGGCGCCGAGCTGTTCGACGTCCCGGACGCACGGAGGCCCTCGCCTGACATGCCCGTGCCCGTCCGCTTCCTGCCGGCGTTCGACAACGTGCTGCTGTCCCACGCAAACCGCACGCGCATCATCTCCGACGCCGACCGCAAGCGCGTCATCACCCTCAACGGCAAGGTACACGCCACCTTCCTCGTCGACGGCTTCGTGAAGGGGACCTGGTCCCTCGCGCGGGAGCGCGACACGGTGACGCTGCACCTCTCCCCGTTCTCCCGCCTGTCCCGGCAGGACCGCGCCGCGCTGATGGAGGAGGGCGCGCGGCTCCTCGCTTTCGCAGACGCAGCGGCCCGCGGGCGTGACGTGCGCTTCGCCCCAGCGGGCTGATGCCGCGGGGGTGTGCAAAAGCGCCATGAGGTTGTAAAACGATATTTGTCTTCAATTCGTGATTTTCAGGTGATATCCGGCGCACTCCTGCCCAGGCGGGAATCAGGAGGCGCGTCGAATGGCACAGGGACACACGGTGGTGTCGGGGCGTGGCTGGGTGCTGGCGTTGGGGCTTGGGGGGCTGCTCTCGGGGCTGGCGGGGTGCGCGCAAGAGGTGACCGCGCCCGAGGTGGAAGCGTACGCGCAGGGGCTGGTGGCGCCTGTTGGCCAGCGCATCACGCTGAAGGCGTGCTCGACGCAGCAGTTCGTCTCCGCGGACCAGAACCTCGCCAACACGCCGCTGGTGGCGAACCGGGCGAGCGCGCAGGAGTGGGAGCAGTTCCAGGTGGAGGACGCGGGCGGAGGGCTCGTCGCGCTGCGCTCCGTGTCGTCGGGCCGGTACGTGTCGGCGGACCTCAACCTGGGCGGGCAGCTCGTCGCCAACCGGACCAGCCTCCAGGACTGGGAGCGGTTCGAGTGGGTGGAGTTCGGCGGCGGTTCCGTGGGGCTGAAGGCGCGCGGCAACGGCCTCTTCGTGTCGGCGGATACCCAGCTGGGCGCGTCCGGCCCGCTGTACGCCAACCGCGCGTCGGCCGGGTGCTGGGAGTCCTTCACGGTGAGCGTGCTCGGTGGAGGCGGCGGGGGGTGGGTCGAGCTGTGGCGTGACGACTTCGACGGCGACAGCGTGAACCCGGCCAACTGGTTCGCCAACACCGGCGTCCACGTGAACAGCGAGCAGCAGCAGTACACGGCGTCGCCGCGGAACATCCAGGTGAGCAGCGGCACGCTGAAGCTCATCGCGCGGCACGAGTGGAGCAACGGCTATCCATTCACCTCGGGCCGCCTGGAGAGCGCGGGCCGCAGGGAGTTCGGGCACGGCAAGGTGGAGGCGCGCCTCAAGATGCCGGTGGGCCCGGGCCTGTGGCCGGCGTTCTGGATGCTCGGCAACGACATCGGCCAGGTCGGCTGGCCCGACTGCGGTGAGCTGGACATCATGGAGAACGTTGGCTACGCCCACTGGACGTCTGGCGCGCTGCACGGCCCGGGGTACTCGGGCAACACGCCCATCAACCAGCAGTTCTTCCCCAGCTCGCCGGCGAGCGACTGGCACGTCTATGGGACGGAGTTCTCGTCGCAGGACATCAAGTGGTTCATCGACGGCGTCCTGGTGAAGACGGTGACGCGCGCCGAGGTCGAGCGCTACGGCCGCTGGGTCTACGACCGCCCCTTCTTCATCATCCTGAACCTCGCGGTGGGCGGCACGTACCCGTTCGGCGTCAACGGCGCGGCCACGCCGTACTTCGGCGTGCCGCAGTCCACGCTGGACCACATCCGTGACGCGGCGCCCGCGCTCGAAGTCGACTGGGTCCGCTATTCCCAGTGGCAGTGAGCCGCTCTGCCTTGGGAGGGAATCACCGTGGGCCCGCCGCGGTGGTGTGCCGGGCCCAGCGGTGATTGTCGGTGGTTCCGGTTCGAGCAGCGCTCGTCGAGCCGGTGCGGGGAGGCGGCGCTCCAGCCGGGCCGGGCTGGAGCGCCGTCGTCCTCACGGAACGCGGTGAGGCTCAGGCGCTGAGCGTGGACTCGTCGACGCCGGCCTCGGCCATCAGCGTGGTCAGCGCGAGCTTGAGCTTCTCCTTGGCGCGAATCTCCAGCTGGCGTGCGCGCTCGCGCGAGAAGCCGAAGTGCTCGCCCAGCTCGCTGAGCGTCATCTCCGCGTCGCCCATGACACGCTGCTCGATGATGAAGCGCTCGCGAGGATCCAGCCGGCGCAGCGCGCGCTGCACGAGCTCGCGGGTGAGGTCGGCCTGCTGGCGGTCCGCGACCTCGTCCACCTGGGACGCGGACCCGGACTCGACGAAGTCCAGGTGCGTGGCGTCGCCGTCCTCGCCCATGGGCGCGTCCAGGGACAGGTCGCGGCCGCCCATGCGCTGCTCCATCTCCCGCACCTCGGAGGCCTTCACGTTCAGCTTGCGCGCAATCTCCTCGGCGTTGACGACGTTCGCCTCGCCGGCGCCCAGCCGCTCCAACTCGCGGCGCGTGCGGGACAGGCTGAAGAAGAGCCGGCGCTGCGCCTGCGTGGTGCCCAGCTTCACCAGGCTCCAGTTCTTGAGGATGCAGTTCTGGATGTACGCGCGAATCCACCAGACGGCGTACGAGATGAGGCGGATGCCCTTGTCCGGGTCGAACTTCTGCACCGCCTTCATCAGGCCGATGTTCGCCTCCTGGATGAGGTCGGACATCTTCAGGCCATAGGAGCGGTACTCGTAGGCCACCTTCACCACGAAGCGCAGGTTCGCCGTCACCAGGTGGTGGCCCGCGGCCAGGTCTCCCGCGCGGAAGCGCTTCGACAGCTCCTGCTCCTGCGGCTGGGTGAGCAGCGGGTACTGGTTGATCTCCGACAGGTAGGTGGAGAGCGAGTCCGGGGAGGCGAAGGAGTTGGATGCCTGCATGGTGTCTCTCGGGGAAAAAGAGATCGCGTTGGGGGGCCGTGATGTCGCTACAGGGGGTTGCCATTTGCGACCGGCGTGCCAGGGGGTGGCGACACCGTTTCCCCGTGAGTCCAAGGGTTTGCATTCACGCCGGGGCATGCTTAAGGCTGGAACCCTGTCGTTTTTACAGCCAGCCCCACGGAAGTCTCTTCCGGACGTTCACGAATCAACGGCGCCGCCGGCTGTAGGGCGGGTTGGGGGCGAGTGGGCGGGTGGGGCCCTGCCCGGGAGTCTGGTGGTTCTTGCTCCCCGAGTCGTCGCCACCTTGTGGGGATGGGAGACCTCTTCCAGCTCTTCGCTGTCTCCGCCGTGGTGATGGGGGTGTCGCAGACGCTGTCCCGCGAGCGCATCTTCGCGCCGCTGCGCGCGCGGCTGGGCGGCAAGGAGACGTGGCTGGGCTACCTGGTGTCGTGTCCCTACTGCGTTTCGCACTACGTGGCGTTCGTCCTGGTGCCGCTCACGGGGACGCTGGTCATCCGCGTGACGGTGGGCGGCTGGCCCGGCTACCTGCTGAGCTGGGTCCTCTCCACGCTGCTCATCACCGTCATCGCCGCCTTCTTCCGCGTGGTGTTCTGGTTCGTGGATGAGACACAGGGCCTGGTGAAGCGGCGCCAGCGGACGGAGGAGGAAGAGACGGCCACCCGCCGCATCCAGCGCGAGCACGTGGAGCAGGTGCTGGAGCACGAGGACTCCGGCGCGCCGCATGTGCCGCATTGATGCGGCGCGTCGCGCGCCCGCCGTGTGGATCGACATGGGCGTGCGGAGGAGTACGCAACTTCCTTCCATGCGGATGAGAAGATGGGGAGAACACCCGCGTCCCCACCGGGCAGGAGGTCCTCGTGAGCACCATCGACCGCAGCCGCAGCGCCGTCTCCCCTCCGACCGTGAAGGCGCCCACGGCGGCTCCGAAGAACGGCCTGGTGGGCGGCGTGGTGGACGCCATCAAGGGCGGCATCGCCGACGTGCCCCGCTTCATCGAGATGGGCAAGGACGTCTTCCAGTCCGCGCACGTGAACGAGCTGCGGCGCCTCTTCGGCGGCGACGTGAAGCCGGACCGGATGGATGACGGCAGGTTCGTGGGCGCCAAGGGGCAGACCTTCCCGCCGGGCACGCCGCTGAAGGACATCCCGGGCGTGACGCCGCTGGACAACCCGAACCCGTCGAAGACGATTCTCTACGTCAACGGCATCATGACGCCCACGACGGGGCAGCTCCACGAGATGCAGGCCATCGCCGAGACGGCGGACGCGAAGGTGGTGGGCATCCACAACGCGACGCAGGGGCTGGTGGCGGACCTGGCGCAGTGTGTGGCGGACAAGCTGGACAAGGGCCGCAACCCCGCGGTGGATACGCTGGCGGACACGCTCTACAGCGAGCTGAAGGCGGGCCGTGAGGTCCACCTCATGGGCTACAGCCAGGGGGGCCTCATCACCGCGCGGGCGCTGGACGACGTGGCGAAGCGGCTGCGCATCGAGGACGGCATGTCCCAGGCGCAGGTCGAGCAGACGCTGGGCAAGCTCAGCGTGGAGACCTTCGGCGCGGCGTCCACGCGCTACGTGGATGGGCCGAAGTACGTGCACTACATCAACAACGCGGACCCGGTGCCCACGCTCACCGGCCTGGGCGGCAGCATCGACCCGGCGGCCTTCCTCAAGGACGCGGGCAAGGGCGCGGTGGTGCACCGCTTCACGGATGGCAACGCCAACCCCATCAGCAACCACATGCTGGACACGCTGTACCTGAAGCACCGGATGGACTTCGACCAGGCGCGGGCGTGAGCGGGCGAGGGCGGGCCTCACCACAGGCCCTGCTGGCGCAGCAGCTCCGCCAGCGGGTGCGCGCCCAGGCCGTGCGCGTCGAAGAGCCGGCCCGCGGCCTCGTGCGTGGGGTTCGTCCAGGTGATGTGCTCCGGCCCCTCCGCGCGGCGGGCGCCGCACAACAGCAGTGACGCCCGCAGGGCCTCGGCGGACGGGAAGAGGGTGTGCTCGAACGGCAGCGGGCTCTGGCTGGCGAGGAACACCTGCCGCGCGCCCAACTCCCGCATGCACGCCTCCACCCAGCGCGGGTGCAGCCCGTTGGCCAGCTCGTCCGCGATGGCGAAGTCCTCGTTCACGTCCAGGTAGTACAGCAGCGACAGCAGGCGCTTCTGGCCGAAGCCCAGCGCGTCGTGCGTCAGCTCCTGGCCGTCGCGCCGCGTGAACTGGAACCCGAAGCCGCCGAAGCCCACGCGCCCGCCGTTGTCGAACGAGCGCTTCTCCAGCACCTCCACGCGGAAGCGGCCCGCTTGGAAGCCCGCCAGCGTCACGAAGCGCGCCAGGAAGCTGCCGTCGCGCGCGTCGTGCGTCAGCTCCAGCACGTCCGCCGGGGGCGCCTGCTCCACGCGCTCGCGCAGCCAGCCCGGCATCCAGGTGGGCAGCGCCATCAACCCCAGCGGAAAGACCTCGCCGTCCCGCACCTCCATGGCGTAGCGGATGGCGCCGATGCGCTCGTACATGCCCAGCGCCTCGTCGAAGCGCTGCGGCGCCAGCAGGAAGGTGCGGCGCAGCAGCGCCTTGAGCCGCTCCTTCATGCCCGCGTCGATGTACTGCGCCGTCATGAAGAGCAGCGTCCACACCGAGCGGTCCAGCAGCGACCAGCTCATGCTCCGCGACCACACGGCCTCGCCGTCCACCTTGCAGTCGATGCCCTCCGCGTCCGCGCGCATCACCAGCCGCGCGGAGGGCGAATGGAGCTCCACGTCCACCTCGATTCGCGGGTGGAGCGCGGACTCGGCCGCCGCGGGCGTCCGCAGGGCCATCAGCTCCGCGCCCTTGCGGACCGGGGCCTCCGGGTCTGGCGGCGGTGCGTTCCGCTCGTTCCGGACGAAGACGTGCAGCTTCATGCCCGGAAAGGCCAGGTCATACTCCAGCGCGAAGGGCTCGTGGATGAGGCTGGAGAAGTCCGAGCCGAGCACCGTGGCGATGAGCTCCAGCAGCGTCGTCCGGCCGGTGCCGTTCTCCCCCAGCACGAGGTTGTACGACGGGCTGAACACCAGCGAGGTGCCAGGGACGACGTTCCGGTAGTGGTGGACCTCGAGCCGCGTGAGCTTCATGGGACTCCCTGGTGCGCAGCATGGCCAGTGTCGGGGCGCGGGGGAACCGCGGCGTTCTCCGGAATGTCCACCGCCGTTCGTGTGTAGGGGGCGCCCGAGCCCCTCCCTGGGTGGTCGCCTCATGACGCGGCGCAGGCAGAGGTCGAACGTGAGGTGGAGCGTGACGTCGTCTATACACTCCGCCGGCTCTGCGACCCCTCCGGGTCGGGAAAGGACGAAGTGAGGACGATGAGGAACCTGGTTCTCGGCAGTGTGGTGTCCGCGCTCATGACCCTGGCGGCGACGCCCGCTGCCGCGCAGCTCAAGCTGCCGGCCCCCAGCCCCGCCGCGAAGTTGACGCAGGAGGTGGGCGTCTCCGAGATTTCCGTCGAATATTCGAGCCCCGCCGTGAAGGGCCGCAAGGTCTGGGGCGAGCTCGTCCCCAACGACAAGCCGTGGCGCAGCGGCGCCAACGCGGCCACGAAAATCACCTTCAGCCACCCCGTCACCTTCGGCGGCAAGGCCGTGCCGGCCGGCTCCTACGCCATCGTCAGCCTGCCCTCGCAGAAGGGCTGGAAGGTGATGCTCAACACGGACCTGGGCCTGTGGCGCGGCGGAGCGCCCTACGACGCCGCGAAGGACGTGGCCACGGTGGAGGCCACCACCACCGTGATTCCGCAGCGTGAGCGCCTGACGTATGTCTTCTCCGACACCACGGACCACGGCACGACGCTGGACCTGGAGTGGGAGAAGCTGCGCGTCTCCGTGCCCATCCAGGTGGACACCGCCGCCTTCGCGAAGGCCAACATCGAGCAGGCGCAGATGCGCACGGCCGGGATGCACGCGAGCGCGGCCTCCTACATGGCGGAGGCCACGAAGGACTACGCCGCCGCGCTGAAGCACGCGGACGCGGCCGTGGCGGCCAACCCCACCTGGTACAACCACTGGGTCCGCGCGGACGTCCTGTCGCGCATGGGCAAGTACGCCGATGCCCGCAAGGCCGCGCAGGCCGCGTGGGATTTGGGGCAGAAGGACAAGAACTTCTTCTACCGCGACCAGGTCTCCAAGGCGCTGGCGGAGTGGAAGAACAAGAAGTAGCCGCCGCGCCCCGGGGCCCCTCAGAGACGGAGGGGCCCCGCCATCAGCCTGCGGTAGAGCGCCTCGTAGCGGTCGATGGCGGGCTCCTTCTGGAAGCGCTCCAGGACGTTCGCCCGCGCCCGGCGCGAGAAGCCCGCCCAGCGCTCCGGGTCCTCGACCAGGGTGAGCACGTGCCCGGCCATGGCCTTCACGTCGCCCAGCGGCGCGAGGAAGCCTGTCTCCCCATGCATCACGAGCTCCGGGATTCCGCCCAGGTCGCTCGCCACCACGGGGATGCCGCAGCTCAGCGCCTCCAGGGCCGCGAGCCCGAAGCTCTCCTGCTCGCTGGGGAGGAGGAAGACGTCCGCCGCCGCGAGCAGCTCCTCGAAGCGGTCCTGCTTGCCGAGGAAGGCGACGCGGCCCTCCAGTCCCCTCTCACGCAGCATGCGCTCGGCGGGGGAGCGCTCCGGCCCATCCCCCACCATCACCAGCCGGCAGGGCCGCTGCTGGTGGACCTCGGTGAAGATGGCGATGACGTCGCTGATGCGCTTCACCGGCCGGAAGTTGGAGATGTGGATGAGCACGGGCTCATGCTCGCGCAGCGCCGGGAAGAGCGCGCGCAGGCAGGCGCGGTCGCGCCGCGGGGCATAGCGCGCGGTGTCCACGAAGTTGGCGATGACGTCGATGGGGACGCTCTCCGGGATGTCGAAGCCCCGCCACGTCGCGCGGCGCAGGTAGGCCGAGGGCACCGTCACCGCGTCGCTGCGGATGATGGAGAAGCGCGTAATCGGCAGGTAGCTGGGGTCGATGCCCACCAGCGTGGTGTCCGTCCCGTGCAGCGTGGTGACGACGCGCGGGGCCTTGTGGCCCAGCACCTCGCGCGCCATCCACGCGGCGGTGGCGTGCGGCACCGCGTAGTGGACGTGCAGGATGTCCAGCCGCTCGTAGCTGGCGACCTCGATCATCTTGGAGGCCAGCGCGATGGGGTAGGTGCTGGACTGCTGGAGCGCCGGGTAGTCCGTCTCCGTCACCTCGTGGAAGACGACCTGGCGGGTGCTGCCATGGAGCCGCACCGGCAAATCCCGCGCGATGAAGTGGACGCGGTGGCCCCGGTCGGCCATGGCGAGGCCAATCTCCGTGGCGACCATGCCGCTACCGCCGAAGGTCGGAAAGCAGGTGATGGCCACGTTGAGCGGGGCTTTCATGGGCGTGCCGGGAAGAACAGGGCCTTGGCGAAGCTATTCCGGCGGAAATGCTCGAGCGGGTCGGCCAGCCCCAGCGCCTCGCGGACGACATAGGGCTCGCCGTGGGAGACCCCAATCTGCGCGCCGTAGAAGCGGTCCCGGGCCTCCAGCGACGACAGCGACAGCGGCGAGCCCACCAGCGTGGGCGGCGCATCCGGGCGGGGCTGCACCTGGCTGGCGTAGCAATGCACCGCCGCCAGCTTGCGCTCGTAGACGGCGGAGACGTCGACGACGAAGCTGGGCTCGGCCAGGTGGCGCAGCGGGTAGTAGAGCACCTGCCGGGGCGTGAAGGGCGCCAGGGGGGGCTCGGCGTCGAACTTGCGCACGCCGGCGAAGAAGAGGGCGCGCGTCACCAGGGCGCTGGTGGCCTCGTGGTCCGGGTGCCGCTCCTTCTCCCACGGGACGATGACGAGCTCCGGGCGAAGGCGCCGCAGCGCCTCCACCACGCGGGCCACGGGGGCAGTGCGCGCGCGCTCGGGCTCGGGCGTGTCGAAGCCGGCCCAGGGATGGACCCAGCCGTCAGGCAGCTCCAGGTTCTCCCGGTGGGCCAGGCCCAGGGCGCGCGTGGCGGCCCGCGTCTCCTCTTCGCGGGATTGCGGCGTGCCGCGCGAGCTCTTCTCCCCACGCGTCAGGTCGACGATGCCGGTGCGGTAGCCCTGGGCGGCCATGCTCGCCAGGAGCCCGCCGCAGAACAGCTCCACGTCGTCCGGGTGGGGGCCGAAGGCGAGGACGTCGATGCCGTAGGTCGTGCCTGCCGCGCTCATGGTGTCAGGTCCTTCAGCTCACCCGAGAAGGGCACGCACGCGTCCAGCACCTGCCGCGTGAAGGCACGCGCGCCGATGCGGCAGGCGAAGTAGGGCAGCCCGAGGACGCGCTCCTGGGGCGCGTCCTCCGGGAAGAGGAAGGTGCGCAGCCGGTCCACCCGCTCGGCGGCGGTGGCGTCGCGCCGGGTGAGCGCCCGCCGGTAGCGGCCCGTCAGCCGGGACACGGCGACGCGCACCGTGCCCCGCGTTCGCTGGAGCGCGTCCTGGAGGTTCGGGTCCAGGGCCGTCATGGGGCCGGCGAATTGCTCCAGCTCCGCGGAGAAGGCGCCCATGAGGCGCGCCTCCAGCGACTCGGGCATCTCCAGGGGCTCCGGTGCGTCGCGCGTGGCCAGCTTCGTCAGCAGGGCATCTCGGGGAACGTGGACCTCGTCGGGGTGGAGCCCCAGCTTGCCGAGCCACCGCCGCGTGCGGTCATCGAGCACGCGGAAGCGGGCCCGGGGAATGGCGAGCGGCATGGGCAGGCCCGCGTGGGCATAGAGCGGCGCGAGCTGCGCGAAGTAGGCCAGCTCACCGGGCCCGCCGACATACGCGGCCGTGGGGAGCCACGTGTCCTGGAGGAGGGGCCGCAGCAGCGCGGAGGTGGTGAAGCGGAAGGGCTCGTGCTCCAGCGCGGCGTGCAGAGCGTCCCGCGGGATGGTGCCTCCGTCCGGATGACCCACCAGGCTCCACGCGTCAGTGCCGGCAGGGTCCAGCCGGTAGCGCGGGCCATCGGCCGCGTCCGGCGAGAAGAAGCTGAGTGGCGCGCCCTTCCGGATGTGGACCTGCACGGCGAAGCCCGCGGTGGAGAGCGCCTCCACGCGGTGGGCGAGCGCGGTGGAGAGCGCCGCGGCCTCCTGGAGCGCGAAGCGGTGCACGGGCGCGGCGAGCGGCGCCAGCCGGGCGTCGCGTGGGTCGAGGAAGAGGAGCCCCTCGTCGGCGAAGAGGGCCGCCAGGACGTCGGTGAAGGCCCCCGCGAGCGTGGCCTCGGGACGGTAGGCCCGCTCCAGCAGGGAGAGGTGTTCCTCCGCGTGGGGCTCGTCGCCCAGCTCCGCGCGGAGGGTGGCCAGCGCGGGGAGCACGCTCGGGCCGAGGTGGCGGTGGGCGATGGGCGCTCGAGACGTTGCCGCGTCCGGAAGCTCGAGCGCCAGTCGACACGGGCCACCGGCCGGGCGCGGGATGACACAGTGGTCAATCTCCGGAAGGTCGTGGTCCTCCGTCTGGAGCCAGAAGATGGGAACGCAGGGGCGGCCGGTCTCTTCCTGGAGCGCGCGCGCCGTGACGATGGCGGACGCGGCCTTGTAGAGCGTGTACAGCGGGCCCAGGAAGAGCCCCATCTGTTGTCCCGTCACCACGGCGACGGTGCCGGGCCGCGCGAGCAGCGCGAGGTTGCGCTCGCGGGCGGGGCTGGGCGCGAGGCGGGCGTTCTGCGAGCCCATGACGTCGAGCAGCGCGGGTGACACCGCACGCGACGCGGCGGAGGCCACGGCCCGGGCGCGGGCTTCTCGGTGTCGGTAGTCATCCGGAAGGAAGGAGAGCGCTTGCGCATCTCCGCGAAGCCACGCGGTCGAGAACGAGGACGTCACGGCATGCGGTGATAACAGGTCGTCGCTGGCATGCCATCAGAAGTGCATGCCCATACATCGTGTGCGGCCGTGGCGGCGTGCGTCACCTCGCGGCGCATGTGGCCCGCGCGCATGCGGAGGTCATGTTGTAGGGTCCGGCCGGATGCGGAACCTGCTCCTCCTGGGAATGACGCTGGCCATGAGCCTTGGATTCGGGTCGACGGCGGTCGCGCAGCCTCCTCGGCAGCCGCATGCGGGAGAAATCGCGGCGGGCCTGAAGCGGCTGGGGGTGACGGGCAGCGTGCTGTACGTCGCGGCGCACCCGGACGACGAGAACACGCGCCTGCTCGCCTGGCTGGTGGGCGCGCGGGGCCTGCGCGCGGGCTACCTGTCCGTGACGCGCGGTGATGGTGGCCAGAACCTCATCGGCAGCGAGCAGGATGCCCTGCTGGGACTCATCCGCACGCACGAGCTGCTCGCGGCGCGGAGCGTGGACGGCGCGGAGCAGTTCTTCACGCGGGCGCGGGACTTCGGCTACTCCAAGAGCGCGGACGAGGCGCTGCGCATCTGGGGACACGACGCGGTGCTGGCGGACGTGGTGCTCGCCATCCGCCGCTTCCAGCCGGACGTCATCATCACCCGCTTCACCACCCAGCCGCCGAACCACGGGCACCACACGGCGTCGGCGCTCCTGGCGGCCGAAGCCTTCACCGCCGCGGCGGACCCGACGCGCTTCCCCGAGCAGCTCACGGAGGTGAAGCCCTGGAAGGCGGACCGGCTGCTGCACAACGTCTCCCACTGGAACCGGAGGCCGGACGAGGACATGTCCCGCTACCTGAAGGTGGACGTGGGCGGCTATGACGCGCTGCTCGGGCGCTCGTGGGGCGAGGTGGCCGCGGAGAGCCGCAGCCAGCACAAGAGCCAGGGCTTCGGCATGGCGGCGGAGCGCGGCCCCCTCCTGGAGTACTTCTCGCCGCTGGCGGGGACGCGGCCGAAGGCGGACGTGTTCGAGGGGCTGGACCTCACGTGGAGGCGGTGGAAGGGCGGCGAGGCCGTGGCCCGCGCGGTGAGCGCCGCGGTGAAGGCGTTCGATGCGAGCGCTCCGCACCGCTCCATCCCCGCGCTCGTCCGTGTGCACGAGGCGCTGTCCGCGTTGCCTGACTCCCACCCGTGGAAGGCCGTCAAGCTGCGGGAGACGGAGGCGCTCATCGCCGCGTGCGCGGGCCTGTTCCTGGAGGCACGGGCCGCCGAGCCCACGGGCACCCCTGGTGGGGCCGTGCGGGTGCAGGCCGTGGCGCTGAACCGCTCACCCGCCGCGCTCCAATGGGTGGGGGTGACGCTCCCCGGGGAGAAGGCCGAGGCCGTGGGGCAGGTGCTGGGGGAGAATGCGCCCGTCCGGCTCGAGCGCACGGTGTCGCTGCCGCGGACCGCGGCCGTCTCCACGCCGTACTGGCTTCGCAAGCCCGTCACGGGAGGGCTCTATGTCCTGGACGAGCAGGACCGCGCGCTCACCGGGCGGCCGGAGGGGCCTCCGGCGCTGGAGGCGACGTTCGAGTACGAGGTGGCGGGCCGGCGCTTCCGCGTCGTCCGGCCGGTGCGCTACGCCTGGACCGACCCGGTGCGTGGCGAGCTCTACCGGGACTTCGAGGTCGTGCCGCCCGTCACCGCGACGCTGGCGCAGGACGTGCTCATGTTCCCCAACGGGGCGAGCCGGACCGTGTCGGTGGTGCTGGCCGCGGGGACGGATGACGTGGCGGGGACGCTCCGGCTGGAGGCGCCCAAGGGGTGGCGCGTGGAGCCCGCGTCCGTCGAGTTCAAGCTCGCGGCGCGGGGGGACGAACGCACCGTCCAGGTCCAGGTGACGCCGCCTCGGGGCGCCACGGAGAAGGGCGAGCTGCACGTCTGGGTGGACGTCGGGGACCGGGGCTGGTCGTGGAAGGCGCGCTCGGTGTCCTACGCGCACATCCCGCCGCTCACGGTGCGCCAGCCCTCCGTGGCCACGTTGGTGCCCTTCTCGCTGGCGATGAAGGGCCGGCGCATCGGCTACATCCCCGGGCCGGGCGACCGCGTGGCGGAGAGCCTGGCCGAGGTGGGGTACGAGGTGACGCTGCTCCCCGAGGAGCGGCTCGCCGCGGAGAAGCTGGAGCGCTTCGACGCCATCCTCGTCGGCGTGCGCGCCTTCAACGCCCACGCGCGCCTCGCCGTGCACCGGGAGCGGCTGCTTCGCTACGTGGAAGGCGGTGGGCGGCTGGTGGTCCAGTACAACACCAACAGCCGCGTGGGCCCGCTCACCTCGTTCGTGGGCCCCTATCCGCTGGAGATTGGCACGGGCCGGGTGACGGACGAGACGGCGGCGATGACGCCGCTGACCGCGGAGGAGCCGCTGCTGCGCTCGCCCAACGCGCTGACGTCCGCGGACTTCGAGGGCTGGGTCCAGGAGCGAGGTCTCTACTTCGCGTCGTCCTGGGACGCCCGCTACCGGCCGGTGTTTTCGTTGCACGACGCGGGCGAGGCGCCCCTCCAGGGCGCGCTGCTGGTCGCCCGGCATGGGAAGGGCACGTTCGTCTACACGGGGCTCGCCTTCTTCCGTCAACTCCCCGCCGGTGTCCCCGGCGCCTACCGCCTGTTGGCCAACATCCTCTCACCATGAGCACCGCCCCCCACCTGACTCCCCAGGAGCCCGCCGCCGAGCCCCCCGCGCCCCGGCCGGAGCTCGATGACGCCCCGCCGCTGCTGGGCTCGTGGCGAAACATCTACCTGCTGGTGATGGGCACCTTCGTGGTGTTCGTCGCCGTCTGCTGGGCGCTCACCGAGGTGTACTCATGACGGGGCTCGACTGGCTCGTCCTGGGCGGGACGATTGCGTTCATCGTGGTGTGGGGCCTCTGGAAGTCCCGGGGCGCGGGCACCAGCGAGGCCTTCCTGCGCGGTGGCCGCGAGCTGAAGTGGCCCACCATCGGGCTGGCGGTGATGGCGACGCAGGCGAGCGCCATCACCTTCCTCTCCGTCCCCGGGCAGGCCTACGAGGATGGGATGCGGTTCGTGCAGTTCTACTTCGGACTGCCCATCGCGATGGTCATCATCAGCGCCGTCTTCGTCCCCATCTACTACCGGCTGAATGTCATCACCGCCTACGAGTACCTGGAGTCGCGCTTCGACCTGAAGACGCGGCTGCTGGGGGCCTTCCTCTTCCTCATCCAGCGCGGCCTGGCGGCGGGAATCACCATCTACGCGCCAGCCATCATCCTGTCCTCCATCCTTGGGTGGCCGTTGGAGCCCACGGTCATCGCCATGGGGGCGCTGGTCATCCTCTACACGGTGACGGGGGGCGCCAGGGCGGTGAGCCAGACGCAGAAGCAGCAGATGGTGGTGATGATGGGGGGCATGGTGGTGGCGGCGCTCGTCATCATCTGGCAGCTGCCCGAGCACGTGTCGTTCGGAAAGGCCGTGGACGTCGCCGGTGCTTTCGGCCGGATGAACGTGGTGAGCTTCGACCTGGACATGCAGGACCGTTACAACTTCTGGTCCGGCATCACCGGCGGCCTCTTCCTGTCCCTGTCGTACTTCGGCACGGACCAGTCGCAGGTGGGGCGCTATCTGTCGGGGCGCTCCGTCACCGAGAGCCGGCTGGGGCTGCTCTTCAACGGCGTGCTGAAAATCCCGATGCAGTTCCTCATCCTGTTCGTCGGGATTCTCGTCTTCGTCTTCTACCAGTTCACCACGCCGCCGCTGCTCTTCAACGAGACGTTGCGCACGCGGGTGCAGGCCACGGAGCAGGCCGGCGAGTACGCCGCGCTGGAGGCGAAGTGGGAGCAGGTCCAGACCGGCAAGCGCGCGGAGGTGGAGCGCTACCTCGCGGCCGTCGAAGCGGGAGACGCCGGGGCCGGTGAGGCCTCGCGGGCGCTGCTCAAGGGCGCACAGCAAGATGAGAGCGCGGTCCGCAAGGAGGCCAAGGCGCTGGTCGCCCGCGCGCTGCCCGGGGTGGAGACGAAGGACTCCGACTACATCTTCATCACCTTCGTGAAGCGCTGGCTGCCGAGCGGCCTGTTCGGCCTGCTCATCGCGGTCATCCTGTCGGCGGCCATGAGCTCCATCGCCAGCGAGCTGACCGCCCTGGGCGCGACGACGACGGTGGACTTCTACCGCCGTATCTTCCGCCAGGACGCCTCGGACCGGCACGTGCTGGTGGCCTCGAAGCTGTTCACCGTGTTCTGGGGGCTGGTGGCCGTGGGCTTCGCGACCTTCGCGTCGCTGCTCGACAACCTCATCCAGGCGGTCAACATCCTGGGGTCCATCTTCTACGGGACGGTGCTGGGCATCTTCCTGGTGGCTTTCTTCGTGAAGCAGGTGCGAGGGCACGCGGTGTTCGCCGCGGCCGTGCTGTCGCAGGCGGCGGTGATTGCCCTCTTCTTCCTCTCCGATATCGGCTACCTCTGGTTCAACGTCATCGGCTGTGTGCTGGTGCTGGCGTTGAGCATGGTGCTCCAGGCCGTCCTGCCGCGCGGTGAGGCGCCGGCCCCGGTGGCGGGGGCCTGAGCCGGGCCTGGGCGGGCGTCCATGAACGGGCGCCGCCCCGCCCTTGAAGTATGCTCGTCCGGGAGAGGGACGGACATGTCTGACGGGAACAGGCGCCCCGGCCGCCCGGGGCGCTCCGAGGAGACACGCATCGCGCCGGAGGAGGACGAGGACGCGACGCGGGACATTCCGTTCCTGACGCGCCCCGAGCCGGCCCGTATGGAGCCCGTGGAGCCTCGCTTCGAGGAGACCCGCATGGGCCCCGTGGAGCCGCTCACCTGGGAGACCCGGGTGGCGCCGCTGGAGGACGCACCGCCCGCGCCGCGGCACGGACGCCCCCGCGCCGGTGGGAAGGCCCCGCGGACCGCGCCGCCATCCCACGCCGCGGAGGTCCACACCGACATCGTGCCGCCGAAGCCTCCTGCCTCGCGCGGTGGAGCGCCCGCGAAGGCCACGGGCTGGCCGTCCGCAGGGGGGGAGAAGCGGGCGAGTCCTCCTCGCGTCAGTGAGTCACCGGCCAGCATGGGCGTGGTGCGTCTCAGCCCGCTGGAGCCGCTGGGCGCGCGGAGTGCGTCGGCGGCGGAAGAGGCACCCGCGCTGCGGACGATGTTCGCCAATCACTCCGCGCTGCTCGCGGAGCAGCTGCGCGACGCGCTGTCGAAGAAGCTGTATGGGCGGGGACCCCACCGCGTGCTGCGCATCGACGAGCCGGAGGGCCCGAGCACCGCGGGCGGGAAGCTGGCGCGGCAGGCCATCTCCCTCGTGCCCCGGAAGGGCAGCGGGCCCTCGCTGACGTGTGGCTGGGTGGATGTGTCGAAGCGCGAGTCCCAGCTGCGCAACTTCGAGTCGGTGGCGAAGCGGTACGAGCTCCACCACGGCGCGCCGTTGGAGATGCAGGCCGAGGAGTACGAGCGCTTCCTCGGCGACGTGGAAGCGGTGCTCACCCAGGCCGTCATCAAGGTCCGCGTCATCGTCCCAGAGGAAGCCGGGGCGGTGCGGGTGCCAGGGGCGGCGCGTGCCGCCCAGGCGAAGGGCGTCCCACCCCTGTGGGCGGGACTCCTGGCGGTGCTGGCCTTCGTGCTGGGCCTGCTCGCGGGGCGGGGGCTGTGAGGCCCCATCAACCCGGGGCGCGCCCGGCGTGAATCAGGGCGCGGCGGGCGCGGCCTCGGCCGGGCCACCCTCCGCGTCCGGCGGCGCGGCGGCGGCGGCCTCGGCGTGCTTCTTCACATCCGCCTCCGCGACCTCCTTCATGCTGGCGAGGCCCCGCTCGAAGTCCTTCCCAATCATCGCGTCCATGTCCATGAACACGCCGAAGGCCTTGCTGATGAAGGTGTTGTCGCCCGACATGGCCCAGGTGACCTGGGTGCCACCCTCGGCGGGGCTGAACGAGAAGGTGCTGGTGTTCGTGGCGGCGAAGGGCCGGATGAACTCCAGCTTGATGGTGATCTGCTCGTTCGCCTTGCTGTCGGTGATGGTCATCCGGCCCTCACCGACCTGGTCGTTGCCCGTCCACGTGTAGCTCGCGCCCGTGCCCGACTCCGGGCCGGAGAAGGTGAGCTTCTGCTCCGCGTCCAGGCGGGCCCACGGGGACCACTCGTTCCAGCGGTGGAAGTCGTTCACCAGCGGGAAGACGACCTCCACCGGCACGGGCAGCACCGCGGTGCGCTGGTAGGTGAACGAGTCGGGGCGGGTGACGACGAAGCCGACGAAGAGCAGGATGGCGGCGGCGAGGCCGCCGAGGATCTTCTTGATCATGGGGAGTGTCCTCTGGGCACGGTCCGGGGTGACCGCGCTCCCGCGGCGCGTCTTAGAGGGGGAGCGGACGGCCGCGCAAGACACGCATAGCGTGGGCGCTGCTCAGCACTCGGGCAGGCCCACGCTCAGGTTCGCGACTTCGAGGACGTTGACGGCCAGGCCCCCTCGCGCCGTCTCCTTGTACTTGTCCTTCATGTCGCGGCCGGTGTCGCGCATCGTCCGGATGACCTTGTCCAGGCTGACGAAGTGGCGCCCATCACCGGAGAGCGCCATGCGCGTGGCGTTGATGGCCTTCACGGAGGCCATGGCGTTGCGCTCGATGCAGGGCACCTGCACCAGCCCGCCAATGGGGTCACAGGTGAGGCCCAGGTTGTGCTCCATGGCGATCTCCGCCGCGTTCTCCACCTGGAGCGGTGTGCCGCCCAAGACCTCGGTGAGCGCGCCCGCGGCCATGGAGCACGCGCTGCCCACCTCGCCCTGGCAGCCGACCTCGGCGCCGCTGATGGAGGCGTTCTCCTTGTAGAGCACGCCGATGGCGCCCGCGGTGAGCAGGAAGCGCACCACGCCGTCCTCGTTCGCGCCCGGCACGAAGCGCCAGTAGTAGTGCAGCACCGCGGGGATGATGCCCGCGGCGCCGTTGGTGGGCGCGGTGACGACGCGGCCTCCCGCCGCGTTCTCCTCGTTGACGGCCAGCGCGTAGAGGTTCACCCAGTCCAGCACGGTGAGCGGGTTGGTGAGCCCGGCCTCGGGGCGGCTGAGGAGCTTCTGGTACAGCCCCGCGGCGCGGCGCTCCACCTTGAGGCCGCCGGGGAGGATGCCGCCGCTGGTGCAGCCCCGCCGCACGCACGCCTGCATGACGTCCCAGACGCGGAGCAGGCCCGCGCGAATCTCCGCCTCGTCGCGCCACGTCTTCTCGTTCGCGAGCATGACGGAGCTGATGCTCATGCGCTCCCGCTCGCAGTGCTCGAGCAGCGCCTCGGCGGAATGGAAGGGGAAGGGGAGCGGCGTGGTGTCCTGGCCGAGCGGGTCCTTGCCCGCGGCGGCGGCCGCGTCGTCGACGACGAAGCCTCCACCCACGGAGTAGTAGATGGTCGACAGCAGCTCCACGCCGTCCGCGCCCGAGGCGGTGAAGCGCATGCCGTTGGGGTGGAAGGGCAGGGTGCGCCGACGGTGCATCACCAGGTGCTCTCCGTCACGGAACGCCACCTCGCGCTGGCCGAGCAGCGCCACGCGGCCCTCCGCGCGCCAGCGGGAGATGACCGCGGGCACGGCCTCCACGTCCACGGCCTCCGGCGTTTCTCCGAGCAGCCCCAGCACCACGGCCTTGTCGCTGCCGTGCCCCTTGCCCGTCGCGCCCAGCGAGCCGAACAGCTCCACCTTGAGGCGCGTGAGCCGCTCTAGCTGCCCCGTGTCCGCCAGCTTGCGCGCGAACATGCGCGCCGCCCGCATGGGGCCGACGGTGTGGGAGCTGGAAGGACCGATACCAATCTTGAAGAGGTCGAAGACGCTGACGCCCATGGCGAGCGCACCATGCCATGTTTCCACTGCCGTCCCAGCGTCCCCCCGCTGAAGCGCCTGTCACCGCGTGGACGGATGCCTCCTTGGTATTCCAACAGTAGACGCGGCGCGTTGGCACCCTCAGGCACTGGCGTGCCGCGTCACGCGAAACACGAAGGGCCGGAAGGGCGTCAGGGGACGCCGGCTTCCGGCCCTCGGCGCAGCGCCAGCGAAGCGCGGCTACTGGTCGTCGCAGGGCGTCCCCAGTCGGGCGCCCTCGTACACACCCAGCTCGTTGTAGATGAGCGGGAGGTTCTCCTCCACGGGCACCTGGCGCAGCTCGAGGCGGCGCTTGGAGCTCTCGATCCACATGGCGGGCTTCGTCTTGTCGAGCAGCAGCCGGAGGTCTCCGCGCTTGGTGGAGAAGATCTCCCCTTCCGAGTCGGAGATGACGTTGGTCATCTTCTGCGCCTTGAGGCTGCCGCGCGGCCCGATGAAGACGCGGAAGTTCTTCTTCTCCGCCTCGTGGAAGCCGCGGTCCACGAAGTAGTAGACGCCCTTGGTGTCACGCAGCAGCGCGTACGGCGAGAACTTCTGCGGGTTGGGCAGGAAGGTGGCCTTGCGCAGCAGCTCCGCCGCCTGCTCGCCCTCCAGCATGGTCAGGGGGACCTTCTTCTCGCCGCAGCGCAGGGAGCAGGAGCGCTCCTTGGCGTCCAGCTCCACCTCCGACATGACGCGCCAGTCGATGCCACGGAAGTTGGGGTTGGCGCCCTTGTTGAAGAAGCGCGGGTCCAGGAATGACGTGGCCGAGGTGTAGGGGCCGGGGTGGGCCACCTGGGCGAGCTGCTTGCCGTCGCCGTAGTAGAGGAGGGCGTGGGTGTCCTCGTCGTCGGGCGTGAGCACCACGTAGTGGCCCTTGCCGTCGGTGCACACCGACGTGGCCTCCATCATCATCCTCTCGCCGAGGTTCGACTCCTTGCCCCAGGGGGGCTGGATGGGCTCGGCCGCCATGGCGGCGGTACACGCGAACGACATCGCCGCGAAGGCGAAACGCTGGAATCGCATCGTGAAGGCTCCGACTACAGGTTCTGCTTGAAGAACTTGGTGGCGAACTTGTCCTGGTTGCTGGCGTCGCGGGTCGTCGTCCAGATGACGTGGTCCGCCTCGACTTTCGGCGCCAGCGCCGCGCCAAAGCGGCAGCTCACCCGCTTCACCTTCTCCTGGATGGTCTGCTTCGCGATGGCGGACGCGCTGCACAGCTCCTTGAGCGCGGTCAGCGGCGCGCCGCAGTAGCTGGAGATGCTCAGCTCCTTGAGCTGGTCCTCGTCGACGCTGCTCCAGTCGATGCGGGCGGCCACGGACGTGCCACACGCGTTGTTCATCTCCAGGGCGCTTTGCGCGTACTCCTTGTCGTGCCCTGACTCCTCACCCTTGCGGTCGAAGGCCATGAGCTTCTTCAGCGTGCCGTCGCCCATCTGCTTCTGGTGCTGCGCGTAGACCTCCTCCGGCTTCAGCGCGGCGGTCTTCTTCTCGTCGAAGGCCAGGCGGATGGAGCGCTGGCGGCCGGGGACGTAGAGCTCGTACCGCGTGTCGCGCACGTGCAGGGCCGTGTACTTCCGGCCGCGCCACTGGGTGCTGTAGTTGAACTGCTCGGCGCTGCGGGTGCTCCAGTCGTTCAGCTCATAGGGCAGCACCAGGCCATCGAACTCGGAGCCCGTCCCCTTCACCCGGAGGATGAACTTCTTGTCGGAGCGGGGCGAGAGCGGCACCACGGCGACCTCCTCGCCCTCCGTGCCGGAGTACACCTTGCCCGCCTCCACCGGCGCGGCGGCCAGGGCCTGCGAGGCGCCCAGCGCGACCGCCGCGACAATCACTGCGACCATGTTTCTCAAGCGAATCACCTCGTGATGCATGAGGGCCCCCCTTCGTGGATGGCCCACTGTTTCAGAGCTCGATGTCGTGCTTCTGGCAGAACTTCCGGACCTTGGCACGCTCCGCTGACGCGACCTTGGGCCACTCGCTCACCGCACCGCCCAGGTCCTTCTGCTGGCAGTAGGCCCGGGTGAGCAGCGAGTACGCCGCCGTGGAGCGCTGCGTCCGCTGACTGCTTCGCGCCAGCGCGATGGCGCGGGCGGCATCCCCCGAGGCCAGCGCGCTCTCGCCCTCCTTCAGGAGCTTGCGGACCGGCTCGGGCAGCTCCTCTTTCGGCTCCGGACGCGTCGCCGGGCGCGCCGTGGTCCGGGTGGCCACCGCCGGCGCTGTGTCTTCCCCGGTGGAGGGAGGCTGCTGCGCGGCGGCCTGCTGCGTGTCTCCGGCGGGCGGCTGCTGCGCGGCGGCCTGCTGCGTGTCCCCGGCGGGCGGCTGCTGCGCGGCGGCCTGTTGCGTCCGCGTGTCCGTCACCGGCGGGGGTGTGGTCGTCCCGGTGTCGGGGGCCGTGCCCCTCAACCACCAGACGAGCCCCACGCCCGTGGCCAGCACGACGGCTGCCGTGGCGCCAATGAAGGCGCCGCGTCCCCTGGGCGCGGTGCCCGCTATCGAAGCGTCGGAGTTCGCGGCCGGCAGCGAAGCGGCGGCGTGGACCTCGGCGCCCGGGGCGCTCTCCGCCGTGGGCGGCTGGGCCGGGCGCTCGGGCACGGGGATGGCGGGGACCTGCTTGGAGATGAGCGTGGGCTCCAGGCCCGGAGGGTCCATCACGGGCGAGGGCTGGACCACGCCCATCTGTCCCGTCGCCGAGGGACTGAAGCCCTGCGGCTGGACGGCCCCCATCTGCCCCGTCGCGGCCGGCGGGAGTCCCAGGCGGTCCGTGCCGGGAGGCAGCGTGGCGTCGAAGCCCTCTCGCCCGGTCTCCGGCGCCACCTTGAGACTGCCGGGCGCGGCGGTGGAGGACAGCGATGGAGGGCCGTCCGAGGGCAGGGCGATGCCCGACACGGGCGCCTGGGGACGCGGGGCGGGCTGCGTCCCCGCGGACGTGGACAGCGAGTGCAGCGGCGTGCCCGTCAGGTCTTCGATGAAGGAGGAGACGTCCGGGTAGCGCTCGTCCACGCTCTTGGCGAGCGCGCGCATCACCGCGGCGATGGCTTCCGGCGAGGCCTCGGGGCAGAGCGGGGCGAGCGGCTCGGGCGGCTCGTAGACGACGCGGAAGATCATCTGCGCGAGGCTGCCCGCGCCGAACACGGGCTTGCCGGCCATCATCTCGTAGACGATGCACCCGAGCGCGAACACGTCCGTGCGCGCGTCAATCTCCCGATTCTTCCCCTGCGCCTGCTCGGGCGACATGTACTGGGGCGTCCCGATGATGGTCGCCTCCTGCGTCTGCACCGTCTGGGAGCTGAGGACCTTGGAGATGCCGAAGTCGAGGAGCTTCACGCGCTCGCCCACCACGCCGCCCGAGTCGGTGGGGACCAGGAACACGTTCGCCGGCTTGAGGTCGCGGTGGATGATGCCCGCCCCGTGGGCAGCCTGGAGCGCGGAGCCCATCTGACGGGTGAAGGAGACCACGTCCTCCATGGGCAGGCGCCCCCGCTCCAGCCGGGCCTGGAGGCTCTCGCCGCGCAGGAACTCCAGCACCAGGAACGGGTTGCCGTTCTCCAGGGTGTCGTAGTCGAGCACCTCGACGATGTTGGGGTGGCCCAGCCGGGAGGCAATCTCCGCCTCGCGGCGGAAGCGCGCGAAGATCTCCGGCGTCAGGTGGTCCCCGCCGCGCAGCACCTTGACCGCCACCTGCTTGCCGGGGAGGCGCAGGTGCTGCGCCAGGTACACCGAACCCATTCCGCCCCGCCCCAGCAGGGAGACAATCTTGTACGTGTTCCGCAGGACCTCATCGATACGGAGGTCGCCGTCAGAGGGTCGAATCATGGGGCTGAGGCTCTCAGGCAGGGCATTCCGGGGAAACTTCGCCCATTCCATCCTCCTACCCCCCTGGGAGGCAACCCTCCTGATGTCGCAGCGTACCCAGCCGGGGCGTGGCATGCGACGAGACTGTGCGTCTCTCCGGCAGCCTGCTAAGGAGGCTGCCGTATGCCGAAGGTCAAGACTCCCAAACCCGCGGACTCACTTGAAGTCCGCGTGCGCCGCATCCACCGGCGCGACCTGAACCGGACCTGGGAGTTCCTCAAGCTCGTCTTCCGCGACGTGAACCGGGAGACGGTGGAGTACCAGCGCCCCCGCTCCAAGCGGCGCTTCCTGGAGGTCTACACCTCGGAGTGGATCGAACAGCTCCTCTATGAGGTGGACGGCGGCATCGTCGGGTACTCGGAGTGTGCCTTCGAGGCCACCGGGGACGACAACTGGGTGAATCCCCGCTGGTTCGAGAAGCGGGGCATGCGGCCGCTCTTCGTGGAGGAGCTGGCCGTGCACCCGGACTACCAGGGCCGGGGCGTGGGCAGCTTCATGCTCGATCAGCTCCAGCACCTGGCGAGGACGCGGGGCTGTACGCACCTCGTCCTCGAAGTGGCGGAGAACAACGAGTCCGCGCTGACGTGGTACCGGGCGCGGAGCTTCTACAAGCTGGATGCGGCCATCTTCCTGGCCCAGAAGGTGCCCGGAGAGCCCGACCTGCTGCCGCCGCGCCGGTTGAAGCGCCGGCAGAAGCCCGCCGAGGAGGAGGGGAAGCCTTCGACGGGGCCCATGCCGGAGGTCGCCACGAGGCGGCTGGTGGCGCGGAAGGTGAAGGGCCGGCCCTCCACCGCGCGGAAGAAGCGCGCGGGAGCGCGCTAGGGCCGCCGCCCGGGGTTCCCGAGCGGCGGCAGCGCCAAGGGGCCTCGTCCCCTGACTCAGGCCGGCTGCGGCACGCTGTCACCCGGCGACGGCTCGCGCGCGACGGCCGCCGTCGCGGCGGGCGCGGGCTGGGGCATGGGGGCGATGACCGATTCGCCCACGGTCTCGCCATGCTGGCTCAGGTCCAGGCCCGCTGCCTCGTGCTCGCGGGTGACGCGCAGCGGGACGATGCGGTCCACCACCTTGTAGAGCACGAACGAGCCGACGAAGGAGAACACCGACACCAGCACCAGCGCGAGCAGGTGCATCATGAAGGTGCGCGTCTCGCCGTGGATGAGGCCCACGTCCTTGGCCAGCACGCCCGTCAGCACCATGCCCACCACGCCGCCCAGCCCGTGGCAGGGGAAGACGTCCAGCGTGTCGTCGACGGAGGTGCGGTTCTTGATGTGCACCGCCGCGTTGCTCACGAAGCTGGCGACGAGGCCCACGGCGATGCTCTGGCCCACGGTGATGAAGCCGGCCGCGGGCGTCACCGCCACCAGTCCCACCACCGCGCCGATGCAGGCGCCCAGGGCGCTCGGCTTGCGGCCGCGCAGCCAGTCGAAGGCAATCCACCCCAGCATCGCCGAGGCGGAGGCCGTGTTGGTGGTGGCGAAGGCCAGCGCCGCCAACGGCGAGGCTGACATCGCCGAGCCCGCATTGAATCCGAACCAGCCGAACCACAACATGCCCGTGCCCAGCATGACGAAGGGGACGTTGGCCGGCGTGTGCGTGGCGTGCTCCACGTGCACCTGGCGGCGGCCCAGCACCAGCGCGCCCGCCAGCGCCGCGAAGCCCGCGGACATGTGCACCACGGTGCCGCCCGCGAAGTCGAGAACGCCCCACTGCCGCAGGAAGCCCTCGGGGTGCCACGTCCAGTGCGCCAGCGGCGCGTAGACGATGAGCGTGAAGAGCGCCATGAAGAGCACGTAGGCCTTGAAGCGCACGCGCTCGGCGAATGCGCCGGTGATGAGCGCCGGGGTGATGATGGCGAACTTGAGCTGGAACAGCGCGAACAGCATCAGCGGGATGGTGGGCGCCAGGTCCGGGTGCGTCTCACCTCCCACGCCGCTGAACATGAAGAAGGTCCGTGGGTCGCCGATGAGCCCGTGGAAGCTGTGCCCGAAGCTCAGGCTGAAGCCCACCACCACCCAGAGCAGGCTGACGACCGCCATGGCGATGAAGCTCTGAAGCAGCGTGGACACCACGTTCTTCAACCGCACCATGCCGCCGTAGAAGAACGACAGTCCCGGCGTCATCAGCAGCACCAGCGCCGTCGCCGTGAGGAGCCACGCAGTGTCCGCCGTGTTGATGGGGCCCCCTCGCTTCAACTGCGCCGCTGGCTCCACCAGCACGCCCTCTACGCCCACTCCCACCAGAAGGGCCATCGCCAACCACTTCTTCATTGCGCCTCCACCTGGAAGACTGACGCAATGCAACCTGTGGCGGCCCTGGCCTGGATTCAATGCCGCCTGGGCTTATTTCGAGCGGGGATAGGCTAGTTCCGTTCGAACCTGGTCTAGTTCGTGGGTTCTCCATGGGCTGGCGAGCGGCCCGGGGGCTGGCCGGCCGGTGGTTCACTTCACCTGGAGGTGGCCGCCCTTGATCTCCAGGTCCTCTCCGCCCTTGAGGACCACGGTGCCCGCCTCGGTCTTCACGGAGCAGGGGCCGGAGCCCTGGATGGTGACGGAGGCCGTCTGGCTCTTGCCGAACGACACCGTGGTCTTCACTCCGCTACACACCACGGGCCACGTGTACCCGCGCGAATCGCGGTTGTCGTAGCGCACCGTCACCGCGGCCCACGCGGCGGACGACGCGAGCAGGGATGCAACCAGGGTCACCGTGGCGAGCTTCGTCCTCATGTCTTCCTCCTCGAAGCAGGCGTGTTGGTGCCGCGCACACTGGAGCACGGTGTTGGTGCGTGTCCATGCCCGGCGTGCCCGTGCGAGCGGAGGTCATACGATGCGCCCCTGACACCCGTGGGGCGGTCAGGTGTCTGGCGTACGTACAAACCACCACGCCTCAGTGGTCCGAGGAGTCCCCTTTGGGGAGTCAGATTCCGACTGTCTGGCCGCCGTCGATGACCATCGCATGTCCGACGACGAAGGCCGCCTCGTCCGAACACAACCAGAGGGCGGCTGCGGCGATCTCCTCCGGCTTCCCCATGCGGCCGATCGGCTCCTGCGCAATCACGCGCGCTCTGCCTTCGGGCGTCCCGCCGCTGAAGCGGTCCATCATGGGAGTCTCGATGATTCCGGGACAGATTGCGTTGATCCGGATGTTCGACGGGGCGTAGTCCAGAGCCGCAACCTTCGTCAGGCCGACCACACCGTGCTTGGCCGCCGTGTACGCCGCTTGCCCTCGGACCGCCATGATGCCGGCTCCGGACGACGTATTCACGATCGAGCCGCCACCTTGCCGGAGCATCAGCTCGATCTCGTACTTCATGCATACGAATACGCTGCGGAGGTTGACCTGGATGATCCGGTCCCACTCGGCTTCGGTGATGTCGGCAGTCTTTGCGAGAGGCTGCTCGACGCCTGCATTGTTGAAGGCGGCGTCGAGGCGTCCGAACACCTCAATCGACTTGTCGAGCGCTGCCTTCACATCCTCCGTTCGCGTGACGTCGCACTTGACGATCAGCGACTCTGCGCCGAGCGCCTGGAGCATCCGGGCTGTCTCCTGATTTCCGTGCTCCGAGATGTCGGCGAGTACGACCTTGGCTCCCTCACGAGCGAAGGCCAGCGCCGTGGCGCGGCCGATGCCGTTCGCGGCTCCAGTCACGAACACGGCCTTGCCCGCGTAGCGTCGTCGGTTCTCGTTCTCCATTGCATCCTCCTTGCGTCGCTGCTTCCCTGCTGACGTGCTCCTCCACGCTTCACGATTCGTGGAATCGATACCGTAACCAGACGGCGCCTCCGTCCAGGACCTCGCTGCTCATCAGCTCGATGCGCTGGATGGGTTTCGTCGTCGTTGGCGTGTCGGTCATGGGGCATCCCCTGCGGAGTTCGCCGCTGCCCGCTCCTGAGCTGTCGGGCACGACTACATTGCGGCCGACGTCGACGCCCGACCAGGCATCGGTCGATGGATGGGCTGTCAAGCAGCGCTGGACAGTGCGCCGTGCTCGACACCGGGGGGCGGGCAGTCGCACCGCCTCAACGGGTGGGCTTTGCCTTCCCGGAATTCGTCGATGACAAATGCGCTGCTGTGAACTCGCGGAGCGCCTCGACGAACAGCCCGAGTGCAGGAGAGCGCTGAGACCGGCTCGGGTAGTACAAGTAGAAGCCGGGCACGCTCGCGGCGTATGGCTCCAGCACGCAGACGAGGCGCCCCGCGTGGAGATGCTCCCTCGCCAGGGGCTCGAACGCGTAGGCAAGCCCCAGCCCCTGGAGCGCCCATTCCAGGCAGAGGTGGCCGTTGTTCGTGACCACGCTCCCGTGGACCGGCACGCGCCAGGTCCTGCGACCTCGTTCGAACTCCCACGCGTAGAGTGAGCCTGTCGTCTCCGAGCGAAACGTCAGGCACTGGTGATGGAGGAGGTCCTCGGGCCGCGCTGGAGTCCCGTGCTTCTCGAGGTACTCCGGTGCGCCGACGACGATGAAGCGGAGGGGGCTCGTCAGCCGCAGGCTGACCATGTCGCGCTCGACGAATTCGCTCAACCGAATGCCGGCGTCGAACCCCTCCCTGACGATGTCGACGCGCCGATCCTCGAAGATGAGTTCGAGCTCGATGCTGGGGTGACGCTCACGGAACCTGGGCAGGAATGGCTTGAGCACGAAGTCAAACCCAGCCCGCGGCACGGTCAGTCGGAGACGTCCGACGACATCTCCCGGCTTCGCGGTGACCTCCGTGAGCGCCGCCCGTACCTGGGCCACGGCCGGGCCAGCGGACTCGACGAGGCGTCTTCCCGCATCGGTGAGGGACACACTGCGCGTCGTGCGTGCGACGAGCGTCACCTGGAGCTCCTCCTCGAGCTGGCGCACGCTCTGGCTCACGGCCGAGCGCGATACCCCGAGGTCCCGGGCGGCGCCGCTAAAGCTGAGCGAACGAGCGACGGCAAGGAACGCCTGGAGCTGAGGAAACGGAGTCGTACTCATGGGTTGCACCTGCAACCTACATCCGCCTGTGGGGTGAGCATTGTCAACGGCAGCTTGACGGCCCGTTCGCCAGGGGGGCCTTCTCCAGACACGCGCCGGGCTGCATATCGTTCGCGGGAACCGTGACGAAAGGAACCGCCATGCGAGTCACCATCCTTCACAAGCCCGGCGACGTCCGCTTCGAGGAGCGCGCCGATCCAAGAATCCTCGCGCCGACCGATGCGGTCATCCGCCTGGCTGCCACGTGCGTCTGCGGTTCGGACCTCTGGCCCTACCGGGGCGTGCAGGCGGTGGCCGAGCCGACGCCGATGGGGCATGAGTACTGCGGCATCGTCGAGGAGGTGGGCAGCGCCGTCACCTCGGTCAAGCCAGGACAGTTCGTTATTGGCTCCTTCTTCGCTTCCGACAACACGTGCCCTCACTGCAAGGCGGGCTACCAGACGTCCTGTCAGCACCGTGAGCAGGTGAGCGGCGCGCAGGCCCCGCGGCTTCGCGTGCCCCTGGCTGATGGGACGCTCGTCGCGACTCCCGAGTTGCCGCCCGACGACCTCGTACCGAGCTTGCTTGCGGCGTCCGACGTGTTCGGGACCGGCTGGTTCGCAGCCGATGCCGCCAACGTCAAGCCCGGTATGACGGTCGCAGTCGTGGGCGACGGCGCGGTGGGCCTCCTCGCCGTCCTCTCCGCGAAGTGGATGGGCGCCGAACGCATCATCGCGATGAGCCGACACGCTCCCCGGCAGCAGCTCGCGCGTGAGTACGGCGCGACGGATATCGTGACCGAGCGCGGTGCCGAGGGCGTCGAGCGCATCAAGGACCTCACCCAGGGAGTGGGCGCCGACGCGGTGCTCGAGTGCGTGGGCACGCAGGAGTCGATGCTGCAGGCGATCGGCGCCACGCGGCCCGGGGGCTTCGTGAGCTACGTGGGGGTGCCGCACGGCGTGGCGCTCGATGGGCAGCGTCTGTTCTTCTCACATGTCCATCTGCACGGTGGTCCCGCGCCGGTGCGCCGCTTCCTCCCGACGCTCATCGAGCTCGTTTGGGACCGGAAGGTCGATCCTGGCAAGGTCTTCGACCTCACGCTGCCGCTCGATCAGGTCGCGGAGGGCTACCGCGCGATGGACGAGCGGCGCGCCATCAAAGCGCTCCTGCGGCCGTGAGCTTGGAGGCCCCATGTATCGGCGATTGAGACAGATGCTCCCGCTGACGATTCTCGCGTTGGCGAGCTGCGACACTGCCGCGGCAGCTCGCGCAGCGATTGTCGAGACCGTACCGTCGCTTTCGACCCATACCAGCACTTCACCCCGACGGGGTGTCACCATGAAACTTCGACTGATCACGGATGGCGTCGTCTTGACCGCCACCTTGGATGACAATGCGGCGGCCCGAGACTTCGTCTCGCTCCTACCCCTCGACCTCACCCTTCGGGACTACGCGAACACGGAGAAGGTGAGCGACTTGCCGAGGCGCCTCTCAACCCGCGGCGCGCCGGACGGCGCAGACCCGGAGGTTGGAGACCTCGCCTACTACGCGCCTTGGGGAAACCTGGCGATCTTCTATCGCGACTTCGGGTACTCGAGCGGGCTCATCAAGTTGGGCCGCATCGACTCGGGCATCGAGAAGCTGGCGGCCAGGCGTGGCGGCTTCGCGGTCCGCTTCGAGCTGGCCGAGGAGGGGCCCTGAAGCCACGTTAGTGGTGCAACGAGCAGCCAACGAGGTGCGGCTACCATGGATACCAAAGTTGAACCGACCGCTGCCCAGAAGGCCCTTGGGGCCTTCGCGCCGAAGCTGGTTGAGCTCACCGATGAAGTCCTCTTCGCTGACGTCTGGGAGCGGCCGCAGCTGTCCAAGCGTGACCGCAGCCTCGTCACTTGCGCCGCGCTCGTCGCGACCGGGAGGACGGAGCAGATGAGCTTCCACTTCCCGCGTGCCATCGAAAACGGAGTGACGCAGAGCGAGCTCGTCGAGCTCATCACTCACCTGGCCTTCTATGTCGGGTGGCCCAACGCGATGTCCGCCATCACGCGCGCCAAGGAGCTGCTGGAGCGTGAACCGGTTCCGTAGCTCTCCCATACTTCGTGTGAAGGTGGGCTTGATGTGACAAGGCGCTCGGTCCAGCAGGGGGCCCGCCTGGTCCTTCGCTCGTCAGGCTGTGCCAGAATGCCACGGAGCGGCCGGCACATCCGCCTGCTGGGAACGAATACGGCGAAGCTTGACTTGCTGACGGTGGGCCTGATGAACCACGAACCTTTCCTTCGTGCCCTGCGCGAGGCGCCGCTGGTGCTAGCCGAGGGCTCAGTGGTCGAGCGCCTGCGCCGCCACCCTGCGGGACTGCTGGACCCGCACGTGGCCAACGCGGGCCTCCTCTTCAGTCGGGAGGGACGCGAGGCGCTCGCTGGCATCTATCGCGACTACCGCGACATCGGCTTGCGCCACGACCTGCCCATCCTCCTGCTCACGCCCACCTGGCGCGCGAACGCGGAACGACTCGCGCGCGCGGGCCTCGCTGGCCGGGATGTCTTCACGGAAGCGGTGGGGCTGCTGGCGGGCCTTCGCGAGGAGGTCGGCGACCGCGGGGCGAGCATCTTTATCGGGGGGCTCGTCGGGTGCCGCGGGGACGCGTACAAGCCCGCGGAGGCCCTCTCCCGTAGGGAAGCGACAGCCTTCCACGCGCCCCATGTGGAGGCGCTCGTGCGCGCCGGGGTGGATTTCCTCGTGGCCCAGGCGCTGCCGGCTCTCACGGAGGCCGAGGGCCTCGCCTTGGCGATGGCGCGCACCGGGGCGCCGTTCCTGCTGAGCTTCGTCCTCCGTCCCTCCGGGACGCTGCTTGATGGAACGCCGCTGGGCGAAGCCGTGGCGCGCATCGACGCCCTGCCCGGCGCGCGCCCGACAGCGTACATGGTGAACTGCGTCCACCCCTCCGTCTTCCGCGAGGGCCTGTCGCGCCAGTTGGCCGCCTCGCCCTCCCTGGGGACGCGGGTGGTGGGCTTGCAGGCCAATACCTCCCGCCTCTCGCCCGAGGAACTCGACGGACGCGCGGAGATTGACAGCGAGCCCCCGGACGCTTTCGCGCGAGAGATGGCCCGCGTCCATGAGGAACTTGGCACGCGTCTGCTCGGCGGGTGTTGTGGCACCGACGAGCGGCACATCGCTGCGCTCGCCGGCGCCCTGACAAACTCACCGGCGGCGGCGCCAGAGCATCCATGAGCGGCCGGGCATTCGCTGGGTGAGCTGGCTCGTGGTCGCCAGGGCCATGGGCGCAAGTAGTCGGGTACGCCGCGCACGAGCGTGCCGCACAGGTGACGTCACCTCCAGGGGCCCGTTCGTCACTGTCTGACAAGACAGGTGTGCTGTGTGCTCACCGACGCGGACAAGGTCCCAGCGAGACACTGGCTTCCGACTCCACCCTTGCTCAGCTTGCCGGACGGCTGCGTGGAGGCACGGGAACTCATGGCGCTGCGATGGGATTCATGGGCGGTATGTCGAGTCGCATGGGTGCTCTGCATCGGCTTGGCATGCGACTCGACCCCAGGGATGGACACGCCGCCGCCTGCCCCCGATGCCCCCAGGCCCGCCGAGCCCCCGGTTCCCGATGGCGGCCACCCACCAGGGCCAGAAGAGCCACCGCCCGGTGAAGTGCCACCGGGGGATTCCGGACAGCAGGTATTCCCCCAGGCCTTCCAGCAATCGCTACCGGGGTCGCGAACCGTGGCGAAGCGCACGACCTTTCGTTTCCGCATCCCAGTGGCGCGCGCCGGCGAGCGGCTGAGCTTCGTCTTCTTCGCCGGGGATGACGCGCTGAGAATCCATGCGGCCACCGTGGCCCGCGCGGACGCCGATGGCGTGCTCGCGTCCGTCCCCCTGCCGCTAACCTTCCAGGGCGCACCCGGGGCCCTGCTCGCCGCGCGCCATGCCGTACACAGCGACCCCGTGGCACTGCCCGTGAGCTTCCGCGAAGAGCTGGCTATCTCCTTCGAGGTCGAGGGCGCCATCGCCGAGGGGCAGATGGACCTCTTCCCCCAGAGCTACGCCGCAGAGGGGAGCCACTCCTCCGTGCCCGTCCGATTCGGAAAGCCCCAGAAGCGACTCGTGGGGCTCGGCGGCATCGAGGTGGACGCCAAGGCGACGCGTACCATTGCTCTCATCGGCGGTGGGCTCGCCGCGGGCAAGGGCGCGCCGACCGGCGACTTTCGAGAGAGCTGGCCCGCCGTGGCCGAGCGCCTGCTCGGCCAGCCGGTGCTCAATCTCAGCCAGGAAGGCCAGAGCATCGCCTCGGTGGCCGCGGCGCTTGACGCGGGGACGCTGCGGCTCGCGGGAGTCACGGACTGCCTGGTGTTGCTGGGCGGTGACGAAGCCCCCTCCGTCGATACGGCCATGCTGGATGCGCTGCTGTCGCAGCTGCGCTCGCGATGTCAGGTCTATGTTGGAACGCTCCCGCCCCGGGGCACCTCGCCACCCAGCGGGGAGCCGTCCCGGGACGCCCGGCACGTGGTGAATGACTGGCTGCGCTCGGCGCTCCCAGCGGCCCAGCTCGTGGACTTCGACGTGCTGCTTCGAGACCCGGACAACCCCGAGAGCAGCCAACCCCACCTGCAGGATGGCACCGGGGGCTTCTCCGAGCGGGCCCAGGCGTGGATGGGGGCCGAGGTGGCACGGCGGCTCGGACGCGAGCCTCCCGATGAGCCCTCCAGGAAGATGACCCTCAAGGTGACACTGACGAACTCCACCCATGAGGTGCTCACAGTGGACAGCGCTGGCACCGTGTTCGCCGTGAAGCGTGGGATGGGCCGTGAGTTCCTGTGGGCCAGCACGGACAATGCGCGCTCCTGGCAGCCTCGCGGCAGCCACCCTCAGGGCTCTTCCTTCCAGGTGATGACGTCGCTGAAGGACGGCACCTTGCTCGCGGACACCCTGGCCCAGGATGGCATGCACACGCTCGCGCGCTCCACGGACCACGGCGCCACCTGGAGCGATGTGCTGCCCCTGGGGCTGTTCCGCATGCTCCAGCCAGGCAACATCCGCGAGCTGCACGGCACCGTCTTCTTTGGTGAATACCAGGTGTTCACCATCGAGTCGCCCATCCGCATCTGGGCGAGCACGGACGGGGGCGCCACCTGGAAGGTGCGCGCCACGTTGACGGGACGCCGACATTGCCACTCGCTGGTGGCGGACGCGGAGCAGGGCGTCTTGTGGGCGATGATGGGCGACGCCCGCGGAGGTTTGCTGCGCTCGGTGGACGCCGGTGTCACGTGGAGAGCCGTGGTGGACGGTCTTC
>Ga0182745_1000644_pt1 | contig 37191 bp, 52 predicted proteins | sample eDN3rd30CKraftBY_FD_128523 | JGI IMG/M metagenome (GOLD analysis project Ga0182745, IMG submission 128523) | Enriched backyard soil microbial communities from Emeryville, California, USA - eDNA 3rd pass 30_C Kraft BY (version 2) (version 2) | ecosystem: Environmental > Terrestrial > Soil >...
ATCAAGGACAAGCGCATCGCCGAGGCGGACGTGAGCCGCTGGCGGTCTGAGATCGCGGCAGAGGTCCGGGGCGTCTTCGCCACGCCTGAGATGGAGAACGCCGTGATCGACTCGGCCGTGCGCGTCCGGGCAGACGCTGACGTGCGCCGCGAAGGCCGTAGCATCCGAGGGGCCATCGAAACCGTGGCGGGCGGCATTGTCGATTTCAACGGCGGCAAGATCCCCCTTCCGCTGGGCATGACCGAGAGCCAATTCGAACGCGGCCTGGTGGCGCTGACCCCGGAGAGCTTCACCGACCAGGCGCCGGACGGGAATGTCTTCGTGGCAGGCAAGGCGGTGCCCGTGGCCGAATTCGTCAAGGGTCTGCCCAACGCGGTGCTGCGCCACGCTGGACAGGGCCGCTACACCGTGTCGTCCGGTACGGGCGTCGTACTGAATCAGGCCGGCCAGCCGGTCATCGTGAGGGTGAGCAATGGCACTCGATGATGCCTACCAGGGCGAGATAAACGAAGCGCTGCGCAATCGCGCGCAGCTCGCGCCGATAGCGCCAGGCCCCGAGCGGGGCTTTAGCTTTTGGGGGCTGCTGAAGGCGGCGCCGTCTGGCATTGCTGCTGGCGGCCTAGAAGCCGGTGCGTTCTGGTCGGATGTCGTCGGCGCGTTCGGTGACGTGCAGGCGTCCTACAACTATTCCGGCATGCTGCCCGTGGGCGTCGAAACCGGGCAGGAATGGCGCGAAGAAGACCAGAAAGAAGCCCAGCGCCGTCTGCGAACCGGCGAGGCATTCAGCAGCGCCGCAGGCGATAGCATTCGGGACGCGGCGCGCTGGCTGGGCCCGAATCCACAGACGGCCAGCACTGCCGAGCAAATGGTGTTTGGCTTTACCAAGACGATCACCAAGGCGGTCGGCTACACGGTGGCCACCGGCAACCCGCTGACGGGCGCGGCGCTGACCGGCGCAGACGAGGGCGTGACCGCCTCCGACGAGCTGCGTCGACAGGGTGTCGACCTTGCAACCCGGGCGAGCGTGGGCGCCGTCACCGGCGTGACCACTGGCGTCGGCGTTGTGCTGCCCGTGGCAGGCAAGACGCTGGCGGGCACGTTGGGCTATGCCGCAGGCGGCGGCCCGGGCCTGTTCATCGCCCAGCAGCAGATGACGCGCGACATCCTGAGCAACGCCGACTACAGCAACCTGGCCGACCAGTACGACCCGTTTGACCCGGTTGGCCTGGCGGTTTCCACCCTGGTGCCGGCGGCGTTCGGCGCTTGGGCGCTGCGCGGCAGGACGCGCGCGGCCGCCCGGGAAGGCCAGGCTGCGCCCGAGGCGGCCAAGGCGGCAGAAGGCGTAGAAGCGCCGCGCGGCCCTGTGCAGCAAGAACTGGTCGACGCGGCGCGCGTGCAGCGCGTGCGCGAGGTGGTCGATTCCTGGAACCTGGGCGACGCAAGCGACGTGCGCGCCGCCAATGACGCCATGATGTCGGTCATGCGCGCCTCGTCGCAGATGGCTGACGGCCTGTCGGTCTACGTGGCGGACCAGTTCCCGATGAAGGATGCCTACGCGGCGCGCGCCCTGGAAACGATGGTTTCCCGGTCAGAAGCCGCGCGGGCGGAACTGCTGCCGCAGGCCGAGGCACTGGCCGACCCGGGCGCCATCCGGGCGCTGCGCACCGAGATCCAGGATCTGGCCCAGGCGCGACGCGCTGCGGGCGACGATGTGGAGCTGCGCGCGCTGGCTGCCCAGATCCGCGCCAATGAGCCGCGCACCGGCGCGCGGGCGGCACTGAACCGTGCGCGGCAGGAACTGGACGCCCGGGCGCAAGACGCTGACGCGCGCATCGCCGCGCTGGAAGCCCAGATCGAAAGCAACGCCGACGCCATGGCCGCGCGCCAAGCGCTGGCCGTGCTGGACGATCGCATCGAGCAGATGAAAGCGGAACGCGCCGCTATTGACGCGCCCGCTTCGCCCATGACGCCGGTTGCCGCCGGTGTGCGCCAGGCAAGCCGTGCGGCTGAATCCCCGTTCCAGATCCCGGAGCGCGGCCGGCAACCGGCCACCGCGCGCGCCGAGTCCGCCGGCACGCTGCCGGGCGGCCAGGAGTTCGCATCCGGCACCGACCTGGTAACGCCGACCGCTTCCCGCGCCGACGTCGATCCCATCGCACCGCCGGCCAAGCTGCCCACCACCACGGCGCAAGCCACCAGCGACGCCTATGTCACGACGCGCCTGGCGGAAATCGAAGCTGCCCAGCCGGACCTGCCGGTGCGCATGGACGGCGACGCGGAAGACATTCCGCTCTCCGAGGCAATCCGCCGCCTGAACGAACAACTGGCCAGGGACGACGCCGACACCGACCTGCTGGCCGTGGCCGCCAACTGCTTCATCAGCGCGGCATAAGGAAACGACATGCTGAAAAAATGTATCGACCAGGTGAATGCGGCTGCCGGCCGCACCCTCAGCCAGTCCGAAATCAAAGCGATCGATGACCGAATCACCGGCACGGCGCAGGCGCTTGCCCGGCAAGACCGCGCCGCCTGGCTGGCGCTCACGCCCGCCCAGCGCACCCTGGCCGCCGCCGAGCGCGCCATGCAGGACGCCCGCGCCGAAGCCCGCCTAAAGTTGCAGCGCCAGCAGCTCCAGCTGGTCAAGCGCGCCGACGTCGATGCCGAGATTGCCGGCATCCAGGATCTGTTCGGGGACAGCCGGTCCCGCGCGCTGGTGCGGCACATGGAACAGACGGACGCCTACATCAAGGGCGTCAAGGATCAATACTGGGCGCAGCTGCGCAGCCTGTTCGACGCCGCGGCATCTGCCGATGGCGTGTCAGCGGGGCGGCGCGCGCTGCAGTTCCTGTTCGACGTCGAAAACCCGCAGATGACGCGTGACCTGGCCGTCGAGGTGTTCGCGCGTGGCGAGGGCGGCACGGGCAACCGGCTGGCGGTGGAAGCGGCCAAGGCCTGGGGCACGACGGTCGAGACGATGCGCCAGCGATTCAACAACGCGGGCGGCGACGTGGGCCGGCTGGAATACGGCTACCTTCCCCAGGGCAGCGATCAGGGCCGGGTGCTGGCTGCCGGGCAGGACGCCTGGGTGCAGCAGACGCTGCCGAAGCTGGACCGAAACCGCTATGTGCGGCCGGACGGTCGCTTGATGGACGATGCGGAAATGACGGCGTTCCTGCGCGCCACCTGGGAAACCTTGTCTTCGGGCGGGCTGAATAAGCTCGAGCCGGGCGGGTTCCGTGGCACCGGCGCCCGCGCCAACCGCGGCAGCCAGACCCGGCAGCTCCACTGGCGCGACGGCCAGGCCTACATCGAATACATGGGCGAATTCGGCCAGGGCAGCATGTACGACGCCATGAACGGGCATATCTCCGGGCTGGCGCGCGATATCGCGCTGGTCGAGCGCTACGGCCCGAACCCGGCGCACCAGTTCCGCGTGCAGGCCGATATCGCCGAGAAGCAGGACGGCGGCGTCAAGCGCTCATTCATCAACCAGCCAGAGGCCTATTTCGACGTGCTGACTGGCAACGCAGGCGCGGTGCAGAACGCCAACCTGGCGCGCGTCGCGGCGGACCTGCGAAACCTGAATGTCGCCTCCAAGCTTGGCCGCGCGGTCTGGGCGTCCCTGTCCGACATCCCAACCTACCTGGTGACGGCCGGCTACAACAAGCTGCCCTACTGGCAGGCGCTCAAGAACATCGGCGGCCAGTTCAGCGGCGAGACGCGGGAATTCCTGAACGCGCACGGCCTGATCGCTGAATCCCTGGTGTCCGACCTGAACCGATTTTCGGGCGACCACATCCGCAACAACTGGTCCGGCAAGGTCGCCAACAGCGTCATGAAGCTGTCGCTCATGAACGCCTGGACCGACAGCATGCGCCGGGCGTTCCAGATGACCATGATGGGCGGTCTGGGCAAGATGGCCGGCAAGGAATGGGGCGCGCTGACCGAATGGGACCGTTCGCACCTGGCGCGCAAGGGCATCACTGAAGACGATTGGGCGGTCATCAGCAAGGTGCAGCCGACCGAATACCGCGGGCAGCAATACCTGACGCCCGAGGCGATCATGGCCACGGGCGCCGACAATGCGCCTCAGCTGGTGTCCAAGGTGCTGGGCCTGATCCGGGACGAATCGGAATACGCGGTCATCAATCCTGACCTGGCCACCCGCGCGGCGCAGACCTGGGGTGGCCAGCAGGCGGGCACGATCGGCGGCGAGCTCGCCCGGTCCGTCATGCAGTTCAAGAGCTTTCCCATGGCCATGATTTCCCGGCACTACCGCCGGATGCTCGACGCGCCGCGCGGGCTGGATGGCGCGCCGGTGGCCGCCAACCGACTGGCCTATGGCACAGCCGTCATGCTGGGCACCACCATCGCCGGCGGCATCGCCTTCCAGATCAAGGAAATGCTGTCTGGCCGCGACCCGCTGGCAGTGAACAGCGGCCGCTTCTGGTCCGAGGCGCTGCTGCAGGGCGGCGGCCTTTCCATCGTGGGCGACATGCTCTTCCAGGATCCGCGCGAAACCCCGGGCGGATTTGCCGCATCGGTGGGCGGTACGGTGCTGGGCCCGTCTGCTGGCACCCTGTTCGATGTGGTGGGCCTGGGCGTCGAGAACGCATGGCGCGCGGCCAGCGGCGACGACCTGAACCTGGGAGCAGGCGCGGCGCGCACGATCCGCGGCACGCTGCCGTATCAGAACCTGTGGTGGCTGTCCGGCGCCATTGACCACACCTTCTTTCACGCCTTGCAAGAAAACCTCAGCCCGGGATACTTGAGCCGTGTGGAACGCCGCGCCGCTCGCCAGCACGATCAGGACTACTGGTGGCAGCTCGGCCCGGGCTTGCCGGAGCGCGGCCCCGACCTTTCCCGTGCCTGGAGCCGATGATGCGCCAAGACCAATTTGAACGCCTGACCGAATACGCCGAGAAGCTGATCGACGTGCTGGTCGATGAGATGAACCCGGACAACTGGCCCGGGCATGGCGTCGCCCCGAACATGATGGACGCCCAGACGCGCGGGGATCGGTTCTGGGCGAAGAAGAACCCCATCGCCACTGTCACGCTGGCCATGAAGCTGAACAGCCTGATCGACTTGTCTCGGCGCCAGACGGCGGGCGACGGCGGCGCGGCGGCGGTGGACGATCACCCCGAGGCCGACGACGGGCTGGAAGGCGAGGTCAAGCGGGCAGAGAAGGAGGCGGCCAAGTTCCTGGAGAAGGTCCAGAAGGCGGCCGGCGCCACGCGATGAAGCGCAAGATTTCCTTCCTGGCCTTCTTCCTGATGTGGGCGAAGGTGCAGGGCTGGACCGTCCCGGACCTGCACGTCCGCATCTGCCACTGGCTGGACACCTGCCGGGAGCCGGTGCGAGTCCTGCAGGTGTTCCGCGGGGCGGCGAAGTCCACGATTTACGCTGTCTACAAGGCCTGGCAGCTGTACTGCGATGGCACCTGGGTGTCGCTCATCTGGGCGGCTGACGGACAACTGGCCAAGAAGCTTACGCGCGACAGCATCAACGTGCTGCGCCGGCACCCGCTCTGCGGCGGCATGCTCCCCACCAAGCCAGGCTCTCAGATGTTCTGGGTGTCCGGGTCGAACGACCCGCGAAACGCCAGCATGACCGCAGTGGGCGTGAATCAGAACGTTGTCAGCGCCCGCGCGCGCGACATCGATTACGACGACGTGGAGGTGCCGAAGAACATCAAGACGGCGGATGCCCGCGAGAACCTGCGCGCCAAGATCCAGGAGGCGACTTTCATCCTGGTGCCCGGCGGCCAGGAAACCTACATCGGCACGCCGCACACGCACGATTCCATCTACCCGGAAATGATCGCCAGCGGCGCCGCGTCGCTGACCATCCCGCTGTTGGAAGACCAGATCCGGTACGAGGACACCACCAAGCGCACCCGCTACCCGGTGCCATTCAAGCCGGCGGCGGACGGGCTGTACGTCATGCTCGGCATCTACAAGCATGCGCGGCTGCTGGTGGAAGGGCGGGACTACCGCTACGAGCGCGGCGAGGTCGTATTCGCCAAGCCGCCGGGCGGCGCCGTGCTGGATATCTACGCGCGCTGCGCATGGCCGGAACGCTTCACGCGCGCGGAAATCGAGATTCGGCGCAAGAAGACCCGGACCCTGAACTACTGGGACTCGCAGTACCAGCTGCAGGCCAAGCCCATCAAGGAGTCGCGATTGGACCCGGAAAAGATCAAGCCCTATGCCGTGCACCCGCGCGTCGAGCTCGCCAACCGGGCGGTGCGCATGATGCTGGGCAATGTCCAGATCGTCAGCGCGCGCGCCTATTGGGACTGCGCGCTCGGCAAGATCCGCGGCGACGTGTCGGCTTTCTCCCTGGTGCTGGATGATGCGGCGGGGAATATTTACTGGCACGTCGCCGAGGCCATGATGGGCGAGTTCGCCGAGTTCTCCGACGCGCGCAACGCCAAGATCATCGGCGGCCAGGTCATGCAGGCCTGCGCCCTGATCGAGCGCTTCAACATCCCCAACGTCTATGTCGAGACGAACGGCAACGGCGCCTTCGTCCCCCAGCTCCTGCGCCAGGCGCTCAAACAGCAGGGACTGCGCTGCGGCGTTACCGATATCCAGGTGGGGCAGAACAAGAACGCCCGCATCCTTGACGGCCTCGAACCGCCCATGAAATCCGGCGTCATGTGGGCGCACGTCGATGTCCTGGACGGCCCGATGTGGGACCAGATGAAGGACTGGAACCCAGAGGTTAAAGACCAGCCAGACGACTACCTGGACAGCGGCGCTGGCGCAATCCTCCAGGCACCCGTCCGCATCGGCCGGATGGTCCGGGAAAAAGTCGGGATTCCGACCGGCCATGGGCGGGAAGATTGGCGCCCAACAGGGGGTGTCCACGAGGTCACCCTAGAAACCTAGCCGCCGGCGGGCCCGGCGCATCCGCCGGAGCCGCTACCGTGACCGTCCCCCAGCAGCCAACCCGCACCACTCACGTCGGAAATGGCGTCACCGCGCTCTTTGCCTACGACTTCCTGTGCCTGGCCACGCGCGACCTGCAAGTAATCGTGAATGGTGTCGAAGTCGCCTCATCCCAATACACCGTTTCGAACATCGGCCAGGCGAGCGGCGGCGACGTCACCTTCATTACGCCGCCCGCCAATCTGGCGCAGATTGTCATCCAGCTTGATGTAGTGCTGGACCGACAAACCGACTACCAGACGAATGGCGACCTGTTCGCCCGAAGCATCAACCTTGACTTTGATCGCATCTGGCTTGCCATCCAGCAGGCGTTCGGATACCTGAACCGTGTCCCCCGCCTGGGCGATGCCGACGTGGACGGGCAGGGCGCCTACTTGGCCCGGCAGAACAGAATCAAAGACCTGGCGGACCCGATAGACGCCCAGGACGCAACCAATCGCCAATGGGTTCTCCAGCAGCTCGCTGACTTGTCGGTTGATGGAAGCGGGCAGTTTGTCTTGGATATGCTGGCCGACGGCACCAGCACTGATCTGGGCACCGCGCTCATCTCAGGGGCGGGCCGCACCGTCGATACGATTGCCGACGTGCGCAAGCAGCGCGGATCGAAAAACCGGTATGTGATCGCTGCAGGCTACTACGCGCGCGGCGACATGCCTCCTGCCCTGTACCTCTACGACTCCAGCGACACGACGAGCGCGGACAACGGCGGCACAGTTCTGGTCAGTCAGTACGGCGATCGGTACAAGCTCGCGACCGGCAACGTCGTCCGGGCTCAGAATTTCGGGGTCATGGGCGATGGCGTACGGGACAACGCGGCGCGGTTGGCCGTGCTGCGCACGTGGGCCGCCCAAAAGTACGCCGCTGGATTCGGGGTCAGTATTCGTTTTCCTGCGGGACACTACGCCTATTCGCAAGGCCAAAACTGGGCAATTCCCGGCCTCCAACTCATCGCCGAAGGCTCGGTCTGGCTCATCAACACGGGCCCCGACATTTCGTTCTTGTGCGACGGCTCATATATCGGTGGCGGCGTTCGCGGCATGTCCATCCAAGGGGATTTCCGGGTTTATCCCAACGCGAACAGCACGATCGGCGTGTATATCAAGGCAGTGCATGTTTCGGATATTCAGATCACGTCCAAAGGAGCTGGCGCCACCTACGCCGCGATCTACATCGAAGCGTGCGTGTGTACCGTTTTCCGCATTCGCGCGTCCAGCAACGACGGTGGTTGGTACAACACGCCGGCGCGCTGTCTGCACCTGACGCAAAGCGGGCCGAACGGGGAGACGAGCTACTGCACGTTCATCAACCCGGTTCTGGAAGGGTCACCCGTTGGCGCGCTGCTGGATGGGACCCTGGGCAATACCTTCATCGGCGGAACGATCGAGGCGACCGGGGATACCGGGCTGATTCTGACCGGCAACGCCAAGCAGAACAAATTTATATCCATCGATTTCGAAGAAAACTTCAACTTCGATATTTTCTGCCAAGGCAACCATAACGAGTTTTTGAACTGCGACACGCTCAAGAAAGTCGTTATCTCGGGCGGCAGCGACAACATCATCCACGGCGGGCTCCACCAGTTGATCGAGATTCAGGCAGCGTCGCAGCGCAACCTGATTTCGACCCTGAAATACAACCGGGCCAGCGGCAACGCGTACCCCGTGGACAACGGCACCCGCACCCGTTTCCGCGACCTAACCAACATGGGTACGGGTCGCCAGCACAATGCCCCGCCCACGGTCACGCAGATTACGGTAGGGGCGTCTCCCTTCCTCTACACCAACAACACTGGCAACGACGTAAGCGTCCATGTGATTCCGGGGACCATGACCGGGGTGTCCATCGTGCGAGCGGGCCAGTTCCTGCCCACGTCGACGTCCTACGGCAATTACCAGTTGTCGCCTGGTGACGGCATCCAGATCGAATACAGCGCCGTTCCGGCCGTGTTCGTCATGCCGCGATAACCGGAAAGCTGTCCTTGTCCGGGCGGGCTCTGAAGGCCGGGACGTTAGAAACACAAAGGGGGAATTGTGGCAAGAATCAGTGAGGCAGAAGCGGGCGGTCGAAACGTCGTGGCCCTTCTTGACACGCTTGCCGTGTCGGAAGGAACCGACGACGGCCGGCAGCCGACGATGGACGATGGCTACGACGTGCTGGTGGGTGGAAGGCTTTTCACGAGCTACGACGACCATCCCAATGTGCTGGTGCGATTGAATCCGTCGCTCTCGTCTACGGCCGCGGGGCGCTACCAGATCCTGTACCGCTACTGGCTTCATTACAAGGCGCTGCTGAATCTCCCTGACTTCGGGCCGCTGTCCCAGGACCGGTATGCCATACAGCAACTCAAGGAGCGGCGCGCTATCGCTGACATCCAGGCAGGGCGGTTCGATGAGGCCGTGGCCAAGGTGCGCAACATCTGGGCCAGCCTGCCGGGCGCCGGCTATGGTCAGCATGAGCAGAAGATCGAGCGGCTGCGCGATGCCTACGTGCGCGCGGGCGGAACGCTCGCGGGGTAGCGATGGATTTCGAAAAGGGAATCTATGCGGGCCTGGCGTTGCTGATCACAGGGTTTGTGGGTAAGTGGCTCGTGCCGCTGCTCATCCGGACCCTGGACAACAGCGTAGCCAACGCTGCAGCATCAGGCGGCGCGCTGGCGACGATCACCGCCGAGCGTGACCAATGGAAGATGCGCGCGATCGAGCTGGACAGACAACTCCAGGAAATGCGTGCGGACTGGGCGTCTATGAAGGGAGACATGCGACTGATCAAGTATCAGCTTCACGAGGCGCGCGTGCGGATTGCCCAATTGACGGGCGAGCCGCCACCGACTACCGAAGATGAAGTCGGAGAGGACTATGGGAAAAGTCATTGAGCGGCTGTGCCGCTGCGACGCAGAGCGGGCCAACTACCTGGTTCGGTGCCTCAAGGCGTGGGCTGCCTATCTTGGGATTCTGTGCCTTGGCGGCATGATCTTCGGGGCGCCGTTGTATGTGTGGTTCGACCGGGCGCTTACGTCCTCAGACGCTGCGCACCAGGAGGAAGTCACACGTATGCAGACGATCAATCAGGAACTGATCGTCATCATCAAGGACCGGCTGCCGCCCATTGCGGCACAAGCCGACGCTGCGATCCAAGCGGCCAAGGGCGCCGCCACAAAGGCAAGCACGGCAGCATCTAAGGCCAGCGCCGCGGCCAAGTCGGCCAATACGATCGTGAAGAAGGTCGACGAGGTGCTTTCGCCTCCACCGCCGCCGGCGCCTGCGCGCGTGCCTGACTGGCTGAACACCCCATGATCGCCACTGTGCTCAAGACGCTGGCAGGCTGGAAGGGCTACGCCGCGGCGGCCGTGGCCGGCGCTGCACTGATTGCGGGCGGGGTAATCGCCTGGAATGCACACGGCAACAGCCGATATCGTGCGGGCGTCGAACAAACTGAGCTAGCGATGGCCGCCAATGCCCGCCAGATCGAGGCGCAGTACCGGCGTCAGGAACAAGAGATGGCGGCCGACTACGCGCGCCGCCTGGAGGAAGCCAATGATGCGATCCGCCTTTCGAATGCTGAGCGTGACCTTGCCGCTGGCGCTGCTGGCAGCCTGCGGGACGCCATCGCCATCCAGCGTGCCCGAGCCGCCCAAGCAGCCGCCCGTGCCGGCCTCTCTGAGCAAGCCGCTACCCGAGCCTGGGATGTACTCAAAGCGTGCACGGAAGAATATGCAGCGCTGGCAGGAGATGCTGACTCAGCCATCGACGGACTGAGGGAGGGGGACGCCTGGGCGAAGGCCGCGGCCGGCCTCAAGCGGTAACGCAATAATCCAGACCTACCACGTCTGCATGAATTCTTTTTCTTCTTCCGTCATCTTGTCATGGTCTTTTCCGGCGGACCGGAGAGCGAAAAACAAGGCAACGACTAACAGCGCATCGATGATGTAGGACATGGTCGGTACTCCGCAGGTTGATGGTTAAAGGTTAGCACGGCCTTCGTCTAGGCCGGATCCGCCCGCTTGGCCTGCCAGAACCAGTGGCTGAACTTGCCGCGCTTGGCCTTCTGCTTGCGGAAGGTGAGGCGGACCCGGCCGGCGTGGCCGGCGTCGATTTCCACGAAGTGATCGCGGTCCTCTGCCGTGACGGCCGGCGGCAGCGTCTTGATGGCCGCGGCGACGTACTGCCCGCCGACCTGTTCCAGGATTCCGTTGTCGTTCATGCTCAATCCAGTTTGTTGGCGATCTCGGTGGCGCTCTCGCGGTAGTAGGTCATGAGGCTGCGCGGATCCCGATGGCCGACCATGCGCGCCAGCTCCAGCAGGTCCAGCTTCTTGGCCAGGCGCGTAATCGCCGTGGCGCGCGCGTCGTGGAAGGTGGGTCCGTCGATCTTGGCCAGCGTCTTGCCCTGACGGAAGTAGGCGTCGCGCAGGCCGGCGTTGACCGTGAAGACCTTGTCTTCGTCGATACCCTTCATGGCTTCCAGCAGCTCGACCGCGCGGCGCGACAGCGGCACATCCCGGGCGTCGCCGTTCTTCGACTTGGGCAGATGGAGCATGCGCCGTTCCAGATGCACGTGCTTCCATTCCAGCGTCAGGATCTCGCCCGAGCGCATAGCCGTTTCCAGGGCAAGCAGGAACGCGACTGCCGTCTGCTCGCGCTTGTCCTTGGGCGTGCCGCCCTCGTAGCCCAGCGCGGTAACGATGCGCTCGGCCTGGCCCTCCTGGAAGATCACCTTGCGCGCCGGGTTGTCCTGCGGTTTGATGACGTCGGGCCAGGGGTCATGGTCCACGTACCGCCATTCGCCCAGCTTGGCGCGCGTCCAGATGGCGCGCAGCAAGCCTATCTCGCGCAGCACCGTGGCGCCCTGGACCTTGGCAAGGCGGCGATCCCGCCACGCCGCCAGATCGGCCGGGCCTATGTCCTGCATGACCATCTTGGCGACCTGGTCCGTCTTCATGGCCGCGATCCGTGCCTTCTCCCATCGCTCGCCCGCCTTCTCCGGGCTCACTTCGTCGGCGTACCGCTGCATGACGTCGGCGAGCGTCCAGCGCGTCACCTTGCCGGCGCGCACGTTCGCCAGTTCCAGCTCGCGCCGGTTGGCCCAGTCCATGGCCTCTCGTTTGGTGGAAAAGGTCTTGCTTTCGCGGTGGCCGTTGCGGGCGACTTCGGCCCGCCACGAATCCCCGCGCTTTCTGAAAGTGGGCATTGGCGTAATCTCTGGCGTACGTTTGGCGTACGAGATTAGCAAAAACAGTGGTGGGATGTGGTGCCGAGTGGCGGGGTGGGTTCTGACCGGCACCACCAAACGCCTATGAAGATGGCGTAGGGTGGCGTAATGTTGGATGGTGTGGTGTTACGGGGTGGTGCCCGAGACCGGACACCCAAACCCCAGCATTCACGCGGCTCTTGACGCAGCTTGGCGTAAAGATGGCGTTCGACGGCCATCGGGTGCTTGCCGAGTCGCCTCGATCCATTCCAGGATTTCGGCCTTGTCGTACAGCTTCCGTCCACCGATTCTAAACGGTCGCGGGAAGTCGGCGCGCTTGCAGACGCGGTCGCGCACGTGCGCCGGGTTCATGCCGCCGAGCAGTTCGGCGATCTTGTTGGTGTCGATCAGGTCGCGCTCGGTCATTCAAAGCTCCTTGATGATCTTTTGGCCGCAGCGGCGGCAAACGTGGCCGAGGTAGAGCTGTCGGCGGTCCATCGCAATGCGGAAGTCGTGGCCGAACAGCCAGCCGGCCAGGCCTTTGCATTTGTTGTTCATCCGTGTCCCTTTAATGAGTCGTCGCCGCGCTCAAGGCGCGATAAATGAGGCATTTCATCCAGCAGCGCCATCGCGTCGGCATAGGCCCGCATGGCGCGCTGCTCGTCGATCTGTTCGGCCCCGAGGGTTTCGGCGCACTCGCGGAGCTGGGCGGCCAAGCGTGGGACGATCCCTTGAAGCTGGCGCAGTTCGGCCAAAGCGTTGACGACGATCTGGTTGTTGATCATTACGGCTCCTTGTCGTCGCTGGCGACGTCTAGAGGCAGCGCCATGGTGTGCGCGCACGGAGGTTCGGGGATTGCCTCGCCGGCCGGTACGAACGCCGCGCAGCAGGGCTGGCCCCTCTTGTCGTATTGCCACTCCACCGGGTATTCGGCATCGCCGGGCTTGAATGCCATAGACCGCCCGATCAGGTTGCACACCTCGTTGTCGTCGCATTCGTTGACGTCGCCACCCTCGCGCATGGTGCGGTCACGGGCACAGCCGCGGCACCAGGCCTCGAAGAAGAATTCGCCCTCGGTGCCATTGGATGGCTGGTAGGGCTGGCCAGCGCGCTCGGCATTGAGTGCGGCATGTCGGGCGGGCAGAATCGGGCTAGGCATTTGCGCCTCCGTCCTTGTGGTCGGGGTGGGCGGGGCTGAGCCATTCGGCAAGTACCTTGCTGGCTGCCGCATCCCTGGCCTCGCGTGCCGTCCGGATGTCTTGGTCCAGATCGCGGAATGGAACCCGGGCGCGGCTGCGCTGGAGCGTATAGCCGCGGCGCCCCATGAACCGGAGGAAGACGTCGATGACGTAGACCTGTCCCGTAACCCAGTCGACCTTTTGGGCAATATCGTTGCCCTGCAAGTTGATGATTTCGTGCATGGCCTTGAACAGATCCTTCTGGTCATGGAAGTCGCGCAGTGGTGGCGGCAAGTGAGAGCCGTTTTCGAGCCATGCGGTGGTCGCGTCATGCATCGCTCTGCTCCTTCTGCGCGCCCGGTTGCGCGGACAGGGCGGCGCGGGCAGTCTTTGAGTGCTGGTCAGCGGTTCCCCACTTGGCCCGGGTCGCGTTGAAGCAGTCGGGAGCACGTCGATTCGGGTGGTTTGGGTCTTTCGAGCCGCAGCACAGCCAGTACTTTTGCTGACTGCCCGGCCGCTGCGCGTCCAACGCTTTGCGAAGATCGGCGCACAGGCTATCCGCGCGACCGCCGCCAGTTTCAATCCAGCTAATCGCCTCCCGCACCAGGGCATGGAGACGTTCGGCCGGCGCATCGCGCACTGCCTCGCTGGCCTGGGACTGTAGTAGCGCCGCCGCCGCTTTCAATTCGTCGCGGCACTTATGCCACATGGCTTCGGCGCTATTGGCGCGGCATAGCGCAGCCCCAAGGGCGGCTTCTAAGTCCTGCGCCTCGCTGGCCTGCGAAGCATCTTCCGACCGCTTCCAATCGTCCGCCGTTGCGGCTCGAATAAACGCACCCGTCTTGACTGGTGCCTCAAGCCACTGATACCAGTCGGCGAAGCCTTCGGGAGCGGGGCCGTGCAATACGCACTGCTTGATGACCAGCTGCTCCTCGCTGGCCTGGGGCGCGGCAGGCGGCTCTGTACCTGCGCGGGCCTGCGTTTCACGGCAATGGGTCATGTTGGATGCAAGGTTTTCCAGGGCTTCCTCCGCCGTCGAAATACCGTCCCTGATGTTGCGGATCCACTGCACGCCGTTGCAGGCCATATCCGCCCATTCATTGGCGGCGTGGCGTTGTAATTCCCAGCGCGCCAGCAGTCCACGGATATGCGCCTCCCCGGCTACAGGGGCGCTTGCCAGGGCGGCGCGGGCTTGCCATGTATCCCAAGCCTCCTTTGTCGCGGTCCACATGTACTGTCCATGCGTCGCGTGGCGTTCCAAATACAGCTCGTCGAGACCAGTCCTCCGCTGGAACCGCTCAAACGCCGCCCGCTCATCGGCTACAGGGGCGCCCAGCTTGGACAGCAGGGCGGATTCGATGGCGCGGGCGATGCACTGCCCGAGGTTGAAGTCGTGATCCCCGGGTCGGACGGCGAGCCGGCGAAGCACATTTGTGATTTCGTCATCCGTCAGCTCGGCTTCCTGCGCCGGGGCGGGGGTGTGGGTGGTCATGCTGCCTCCTTAGATTCGGCTGCTGAGAAGATGGAATGCTGCTGCTGCCACTCGCGGAACTTGGCCGTTTCCAAGGCCGTTAAGTCTGTCCACCCGGTGGGCCACCCCATTAGCCACTCGACCCACGTCGGGTTCAGGGGGCCATTCATTTCCGATGGCGAGACCATGGTGGCCATCTTCTTCCGAGCGCCAGCGCCGCCCCATTTGCATAGGGCCGCGCCGCCGCTTGATTTCATCGTGGTCGGTGTCGGGTAAAGGTTGGCGGCCAGGCTGAGCGGGGTTCCGCCCTGTGCATACGGTTTTGATCGCTGCCCCGTATCGCTTGCGGTCGGAGTCGGCCACATCCGCACCGCGGCTTCCAGGCCCACCTGCACCTTCCGGCCGTTGTGATACGCCGTCTTGCCGCGCCAATCCGTGACATGCGCAACGCTGCGGCCGCCGTTCGGGACGTTCGGCGTAGGCCACAATCCAGATTCGTTCGCGGAGGTGCTGAGCTCCGGTGTCGGCTGCGGACACGACTCCCCATTCCGCATCGAACCCCAGCGCGGCCAGGTCCCCGAGAACGGTTCCGAGTCCCCGAGAAGTGAGAATTGGGCTGTTTTCCACGTAGACGAAGCGCGGTCGAACCTCAGCCACGATCCGGGCCATTTGGCTCCAGAGGCCGGATCTTGCGCCAGCCAGTCCTGCGCCGCGTCCTGCCGCGCTGATGTCCTGGCACGGGAATCCGCCAGATACCACGTCAACAATGCCGCGCCACGGTCTTCCGTCAAAACTGCACACGTCAGACCAAATCGGGAAAGGTCGGAGGGTTCGATCGTTTTGTCTTGCCGCGAGAACTTGTGCGGCGTAGGCATCACGTTCAACTGCGCAGACGGTTCTCCATCCGAGCAGGTGGCCGCCGAGAATTCCTCCACCAGCTCCCGCAAAGAGCGCAAGTTCACGCATACCGACCCCTTGAATTCCTCGCCCGATTGGCTTCCATGGCATGCCGCCTTGAGTGCTCCGCATGACTCATCACCTCCAGGTTCTCCAGACGGTTGTCCGTCTTCACTCCGTTGATGTGGTGGACGCACTCGGTTGGCAACAGGCGTCGGCCAAGGTGAAGCTCCATCACCATGTCGTGGACATGCATCTCCTTTCGCCCGTCGGCATAGGGGTGTTTGGCCGCATACATCCTCAGGTGACCGTCCCGAGTCAAGCGCTGTTTGTAGGGCTTCGATTGCAACCCTGTGCGTTGACCCCGGCGCCCCTTCCCGTTGTTCTTCTGCCGACAACTCAGGGAGCAGAAAGCCTGCCCTTTCCGCTTCGGCTTGAATTCGCAGGTACAAACTGGACAGATGCTCATCTATCAGCCTTTTTGAAAAGAGCCAGCTCATTCATCACCCCTCCTGCTGCTGAGAGGCTGCACGGATCACGGTCTGAGCGTGCTCACGCATGGTGGCTCGGCCCTGCTCGGGCATGTGCGCCCACGGGTAATCCATGCATTCGGCCATCGCTTTCGCAGCGGCCTCGATGTTGAGGGGCGGCAGCCGCGCATCGCCAGCAGCGGGAGCGGCAACCTTGGATGCGATGGCTTCTTCCAGCGATACCAGATCGCGGCGGAAGTGGATTTCGTCGTGGCCGTAGCCGAAGCGCGCGCACAAGCTGCGGTGGAAATTCCGGTATTCGGCCCAGAGCTGCATGTGCCGGTACTTCTCGCCAGACAGGGCGGCCGCAAGAAACTTGGCGGCGTCCACCGCAGCACCCGAACCCTGGCAGTGGTCGCAGCAAACATCCACGTCGTGCGCGTCCGGGCTGTTGTCGCTCATCACGGTGATTTCGCCACTGCCGTCGCAGCGCGGGCATGCACCTGCCTGCCGCTCGTCCTTCGCATCGTCCTGTGCGCTGGCGGGAGGGGTGGGATCATCGACGCGGCCACCTGTCGGATCGTACGGGTCGACCGGGTAAACGCCTTCCTCGGGGTACTCATCCAGACGAACGGTCAGGATGGGTTTCGCGTTCCACACGCCGTCGTCATCCTGCACGGTCCCTGCCGGAGCGACAGCCAGCACCAATTCGATATCGTGGCTTTCCTCATCGTCCCCGCCCATGCTCTCGGCGGCGCGGATCAACTCGGCTGCCAGCAACTTCATCTGCGCGACGGTGGAAAGCCATTTGTATTGTTGTGTCATTTGTTCACGCTCCAGGGTAGAAAGGAAACGAGGTGGTAGGCGACGCAGAAGCAGGCCAGGGTCGCGGCGGCCATGAAGATCGCCACGCCGGTCGGGCCGAGCTCCATCATGAAGTTCGCGATCGGGTCGTCTTCGGGATCGCGGCGGGTCATGGGCGGGCCTCTATCTCAGCGAGGATCTGCGTCTGGCGCAGCAGGTCGGATGCGTCGGCCTGCGTCAGCCCGGCGCCGATGCGGCGCAGCGCGGGAATCTCGGCGTGCAGCGCGGCCATAAGCGGCCCGTCGATCGGCATGCCCAGGTCCAGACGCTTGGCGAGCTGGCGCAGCGCTGCGGCCTTGAACGGGCTGCCGTGGCGCGTCGCCCACATGTCGAAGAAGTCCGCCATGCCCGCAATCGCCGGCGCGCTGGCGTACCATTCGCCGTCCGCGACGCAGTGAAAGACCGGCACGCCGCGCGGATCGACCGTGACCGTGCCGTCTCGCTCCATCTGGTCGATGATGGCTTCCAGGGGCGCCAGGGTCTGCTGGGTCTTGATGAGCATGGGCAGGCGAGCCGGGCGCGGCCGGTACGCCTTGTTGCGGGGCTTGCGGGCGTGGGGCATGTCGTTCTCGGTATAGGGTGGCCGGTCACCGGCAGCGGTTTGGGGAGGTGGGGGAGGGAGTCCCGCCGCCGGGCCGGCCGAAAGGGGTTATTGGTCCAGGCCCAGCGAGCCCTGCTTTTCCTCGGGCGGCACGACCGTCAGCGTGGTTTCGCGGCCCAGGATCAGGGTCAGGCGGCCGTTTTCTTCGCCCGTCGGCTTGCCGCGCACGCGCCAGCCCAGGATGATCGTTCCGCCTTCCATCGGGTCAACGAAGAAGCGGTCGACGATGGCCTCGGCGATCACGATGTCCGTGGTCTTGCCGTTCGACTCGCCGACGCCGTAGTGCACGGTGACCTCGGCGCCAATGATTTCCTTCTTGATGCGCTGGCGGCCCAGCTCGGGAAAGCGCAGCACGGTCAGGCCCGGTTCCGATCCGTCCGTGGTCTGCTGGTCGCCCTTCTTGTAGAGCAGCGAGCGCATGTCGGGCGCCAGCAGCGCCAGCGAGTCGTTGCCCATGCGGGCGCTGAAGAACAGGTCGATGTCCGGCAAGGGGTTCTCGTCCTGCAATTCAGGACGGATGCGCATAGCGGTGAAGGTCACGGACTGACGGTCAAGCTGGAAGGACGTTTGCATGCTCTGGTTGCTCCAGGTGGGGAAATAGGGCGGGCGGCGCCGGGGATGCCTCCGTTGGTGAGGCGCCGCCCTGGGGAGAACGGTTACGCGGCGGGATCCAGCTCCGCGCGGCGGTTGTCGTAGGCCTTCTTGAGCGCGTCGTAATGCTCGTCGGGCGCGTCGCGGAACGCTTCGCCGGCCAGCGCCAGCGCGTCCAGGTCAGCCGCGGCGGCGATCATCTGCAGGATGGGCGCGGGGTCGAAGGTGGGCGCGGCGACGGCCGGTGCATCGTCGTCATCGTTCGGCGCGGGCGTGATGTAGTCGCCGTCCAGCACGTTGTCCAGCGCCTGCGACTCGCCGCGGGCGTTCAGCTCGTCCAGCGCTGCGGCGTTTGCCAGCTCGATGCTGACCGGCAGGTACTTGAACAGGCGTCGCAGGACGGTCTTGCGGCCCATTTCGGCGTAGTGCGCGCCCCAGGGGCTGTTCTCGGTCTTGCCGTAGCGTTTGGCCTGCTTCCAGCCCTGCGAAGCATCGCGGATGTCCAGCACCTGCTGATTGCTCATGACTTCGAAGGCGTGGCCGCCGCCAACAAGCTTGGCGACCGCGTAGAAGGCGATGATCTCGCCACGCTCTCCCATTGCCGGCCGGTGTTCCAGGCGCTCGTCCAGGCCGTAGGCGTATTCGAAATGGTCGTTGGCGCAGACTTCATGCGCGGCGATGCTCACGATCTGGCCAGAGCGGCGCGCAAGGTCGATCAGGCCCTTGTAGCCCAGCACGATCTGCACTTCCGTGATCTGCTTTTGGCGGTTATCGAAGGGGATCAGGTAGGCATGGCCCAGCGGCGTGTTCGGTTCCAGGCCCAGCTGCGACACCTGCACAACGGCGCCCATCAGCGATTCCACGGTGCAATTCATCAGCTTGGGCGTGGTACGCATGGCGCCCAACGCGATCTTCAGCATGCGGTCTGCGCTCACGTGGCGCGGCAGCACGGCGGCCAGGGTCGCCTTTTGCGATTCCATGAACGCCTTGACCTGGCCGATGCCGGCCTGGGACGCGACCATCTTGGAGGTCTTCTTGAGGTCCGCGAGAGAAGTGGTTTGGGACATGATCGGTCCTGTTATTCGTCGGTGAGCGCCCAGGAGGGCAGGGAGACTTGATGGATGCCGGTGCCGTGTCCCGGCCATTCGTTGGAGGACAGGCAGGCGGCGTAGGTGTTGAGGTCGCGGCGGACTTGCTGCGCGCCCTGGTGCTTGCTGGCGGCGTCCAGCATCACGGCGCTCGCCGCATAGGGCCATTCCGTCTCGACCGCCACGAACACGAAGGCCAGCACGTCCAGTCCGCTGGCGCGCGCGAAGCCATCGCTGTAGAAGGCGTCCTGCACGTGGTAGCGCTTGCGGGCGATCTGGCGGGCGAACTCGGCCGGGCTGGCGTCGCTGTAGGTCTTGACGTCCAGCAGGATCACGCCGCTATCTCCGGCCGGATGCACCCAGTCAGGACGGCAGCGGCACAGCACGCCGGTATCCGGGTCGATCCAGTAGGCGGACACCTCGGGGCGCCCGGCAGCCAGCGCCTCGGCCACGTCCGGCAGGCGGCGCACGCTTTCGGCCTGGCGCAAGGCAGTCTCGCGCTGGGCGTGCGTGATGATCGTGCGGCCGGCGCTGCTCTCGTTCCAAGCGCGCCACCATTCCATCGCCTCGACACTTTCCGGGCTGGGCTTCTTGGCGTTCCACTGGGCCTCGGTGGGCCGGCGCGGCGCATCCGCAGGCAGCACGGCATAGCGCTTGTCGAACTCGGCGGGCTCCAGGATGGCGCAGTGCGCGAGCTGGCCTTCCAACTGGCCGGCTCGCTCCTTCTCAGGCGGGCGCGCCGGATCCAGATGCAGGGCGTAGAACGTGGCCGGCGAACGCGCAACGTGATCCAGGCCCGTCTTGCTGATGCCCGCGCCCCGGTGATAGGCCTCGATGTCCTGGCCGTCGATCGTGCACGGCGCGTCGATCAGGCTCACGGCTTCGGTGATGGCGTTCATGTCATTCCTTCGCGACGACCACGGTCTTGCCGCAGCCTTCGCAGGCGGTGAGGGTTTGGGCTTGCTCGTCGCGCTGCTGGCGGTCGCCGTAGGCGGCAACGATGCCGCCCACGAAGACGACGGCGCAGACGGCACCGACCCATTCGTGACTATCAAGCTGGCGCAGGGTGCGCAGGAGGCGGCGGATCATTGCTGCTCACCCTTGGCCTTGGCGATGGCGGCGCGCGCGGCATCCGCAGCGGTCCCGGACGTGTACTGGTGCGTCAGCGGGTCGTCCACGAAGGCTTCCAGAATCTGTTCCAGGGCGGACAGCAGCTCCGGCGCGGCGGCCATAAGATGCGCGTTGGCCTGCTGCATCGCGTCCCACTCTTCGCGCGGGAATTGCGTCCAAAGCTCGTAGGAAATCTGAAGGCCGCAGGCGTCGTTACCGAGGTGATAGATAGGGCAGTCCTTGGAATACCGATCCCCGAGGGCCTTGCTCACGTCGGCGTGGACGCTAAGCCCAGCGCCAGACGTGTATTTGGCCGACCACGGCCCGGGCGTGTGTTTCGTCGTCATGCCTTGCTCCAGCCCCGGCGGGCAAATGTCACGCGCTGGCCGTCGTCGCACAGGTCGACCAGATCCGAAACCAGATGGCCCTGGGCCAGCAGCGCCCACTGGCGGAAGTGCGCGCCCACGACGGCGAGATCGTCGCCGCGCACCGACGAAGCCACCGCCATCGCGAATGCCAGCTCGGCAGCGGGGCGCGCTTCGGTCGCCGCATACAGCGCCTCGGCAGCGCGCTGGTCAGCTTCGTGCTGGCGGACCACCATCAAGTCCTGAATCAGCACGCGGTGCACGTCGGCATCCATTTCGCGCAGGGCAGCCGTGCGGCGCTGCGTCTCCGTCATCGGGGGGATGATCGCGGCCGTGCCGCAAGGGGTGGGGTAGGCGAGGTTGACCATGTCAGTTCCTTGCCTCACCAGCCGCAACCTGCTGCGCGGCCTGCTGCGCCAGATTCTCGTAATGGGCGACCGCATCTTCCGGCGCTTTGACGGCGGCAACATCGACATGCTCGAAGTCGTTGCCCGTGGACTCCCACATATAGGAAGGCGTCTCTTCGTACTTGGCCAGGATCCGGGCGTCGGCCTCGGAATCGGCATGCACGGTCACGGTCTGCTCGCTGATGCGCGTCTCGGTCCGGCGCATCACGACCTGGAAAGCTTTGCGTTGCATCGTCTTCTCCCTGTTGCTCGCCGGGGTGGCGAGTGCATGGAAGAATTAAAGCATTCTTTCTTTTAGAAAACAAGCATGCTTTATTCGATGCGCAAAAAAAACCGCCCGAAGGGGCGGATTTGACTGGGGCGCAGGCCTTCAGACCCGCCTGGGCACGGCAAACGCGGCGATCAATGCGACGAAGGAAACCCAGCCGAAATGGCCGCTGCTGATATCGCCATGCGTTCCGATCCAGACGAGGAACGCCGCCAGCGACACGCCGGCGAGCATAAGGAACGCCTGCGTGACTGGCGCACGCTTCCACTCGGCCAGCTGCACGGATCGTTTGCTGGCGGACAGCAGGTCGCCGAAGGCGAGCCACAGGATGAAGGCGGCAGACGGGAACGCCACGTAGGGCGCGATGATTTCGGCGAGGCTCATTGGATTCCTACCTCTATCACTTCACTGACCAAACCAGTTGCAACTGAACCGGTTTAGGCGGCGCGCGGGGCGCCAGGACTTTTGACACCTATGGATTCTTTGAGGACTCCCTCGGCGAATCCTTCTACCCGGCCCTTCTGCGAATCGCTGAGGGCATTCCATTGTTCCACGGTGACGGCGGTAAACGGCCAATCCGCGCTGGGCGCCATGTGCGGCTGCTCTTCGCCCGTGGCGAGCCAATAGGGGTTGACCCCTAGATAACGCGCCGCGCGCTCGGAATTCTCAGCGGTCAGCGCCTTCGTTTTCCCCATGATGACCTGGCCGATTGCCTGGACGCTCACGGAAATCGCGGACGCAAGTTCCTGCCGCTCGCGCCCGGCCAGGCGCAGCGCTTCGGCCAATCTGGACCCGTACGTGCTCTTCATGGGCGCAAGGGTACTTTCATCTGGACAAAGCATGGTTGCCTCAATAATTAAAGAATGCTTTAATAGGCCCATGAAGAAATCTGACGCTACCCGACTGCTTGGCGGCACTACCGCGGCCGCCGCCCAAGCAATGGGCATTACGCCGCAGGCCTATTACCAGTGGCCGGACGAGCTTCCGCCGCGCTTGCAGGACCGTGTTGTCGCTGCGATTGCGCGAAAGCTGCTGCCCGGCGCGCTGCTGGGCGACCCGCTGCCGACCAGCAAGGAAGCCGCATGAACCCATCAATGCACCGTGGCGCCTTCGCGCCCGTCGCTGGCCCAGGCCATCCGGTCGCGCTCCGCAAGAAGCGCATCGAAGACGGCCATCACGGCCTGCTCGCTCGGTTCCGTGAAGGTCCGGCGGGCGATCTGCTCGGCGTGCCGCAGCAGCTTTTCGGTTTCGGTCAGTTTTTCCATGCCGCCATGTTGCCGAGGCTCGGCTTCAGCGGCATTCCCTTTCACTTGAGCCGCGTTGAAGCGACATGAGCGCCCCTGAATTAGCGATCCTTCCCCCCTCCCAGCCCGAAGGCGAAACCCTCCTGCGCAACATGCTGCGCAGCATGGACAAGGCCAAGCGGATGGAGGTCATGCAGGCAGCTGGCTGGAAGGACGAATCGTCCATCAGCCAGATCCTGAACGGCGGTTCCGGCATCAAGCTGGAACACCTGGACGCGGTGCTGAAGGTGTTTGGGCTGTCCATCGTTGAGCAGTGGTACATGGACTACCTTGCCCGCGGCAACGCCATCGGCGCCAATTGCTGTCGTGCCCGGCTGAGCCAAGGCACTTGCGGGCGGCCCTGAAGATGGGCGCCGCCAATCCGCAAGCGAAGGGCGGCCGCATTGCCCGCCTGGCCGGGAGCCTGTGCCGCAATCCTGAGTTCCTGGCCTTCTGCAGCGCCCGCAACCCGGACGAGGCTGCCGAATACATCCGGCGCGTGTGCCATGTTGAATCGCGCGCCGAGCTGGACCACGACCCGCAGGCGTGCCACCTCTTTCATGAGCTGGTGCGCAAGCCGTTTGCCTATAGGACGGCCGCATGAATTACTACCCGCACCACATCGGGGATTACCTGAAAGACACGGCGCACCTCACGATGATCGAGGACGGCGCCTATCGTCGGCTGATCGACCTGTACTACCTGCACGAGCAGCCTTTGCCCGTTGAAAAGCGCCAGGTCTATCGCCTTGCCCGAGCTTCGACGCCTGCCGAGCGCAAGGCGATCGACACGATCCTGGACGAATACTTCAGCCCCGGCGAAGAAGGCTGGATGCATCGCCGCTGCGAAGAAGAACTGAGCCGCAGCCGTGGCAAGACCGAGGGCGGAGACACCAAGCGGGAGAACGAGAAAGAGCGCCAGCGCCGTCATCGGCAACGCCGGTCTGACCTGTTCGAAGCTCTGCGCGGTCACGGTGTCACGCCCGCCTGGGACACGCCGACAGCAGAGTTACAGGACGAACTGTCACGCGTAGAAAGTAACGCCCGTCACGCACCTGTCACGCCACCTGTCACGCGTGACGCAACGGCTATCCATAAGCCAATAACCAATAACCAAGAACCAATAGGGGGGGAGCCCCCATCATCTCCACCAGAATCGCGTGACAGGTCCGGGGCCGAAACCGGGACAGGAACGGGCGAATACCTGCCCAACCCCACGCCCTACGGCGCCATGGCCAAGCTGCTGCGCGCCCAAGGCCTCACCGATGCCAACCCCGGCAACCCGGTGCTGCGCACCTGGGTCGACAAGGGGCTGACCGCCGACGAAGCACTGGCCGGCCTGGAAGTCGCCCGCGCATCGAAGACCGCGCCCAGCCCGATGACCTGGCCGTACCTGGCCCGCGTCCTGGAGACGCAACGCGAACGCGCCGCGCAAGGCGTGCCGCAGAAATCCGAACGCCCGGCCACCGCCACCGAACGCCGCGCCGCATGGAACGCCGAGCTGCAAGCCGTGATCGGCCAGGCCGACAACCGCCAACCCCGAGAAATCGACATGGGAGTCATCGATGCAACTGGCACACACGACTGACGCCGCGCGCGTCTTGCCCGTGGCATGGGCTGCCCGGCTGATCGAGCGCATGCAGGCGCTGTACGGCGCCAAGTTCGCCCAGCAGTGGGACGGCATCGCGCCCGCCAGGCTCGCCGAAGTCTGGGCCGAGGAAATCGCCGGCTACAGCGCCGAGGAAATCCAGCGCGGCCTTGCGTCCTGCCGCGGCCGCACTTTCCCGCCCACGCTGCCCGAGTTCCTGGGCCTGTGCCGTCCGACGCTGAACCCGGAGACGGCCTACCACGAAGCCGTCGCAGGCATGTCCGCCCGGGCCCGAGGCGAAATCGGCACCTGGACCCATCCCGGCGTCTTCTGGGCCGCAATGCGCGTAGGCCAGCACGACCTGCTGAACCAGGGCTGGCAGACCGTCCGAACCCGCTGGGAATTCGCCCTGCGCGACATCATGGCGCAAGGCCGCTGGGAACCCGTGCCAGAGCCGCAGCTTGCCCTGGCAGCCCCCGGCGGCACCATCCCCAGCCGCGAGGAAGCCCAGGCCTTCCTGCGCCAGATCAAGGCCAAGACCGGCGCCCGCCTCTTCGCCTCCATCGACGACCCCCGAGCATGGGCCCAGCGCATCGTCGCGCGTGCCGCAGAGGGCAAGGCCGTCACCCCCACCGTACTGCGCATGGCCAAGAACGCCATCGCCGAACCCACCGATTCGAGGGACGCATGAACGACACGATCCTGGCCGCACAGGCCGCACAGGCCGACATTGCACTGGACCCGCTGGCGGGTTGTCTCGGGGAAGCGAACGCCGCCGCCTTCCGGAAAGTCCAGGCTGACGTGCTTGCGTTTGGCACCGGTGGCATGATCATCGATGCCGACGGCAACGCGCAGGCACTGGGACCGGCGGACCTCTGCCCGCCTGCGCCCATCGCGCGCGCGCACGTTTCGCCGCCCCTGGGCCTGGAATCGACGCAGGCCGGCCTGTTCGCCCCTGAGGCGCCCGCCGCGTCGGTCAACGTCTGCATCCTGGCGCTGGACCTGGGCACGAAGACGGGCTACGCGGTGCGCAAGCGGGACGGCAAGGTCGTGCACGGCACGCAGAGCTTTGCGCCGCGCAAGTCGTGGACGGACGGGCAGCGCTGGCTGCGCTTCCAGGCCTGGCTGGCTGAGGTGCTGGATCTGCACCACGTCCAGCGCATCGCGTACGAGCATGTGAGCTTTCACGCGGGCGTCCGGGATGCGCACTGCTACGGCGCCTTCCGCGCGCTGGTGGAAATGGCCGCCGACCGCCGCAACATCGAGCTGGTCGGCACGAACGTGCAGACCGTCAAGCGCCATTGGACGGGGAAGGGCGGGGCGGACAAGGCCGCCATGATCGCCCAGGCCCGCGCCCGTGGATTCCGCCCGGAGACGGACAACGACGCTGACGCCCTGGCCGTGCTGGACTGGGCCGTCGCACAGGAGCGCGCAGCATGATCAAACGTCTGAAACTGGCCTTGAAGGTTGCCGCTTACATCCTGCGCAACGGTGCCGATGGCGCAGACGCGCCCGCTATGGCCGTGTTCCGAAATCGGTCAGCGGGCGGCGCCTGGTCCGCTTGGTCGAGCGATCCGCGATCATTGCCCGTGCTGCCCCAGCCCGAGTACGAAACGCGAGAGCTGTTCGTCCTGCCTCCCCGCGGCGTTGTGTCGGTCGTTGGCCGCGTCGTTGACGGCGCCGCCAGGCTGAACAAGCACGGCAAGGAGCTTCCCTCTGGGACCGCGCTCTTCGGCACGCCTTACCCGGCGACGCGCGATGAGAAGGAAACCCACGACTTCATGGAATCCAAGACCAAGGGGGCAGCATGAGCCGCACCCCCGAGCAGGTTAAGCAGGCCAGCAAGGCCCGCAACCAGGCCTCCACGAAGCTGCGCCGCATGGGCTACCGCTTCGCCAAGCAGTCCGCAACCGAGGCCGAAGCGGTGGCCGCCATCCACCGCATGACCGGCTGGCCGCTGCCCGAGCGCGGCGACGCCATCGAGTACCTGCAACGATTCGCCAGCATGCCCGAGGGCGAGCCCGCACCCGGGCGCGAGTTCAAGCCGCTGCACGCGGAGCCGTACCGCCTGGACCGGTGGCTACGCTACGCCGCTGCCCGCGCCGCACAGGTCCAGTGCCCGCTGGTCCACGCGGTCAGTGCCGTCGACAACTGGCGGCGCCTGGAGGTTGACGCATGACGCCCATCACGCCCGCCCCGCCCATCGACTGGAATCGCGTGTTCCTGACCCTCCGCAGCGAGGGCTATACGCTGCACGACGTCGCCGCATACACCCGCATCCCCAGGGGAACGATGATGGGGTGGATGCGAGGCGCCGAGCCCCGCCACCAGGACGGCGAGACGATCATCAAGTTCTGGACCGAGGCCACCCAGCAGCCCCGCGAAGCACTGCCGGAGCGCAGCCCCGTGGCCTTTGCCAGCCGCCTGGCCGAGGCCCGAGTCTAAAAAGTCGGGATTCCGACCAGCGCACAGAACCACAATCGGCTCCGATCTTCCCCCAAGACGGAGCCGAGCATGTCCAAGCGCACCCACAACGTTCAAACCCCGGGCGAAGTGCCCACGACCACGCAGGACGACGAGTCCAGCGCCACCGGCGCGACGCAGCCCGGCGACGATCAAACCCCCGCCGCGGCTACCGCGCCCGCTGAACCGGCCGCTACGCCAGCCGCAGAGCAGCCCAAGGCCGCGCCGCGCGGCAAGGCGCCCAAGACGCGCGCCGAGTACGCCACGACGCCGGCCGCCGACATCGACCCCGCCGCGATTACCGCGCCCGTGCTGTCCCGCGACGGCTGGGTGATCCCGCTGCCCAAGGTCTGATCATGGGCAAGGTCATCAAGAAGGTCGCCAAGGTCGTCAACAAGATCGACCCCATCGGCCGCCAAGTGGACAAGCAGCTCAACAAGGCCGGCCTGCCCACTGCGAGCGACGTGGGCGACATGCTTGGCGGCGCCGACCCGGTGGAGTCCACCGCAGGCGCCGGCACGGCCTCGGCCGAGGAACAGCGCCTGAAGGACGAGCAGGACGCAGCAGCGCTGGCCAACCGGGCCACGGCCGAGCGCGCCAAGCAACGCCGGGCCGGCAGTCTGCTGGCATCAGGCGCATCTGGAGGCAATGGCCAGACCTCTTCCGTGCTGGCCTACGGCAAACGCACCTTCGGGGAGTAGCCCACCGTGGCAGAAGATCAGCTCGCGTGCGACGTTATCCGCCGTCTCGGCACCCTCAAGGGCTTGCGCGCACCGCACGAAGACATCTGGCGGGAGTGCTTCGACCTGTCATTCCCGATCCGATCCCAGGGCTTCAACGGGGACACGGAAGACATCCAGAGCGTGGCGGGCAAGCGGGCCCGCCTTTGTGATTCCACGTCCACCGACGCGGGCCGCATCCTGGCGTCCGGGATCCAGAGCGGCATGACGCCGGCGAACTCGCGTTGGTTCGGCATGACGGTCTGGGACGAGACGGACGAGGAACGGCGCTGGCTGGACGAGTCGGCAGAGCGCCTGTGGGAAAGCATCCACGCCAGCAACTTCGACGCCGACGCCTTCGAATCCCAGCTGGACATCGTGGGCGCCGGCTGGTTCGTCCTGTTCATCGACAACCAGAAGGACGACGACGGGTCGGTGACGGGCCTGCGCTTCGAGCAGTGGCCGATATCCGGCTGCTACTGCGCGGCATCCAAGCCTGGCGGCGAAATCGACACGATCTACCGCCCGTACCAGCTGACCGTAGAGCAGTGCGTGAGCGAATTCGGCCTGGCCAAGTGCAGCGAGAAGGTGCGCCGCCTGTACATCGAAGGCAAGTACGACGAGCTGATCAACATCGTGCACGCCATCTACCCGCGCCGGGTTTCGGTGGTCAACGCCAAGCGCGCGAAGAACCTGCCCTATGCGTCCGTGCACGTCGACTGCGACGACAAGGCGGTGCTGCGCGAATCCGGCTACCACGAGAAGCCCTTCGCGGCGCCGCGCTGGACGGTCATCCCGAAGTCGGTCTACGCGGTCGGCCCCATGTTCGACGCACTGCCCGATATCCGCACGCTCAACCAGATGAGCCAAACCGAGCTGATCAACGGCGACCTGGCCACGGCGGGCATGTGGATCGCCGAGGACGACGGCGTGCTGAACCCGCGCACGGTCAAGGTCGGACCGCGCAAGATCATCGTGGCGAACAGCGTGGATTCGATGAAGGAACTGAAATCCGGCTCGGACTTCAGCTACTCGTTCACGAAGCGCGCCGAGCTGACCGCCGCAATCCGCAAGCTCCTGATGGCCGACCAGCTGCAGCCGCAGGACGGCCCGGCCATGACCGCGACGGAAGTGCATGTGCGGGTGCAACTGATCCGCCAGCTGCTGGGGCCCGTCTATGGCCGCCTGCAAGCCGAATACCTCAAGCCGCTGATTCAGCGCTGTTTCGGCCTGGCCTTCCGCGCCGGCCTGTTCGATACGCCGCCCGAGTCCCTGGGTGGCCGCACCTACACGATCACCTACATGTCGCCCATGGCCAAGAGCCAGAAGCTGGAAGAGGTGAGCGCGACGGAAAGCACCCTGGCATCGGTCGCAGCCGTGGCCGAGGCCAAACAGGATCCGACCGTGTGGGACAACATCAATTCCGACGAGGCCGTGCGCGTCATCGTCGAGGGCCGCGGCGCGCCCGCCAAGATCGGCAACACAGCCGAGGAAGTGGCCGCCATCCGCAAGCGCCGCGCTGAACAGCAGGCTGCCGAGCAGGAGCAGGCCCAGCAGCAACAGATTGCCCAGGTGGCCGGCGAGGCCGCTGCAACCCGCATGGCCGAGGCCGCATGAGCGAAATCACCCCCGCCGTTTACAAGGCGATCTTCGAAGACGACCGGCGCGGCGCCGCCATTCTGGAAGACCTGATCCAGCGATTCGCGCGGCCCGCCGTCACCACGGGCGGCATCGACGCAATCCTGAAGACCTACCAGCGCGACGGCATGCGCAGCGTGGTCGAGCACATCACGAACCAGATCAACCGGGCGAACGGCGTCCCGGACCCGAACGCCGACCAAGGAGAGTGACCAATGTGGAAAAAGCGCTTCCCCCTCATGAACGAAGCGGGCACCGCGGACGCTGGTGGCAGCGGTGGTGGCGATCCCGGGGCCGGTGGCTCCGCCGTCAATGACCAGCCCGCTGGAGGCGATGCAGCCCCCGCCAGCACCACGCCGCCGGCCGCCGCCGCGCCTGCAGCGCAACCGTCGAATCTGCTGAAGCAGGGCGTTGAAGAACCCACGCCGACCGAATTCATCCCCGAGAAATACCGCGTCACGAAGGACGACGGCACGCTGGATATCGAAGCATCCGCGCGCAAGCTGGCCGAAGCTCACGGCAGCCTGGAAAAGCGCCTCGGCAGCGGCGACGCACCGCCCAAGGCCCACACCGATTACGTGATCACGCCGCCGGAGGACATGAAGGATCTGGACTTCTCCGACGACGCGGAGATGCAGGGCTTCTTGAGCGAAGCCCACAAGGCAGGCTTCAGCCAGAAGCAGATCGACGTTGCGCTGGCCAGCTACTTCAAGATGGCCCCGCTGCTCGCGGGCGCTGGCGCTGAAGCCACGGCCGAAGCCGCAGAAACGGCGCTCAAGCAGGTCTGGACCACCGACGCCGACTTCAAGCGCAATGCCGGCCTGGCGCACGTCGCCACCGCCGCGGCTGCTGAGAAGGCTGGGATCTCGATGGACCAGGCTTACGCCGAGCTGGGCAACAACCCCACCTTCCTGCGCTTGATGGCCGCCCTTGGCCCCGAGTTCCAGGAAGACAGCACGCCGGGCGCGGCCAGCTTCAAGGCGGTCACGGAAGACGACATCCGCACCATGGAAATGTCCGATGCCTACCGCGACCCGAAGCACAAGGACCATGAGCGCGTCAGCGCCACGGTCAAGAAGTTCTACGACCGACGCTACGGCACCGAAGCCGCCGCGTAATACACCCCTCAAAAAGTCGGGATTCCGACACCCCCCCAGCGCGACCATTGCGGGCAATTCACCGGCCTGCAATGGCGCGCAGATACCCGGAATAGCCCTCCCAGTGGTGCGGTAGCCGGTACCAGTGGGCGAACTCCGGGCCCGTTCGCGGACACCCCGCAAGGCGAATCGAGCAGATCAATTCACCTTCGGAGCAATCCATGTCGAACACCATCACCCAAGCATTCGTCAAGCAGTGGGACACCTCGATCCGACTGCAAGCCCAGCAGAAGGAAAGCCGCATCGCCGGCAACGTCTTTGACCGCGGCACGATCACGGGCGAGTCCTTCACGGCCAACCGTCTGGCGCCGCTGGAAGACACCCCCGAAAACACCGTGCGCCATGGCGATACCACCTGGTCTGAAGCCGAGCATTCGACCCGCGTGGCCATCATGCGCGATTTCTACCAGGCCCTGCCGGTGGACCGCAACGACGAGCCCAAGCTGTTGGCCAACCCGCTGAGCGGCAGCTACAACGAATCGCTGCAGGCCGCCCACAACCGCCGCAAGGACAGCATCACGTTCGACGCGCTGCTGGGCAACTCGCAGACCAAGGATGGCGGTGTCATCGCACTGCCTTCGTCGCAGATCATCACGGCCAGCGCCACCGGCTTCACCAAGGCCAAGCTGATCGCTGCCCGCAAGATGTTCCGCAAGAACGAGGCCGACGAGCACAACGGCGAAGAGCTGCACATCGCCTACAACGCCGACATGCTGGAAGACATTCTGTCCGACACCACGCTGACGAGCGCGGACTTCATGGCCGTGAAGATGCTGCAAGACGGCGACTTGTCGGGGCGGTGGATGGGCTTCAAGTGGGAGCCGTACGAGCGCGTCAAGATCAACGGCAGCACCGCGACGACCGCCGCCTGGGCCAAGTCGGCCGTGCACTTCGGCACCGGCTTTGTCGAGGGCAAGGCTTCCCGTCGCGCCGACAAGAAGGACCTGATGCAGGTGTCCATGGCCGCATCCCACGGCGCTGTCCGCGTCTGGGAAATCGGCGTCGTGGCCATCGAATTCACCTTCTAAGCCCCGCCACCCCTTTCAAGACTTCAGGAGAACACCATGGCAGAAGTTAACAGCGTGCAGGGCGCCAAGATCGTCGCGGGTCAGAAGTTGCTGCCCGCCGAATCCCACGGCCGCCAGCGCATTCTGATCGCAACGCTTCCGGCGACGCATGCCGCGTATGCGATCAACGACACGATCTTTCTGGGCCGCGTGCCCGCCAATACCCGCTTCCTGACCGGTGCGGTGATCAGCGTGGGCGGCAGCGGTACGGCCAGCTCCACGGTGGACATCGGCACGCGCAACACGGTCACCCAGGCGGTGGTCGATGCTGACGGCATCACCGTTGGCGCGGACATTTCGGCCGCCGGCAAGATCGTCGCCGATACGGGCGCGTTCATCGCCGCGGCGGCGGACGTGCTGACCGCGACCGAAGTGGACGTCTACGCCACGGTCAAGGGCGCGGTGCTGGCGGCCAACCAGCAAATGCGCTTCGAGATCCCGTACGTCACGGACTGATCGCACAGATGGTCATCTCCCCTGGCATCCAGGTGGAATTCGCCGGGGGCTTGTCCCCCGGTTTTTTGTTTCAGGTGCCCGAAAATGTCGTCAGCTAACCCCGTTTCCATCTGCTCCAACGCGCTGCTGCGCCTGGGCGGCAAGGCAATCGCCAGCTTCGAAGAACCCAGCACGCAGGCCGGCCAGTGCGCCAACCTCTGGCCGACCGTGCGCAACAAGCTGCTGCGTGCCCACCCGTGGAACTGCGCGACCAAGCGCGTGATTCTGGCGCCCATGGCAGAGGCGCCCGCCTTCGACTTCCAGTATCAGTTCCAGCTGCCCAGCGACTGGCTGCGCACGCTGCAGGTCGGAAAGAAGGATTGCCCGATCCAGTTCCGGCAGGAAGGCCGGCGTATCCTGGCCAACGTCACGCAGCTGCCGCTGGTCTATATCTGGCTGAACGACAACCCCGGCACCTGGGACGATGCTCTGGTTGATGTGGCCGAGCTCAAGATGATGGCGGTTCTGGCCTACCCGGTCACCGCGTCGACGACCCTGCGCGATACCTGCTTCCAGGAGGCGGCGATGGCCGAGAAGATGGCCAAGGCGGTCGATGGCCAGGACGAGCCCCCCGAAGAGCTGGGCGGATCCGAACTGCTTGAGGCGCGCTTGGGCGGGAGGTGGTAATGCCCCGCATCGATTCCATCCAAACCAATTTCACGGCCGGCGAGATCTCTCCCAAGGTGCGCGGGCGCACCGATATCGCCCGGTATCAGAACGGCGCCGAGTCGCTGGAAAACATGGTCGTCGATATCTACGGCGGCGCAGCGCGCGCGCCTGGTACCGAATACCTTGCCAAGAACGGGGTGACCGCGGAGCAGAGTCGCCTGATTCCCTTCGTGCTGAACCGGGACACCGCCTACCACCTGGAGTTCGGCAACGGGTTTATGCGCGTCTTCAAAGCGGGCGCCGGCCAGGTTCTTTCCGGTGGCGTGCCGTTCCAGATTGCCACGCCTTATTCGGCCCTACAGGTGAAGGATCTGCGCTGGGCCCAAGCCCCCAATGCCATGTTCTTCGCGCACCCCGCCTTCCCGATGCGCATGTTGCGTCGCCTGGCAGATGACAGCTGGGTGTTGTCGGCGGTGCCGTTTACCGTTCTTCCGTTCTCCGAAACCGGTGCGCGGTTCAATACCGCCTTGACCCTCAGTGCCGCCACGGTGGGCACGGGCCGCACGATCACCGCTGGCAGCGCCGTTTTCATGGCGTCGGACGTGGGGCGCCGGGTCACCTACGAAACCGGCATCGCCATCATCACCGCGTTCGGATCGTCCACCAGCGTGACGGCGCAGATAACCTCCCAGTTTCCCAACACGGTTCTTCCGGCGCTGCAATGGGTGCTGGAAGACTCGCCGCAGACGACCTGCACTCCGAGCGTGAAAGGGACTGTTGGGCTGGCTATCACCTTGACGCTGACCGCCAACGGCTGGCGCGCCGAAGACGTGGGCAAGTACGTGGGGATCAACCGGGGCCTGGTACTGATCACGGGCGTGACCAGCGCCACCGTGGCGACAGGCGTGGTCAAGGCAGACATGGATGCCGCCACCGCGGCCGAAGCCAGCGCCTGGACGCTGCAGGGGCCGGTCTGGGACGCCAACGAGGGCTATCCCACGGCGGTCACGATCAATCAGCAGCGCCTGGTCGCAGCGGGCACCAAGCGATATCCGAATGGGGTCTGGGGCAGCCGGAGCGGCGAATACTTCGATTTCACCCAGGGCGTCAACGACGCAGACGGGTTCTTCTATGCGCTGGACGGCGAAAGCAACGGCATCGAGCATCTGGCATCCGTCCGCGCGCTGATCGCCCTGACGCCGGGCACCGAATGGACGATGGTTGGCGGCGTGGAAAAGCCGCTGACGCCGACGAACGTAAACGCGAAGGACCAGACGGTCTATGGCTGCAGCAAGCCGCGGCCGGTGCGCGTCGGCGACGAACTGCTGTTCGTGCAGCGCGCCGGGCGCAAGGTGCGGGCCATGAGCTACCAGGCGGCATCTGACGCATACAGCGCGCCGAACATGACGACGCTGGCCGAACACATCACGGAATCTGGCGTGGTCGAGATGGCCTATCAGCAGGAGCCGGGATCGGTCCTGTGGTGCGTGCTGGCCAACGGAAAGCTGGCGGCCATGACCATCGATCGGGACGAGGGCGTCATCGCCTGGACGCCGCACGACACCGATGGCTTCTACGAGTCGATCTCGTCGGCGCCGGCGGGGGCCACGGATGAGGTGCTGGTGGTGGTGCGTCGCGTGGTCAATGGCAGCACGGTGCGCTACATCGAGCGGCTGAACCCTTCCTACATGGTGCACAGCGGCATCGTGGGCACGAACCCTTCCGGCGCGCAGGTCTGGGGCGGCCTGAACCACCTGGAAGGCAAACAGGTGGACGTGCTGGCAGACGGTTCTCCCCAGGGGCAGATCCCTGTAGTGGGCGGGCAAATCACGCTGCCGCGGGTGGCGAAATCCATTCAGGCGGGGCTGCGCGTGCGCCCGCGCGTCAAGCTGCTGCGCCCCGAGGTGCAGACCCAGACGGGGACCGCGCAAACCAGCCAGATGCGCGCGCACAAGCTAAACGTGCTGGTACTGAACACCATCGGCGCGACCATCAACGGCAAGGAAGTCCAGTTCCGCCAGTTCGGCCCGGACATCCTGGACAAGCCGCCCGAGCCCTTCTCTGGATGGAAAGGCGTCGCCGAGACCGGCTGGCTGGAGGGCGAGATGGACGTCGACATCACCCAGGAACAGCCCCTACCTTTTCACGTACTGGCCATCGTGCGCCACTGGACGACCAACTCATGATCAGACCCGCAACCCTTGCCGACGTCGAACGCCTGGCCGAGCTGGCGCGCGACTTCCACGCCGAGACCCGCTTCAGGGATTTGAACTTCAACCTGGACAAGGTGGTGGTGTTGTTCGCCGGCCTGGTGGAAGAAGAGAACGGCCTTCTACTGGCGGCTGAACGCGACGGCGACCTGATTGGGTTCGTCGCAGGCGGCATCGGCGAAGACTACTTCGGCGACGACCGCTTCTCTTTCGAATACGGCGTCTACGTGGCACCGGCGCACCGGGGATCGATGGCCGGCCCGCATCTGGCCCGTGAATTCCTGCGCTGGTCCGACGCGCGCGGCGCCCGCTACAAAAACATGGCGATCAGCACCGACATCACCACCGACCGCACTGGCGCGCTGTATGAGCGCCTGGGCGGTAAGAACGTGGGCAATCTCTATTCTTGGGGGCTGTAATGGCTTGGGCACCTTTGGTACTGGCCGCCGTGGGCGGCGTCATGTCGGCAAAAGGGCAGATGGATGCGGGCCGTGCCCAGCAGCAGGCTGCCAATTTCAGCGCAGAGCAGGATGAAATCGAGGCGGCGCAGACGCGTCAGGCGTATCGGGAGCAGGCCGAGAAGATCCGGCGCATCGGGCGGGCCCAGGCGTCCGAGGCCAAGGCAGCGTATGCAGCCTCCGGCGTGTCGATTGGTAGCGGTACGCCGGTCCTGATCAACGATCAGATCCAGAACGACACCGAGTCTGACGCCTATAACACGATCCTGACCGGCAACCGCCGGGCCGACTCGCTTGAGGCCCAAGCCGCGATGTCCCGGCGGTCTGGCGCATCGATGGCGAAGGTTGGGCAGCGCGCGGCAACCGGCAGCCTCTTGAGCACTGCCGGAAGCACCTACTCTGCTTGGAAGAAAAACCAATGAAGATCCCCACCGGAAACCTTGGCAACGTCGTGGCCCAGCCCGTCCAGGCCATCAACGCGCCCGCTACTGCCTTCGGCGCGGCTGAAGCGCAGGCGGCGGTTCAAACCGGGCAGGCGCTGACCAGCATCGGGAACCAGATTGCCGACACCCAGAACGAGCTGAACCGCGTGAAGGCCATCCGTACCATGGCCGAGGCGAAGAACGGCCTCTACAACCTGGAAGACGAGCTGACGCGTGGCATTGCAGACGGCACGGTACCGGCTGCCGAGGCCGCGGCGCGCTGGCAGGAGTTGGCGCCCAAGCAGCTGGAACAGAGCCTGAAGGGGATAAGCGGATCCCACCGCGCCGTCGTGGATGCCCAGCTGGCCGAAACCACGGCGTCGCTCGGACGGCGCGTGGGCGATGCAGTGGTCAAGCGCAACCAGCAGGATATCGGCGGCGAGCTGGTGGCCCTGGGCGGGCAACTGGAGCGCGAGGCGGTGCGGGACCGGGCGGGCGCGAACGCCAAGTACGAGCAGGCCGTGCGCGCCATGGGCCCACAGGCCGGATTGACGCCGGCGCAGATCGAAAAGGATGTGCTGCGCTTTAAGGAGAGTTCCGCCAACACCGTCGCGTACGAGCTGGTGAACGGGGCCAGGAACAACGGCGCCGCGCTCAATGAGGTGGAACGGCGGCTGACGTCGGACGAGTTCAACGACCTTGACCCGCAGCGGCGCGCGGTGCTGCTGAACACCACGGCCGGCTACAAGACGGCGCTCGAGCAGCGTGCAGTCGCGGCGGCGCAGCGTGCCGAGATTCAGGCGGCCAAGCGAGACCGCCACGCCGCGGGCATCCTTGCCGAGGTGCAGCAGCTTTCCACGCAGGGCAAGAAGCTTGATCCGCAGTATCTGGCTGGCGCGGCCGCCGCTATGGCGGGCACGCCGTATGAGTCCGCATTCAAAGCCGCGGTGGATCAGGCGCCGGCCGGCACCGCGTTCGCCATGCAGCCCTTGCGCGATCAGCGCGAGATGCTGGACGGCCTGCTGGCCGAGGGCAACCGCGTCGGCTGGACGCCCACGCGCCAGGACTTCTACGACAAGGCGCAAAAATCCTACGAGACTTCCCAGCGCGAGTACAAGGAAGACCCGCTGCGCGCCGCGGTCGACCGGAACGTGCTGCCCGAGCTGGCGCCGCTGGACATGAGCGGCGGAATCGCCGGGATCACGCAGGGCGTGCAGGAGCGGCTGCAGCAAGCCCAGCAGGTCGAGGTTGTCGCCGGGCGCCCGGTGTCGCCTTTCACGTCAGACGAGGCGGTGCAGGTCGCCAGCGTGTTCAATGCTCTGCCGCCCGACCAGCGGGCCACCAGCATCGCGGCCCTGTCCAAGGCGGTAGGCACGCGCACGATGTCGGCCATTGCCGCGCAGCTGGACAGCAAGGACCGCACCCTGGCCCTGGCGGCCGCACTGGGCGATCAGCAGCGCCCGAATGGCGGCCTGGTGTCGGAACAGGTGCTGCGCGGCGAGCAGGCCATCAAGGACAAGCGCATCGCCGAGGCGGACGTGAGCCGCTGGCGGTCTGAGATCGCGGCAGAGGTCCGGGGCGTCTTCGCCACGCCTGAGATGGAGAACGCCGTGATCGACTCGGCCGTGCGC
>Ga0182745_1000647_pt1 | contig 37120 bp, 21 predicted proteins | sample eDN3rd30CKraftBY_FD_128523 | JGI IMG/M metagenome (GOLD analysis project Ga0182745, IMG submission 128523) | Enriched backyard soil microbial communities from Emeryville, California, USA - eDNA 3rd pass 30_C Kraft BY (version 2) (version 2) | ecosystem: Environmental > Terrestrial > Soil >...
GGGAGTGCCTTCGGGTGATGGGTGGATTATCCATGTCAACTGATTTTTTGTCAAGAGGAGCGGGAAGGAACACGCATTCCTCCCACCTCTAAAGAGGTGGGTTTCCTGCTAATTTTTTATGAGTGCGTTTCTTCGACAACGCCCCGGCCGCCGGTTGTCCGTCGCCGCGATCCTTGGTGCCTGGTTGTTCCTGGTCAACCCCTTGGCGACCGGCGCGGAGATTGACTTCTATCGTGACGTCTATCCGATCCTGAAGACAAAATGCATCGCCTGTCACAACAAGACGACGACCAAGGCGGCTCTGAACATGGAGACGCCGGAGACGATGCGCCAAGGAGGCGACTCGGGCGAAGGGGTCATTCCCGGTAACGGGGCGGAGAGCCTGATCTTCGAGGCCGCGGCGCATACCGGGGACCTCGAGATGCCCCCCAAGAACAATAAGAGCGGCGCCACGAATCTGACCCCTGACGAGCTCGCGTTACTCAAGTCATGGATTGACCAGGGGGCCAAGAGTTCGAACAAGCAGGCGCGTCAAGTGGTCTGGCAACCCTTGCCGCCGGGCCTCAATCCGATCTACAGCGTGGCGATGACCCGGGACGGCCGGTTCGCCGCCTGCGGCCGAGCGAACCAGATCTTCGTTTACGACCTCGCGAACCGGCAGCTTGTCGCTCGCCTCGCGGATGAGTCGCTCAACCAGCAGGGCACTCCAACAAGTACGGGAGCCGCCCACAGGGCCATCGTGCAGTCGCTGGCGTTCAGCCCCGATGGAACGCGGCTCGCCTCGGGAAGCTTCCGCGAGTTAAAAATCTGGCGTCGAGAGGACGTGGTCAACACGCCCCGCGAGGGGGACCCAGCGCTTGGTGCCGTCGTCTCGGTGCTTTCAGCCGACGGCAAGCAAGTCGTCTGCGCCGACGAGCAAGGGGCGCTGCATGTGCTCGATGCCACGAACGGCAAGGTTCTCAAGTCGATTCCAGCGGGGGTTCAAAACTCCGCCGTCACGCAGTTAACCCTTTCCGAAGACGGCACGAAAGCCGTCACCTACGACGGAGCCGACCGATCCCTCAGCCTCTGGAACCTTGAGGACGGTCGGGGCATCGCTCGTACGGAAAGCGACTTGATCGTGCGTTCCCTGGCGTGGACCCGCGATGGCAAGGCGATCGCCACCGGGGGGGATGACAAGGTATTACGAATCTGGTCGCTTCCTACCGAGCAGCAGTCGGATTTCGCCGTCTTGAAGGAACTCAAGGGGGCGACCGGCTCCATTATCTCCATCGAAACCGGAAACGACCTCGTGATCGCGGCGACCGACGATGGCAAGGTGCGATCGTGGTCCATTTCCGATGCCAAGCCAGTCCTAGACCTGACGATTCCCGGAGTCCTGAACCTTGGGTTGGCAAGTGATGGGAAGCGGTTCGCCGCGGCACGGGTCGACGGCGTCGTGCAGATCTGGGATCTGGCGGCCGGGAAAAAGCTCAACGAGTTGAGCGGCGACACGGAGATGAACGCCCAGGTGGCGGCCCTGGAATGGGCCGTCGCGGTGGAAAAGCTCGAAGAGACGTTCCAAAAGCAGGAAGTGGCACGGATCGAGGCTCAGAACAAGGCTCTTGATGCCTTGCTCAAGAAGGCGAACGAGACGATCGCAACCGTGCGGAAGGACCTCGTTGACAAGGAGAACGCGCTGAAGCAGGCGACCGCCGCGAAAGAGAAGGCGCAAAAAGCCGAGGCAGAGGCCGCGGAACAGGTCGCCAAGGCCCCTGACGGTAAGACCGACGCCTCCCTTGAGAAAGCCCACACGGACGCCCAGGATCAACTCAAGGCGGCGGCCCTGGCGGAGAGTGAGGCACAGGCAGCCCTCAAGGCACGAGAGATCCACCTCAAAGACGCCGAGGTCGAAAGCCAGAATTATTCGGCGGCCCAGTCCCGGAACAAGAATGCCATCGCCGCGGCCAACGACGCCGCGGTCAAAGCGAAAGCGGCACAAGATAAGGCGACCTCGGATGTCGCCACTCTCAGGAGGAGAGCCGCGACCGACCCAAAGCTCCGCCCTCTGGCCGTGCGCTTCTCGTCGGATGACCAGACGGTCGCCACGGTGTTGAGCGACGGAACTCTCTGCGTCTGGGCGGTCGCCTCCGGCCTGCCCGTCGGAAACCTGCCGGGCCTCGGAACGACGGCGTCGGCTTCCCTTGTGGATGGCCCCGACGGTGCGTTCGCAGCCTCCACGGCCGAAGGTTCAACGTCCCGCCTGAGTACCCGCTCGGGATGGGTCCTCGAACGGACGATCGGAGGCGAGTCCGCGGCCTCCCCGTTCGTCGATCGCGTGAACGCCTTGCGCTTCAGCCCCGACGGCAAAACGCTCGCGGCGGGAGGGGGCGAGCCAACCCGTTCCGGCGACATCAGTCTTTGGGACGTGGCGAGCGGCAACTTGATCGAGGAGTGGAAGGAGCGGCACAACGACATGGTGCTCAGTCTCGACTTCACTCCGGACGGGAAACGGCTCGCTTCGGGAGGGGCCGATAAGATCGCCCGAGTGACGGACATCGCCACCGGAAAGCTTGTCAACGTGTTTGAAGGGCACACGCATCATGTCCTGGGCGTTTCGTTCCGCGCGGACGGACGCGTGCTTGCGACCGCGGGCGCGGACAACTTCGTGGTCGTCTGGGATATGATCTCGGGAGAGCGGAAGCAGAAGATCGCGGGATGGAATAAGGAGGTAACCTCGCTCCAGTTCATCGGAGCGACCGACCAGATCCTCACGTCGGCCGGGGACAACCTGGTCCGTATCGTGAACGATCGCGGGGGACAGATCCGAGACATGGCCAAGCTGCCCGATTTCATGCAGTCGGCGGCCAGCGGTCCCACAGCCAGCGTACTGATCGGCGGCGGCGAGGACAGCATGCTCCGCGTCTGGAACGGGACGACCGGACAGGAACTGGCCGTCTTTGGAGTTGAGTCGAATACGAAAACGCCGTGACCGACGTCGAAAACGGGAGTCGATTCGTTTCCCCATCCTCTCACTGGCGCATACTCATGTCATCATCAAGTCACCGGTCCCGAACCAATGCTCCTTGCCCCGGTCCCTTCAGCCGTCGCGGCTTCATGCGCTTCGGGCTGACCGGTTTCGCCAGCCTGGGCTGGCCGAGCCTGATGCAACTGCGAGCGGCGAGCCCCTTACCCTCCTCCACCGAGGAAAAGACCGCGGTGATCATGGTCTGGCTGCCTGGAGGCCTTTCGCACCTCGACAGCTACGACCCCAAGCCCGAGATCGGAAGTGAGTACCGCGGCCCGTTCAAGACAATCGACACCAAGGTGCCCGGCCTCCAGTTCACGGAGCTCTTGCCGCTCCACGCGCAGATGGCCGACAAGTTCACGATTCTGCGGTCCATGAGCCACCGAGGCCCAGGCCACCCAGCCGGTTCCATGCAGATGCTCTCGGGCGACCCGGATGAACGCGATAAAACCAAGCCAAAACTGCCCGACTGGATGTCGGTGGCCAACTACCTACGCTCGAAGGACCCGCAGCGTTCGAACCCGCTTCCGAGGTACGTGGGAGTGAATCCCCCCTTGGAGTACAACGGGCCAGCCTATCTGGGGGACGCCTTTTCACCCTTCTCGGTCCAGGACGACCCCAACAAACCGAACTTCGAGGTGCCCAACATCGGCCTCGCCAATCCCGCCGAGGCGATCCGGTTGGGCGATCGCGTGGCGCTTCGGAAGAGTCTCGACAACCTGGAGCGAAGCTTCGACCGCGAAGGGGAACTCGGAGCCCTCGACCAGTTCGAATCCCAGGCGATGACGCTCCTGACCAATCCGCAAACGCGGAAAGCGTTCGACCTGAGTCAGGAAGATCCGCGCGTCCGCGACCGTTACGGCCGAAATCGCTGGGGGCAACAGCTCCTGCTGGCACGACGCTTGGCCGAAGCCGGCGCGGAGATCATCACCAGCAGCCTGAACGGCCCCCTCTGCGGCCGGGTCAACAACTGGGACGACCACGCGGTGAACCATCACGTTTTTGATGGCCTGCGCTTCCGCGCCGCGGCTTACGACCAGGCGGTGACGGCTCTTATCGAGGATGTTTACGCCCGAGGCCTGGACAAGCGCGTGCTGGTGGTAGTCACCGGTGAGTTTGGCCGCACCCCCAAGATTTCTTACGATCGGAGCACCGGCGCGGGCAACGCCAGCGCCGCGGCGGGGACCATGCAGCCAGGCCGCGACCACTGGCCGCGCGCTTTCTCCAACCTCTGGGCCGGCGGTGGTATCACCACGGGCCGCGTCATCGGTGCCACTGACAAGCGTGGCGAGGATGTGGTCGAGCGCATCTGTAGCCCCGGCGACTTCCTCGCGACGATCTATCACCACCTGGGCATCGACGGCTCGAAAGTCCTGATCAACGACTTCAACGGGCGGCCCACCCCCATCGTCGACCAGGGGAAACCGATCGCGGAGTTGATCGCATAAGCCCGCTCACTCAACGGCTTATCATTCGATATGGAATCCTCAAGAGGATCCGGGAGCCGCGATCAATTACTGATCCCGGTGGCCCGGATCCTCTCGCCGTTGAAGGCCTCAGCCTGTCGCCGGTCTCTCCAGAGAACCCAATCTCAACGGAGTCGGTTTCCCCGCGCCCGCTGTCTTACGTTCAGGCCGCTCCAGGTCACGGTCATGGGATTGTCGAGAGCGACCTTGACCGGCTGGAGCAGAGAGGGGCCAGGCTGGCTGTAAGGCACGCCTGGCGTGGGTGAATTTCCCGGACCGCCCGGGTTGAAGAAGGGGGAATAGCCGCCTGAAGCGGGAATCTGAATGGCGGTGATCGTGGAGATCGCGGCCGCATCCCCCGACATGATCACATCGATCTGGTTATCATGATCTTCGATGTAGGCATCGTCGTAAGAGGACTGGGCCAGGCCCAGGTCCGCCAGGCCGAGGATCCGGATCGTACCGGTCGGCAAGGTATAGTCGATGTTGGTTTCGGTCAGCCAGCGCTCCTGGCCGTTGGCGTCGATTGTCTGGATGCGGAACAGGTGCGAGAATTCGGTCGGGTAGACTGACCTAACCCCATCGGGCGAGAACCCGCCGGACGTCAGCACCCTTAGCCGGTACTGGGCATCCGAGCCGTACAGGGCTGCGCCGTCGTTTGGAACCTGACCCGAGAAGACGGCCGGGGCAGACTCGCCCGCGGTCGACATCCGGCTCAACTTCGCGGCCACGAGTACCGGTCCGGAATTGGGTACGTACGCGCTCAACGGCTTACTACCATCGCCAAAGCTGAGACCGACCGCCGACTGAATCACGCCCCCGGGACCGACCAACTCGAGCGGTTTCGAGGAGGGGACCACGTCGAACCGAACCGGATAGATGGAGCCCGGTTCGCCAGGGGGGATCCGATTGCCAAAGTCTCCGAAGATGACGACCGTACTCCGCTCGTTATATTCGACGTTTGGCAAGATCGAGGCGACGTCGGGTTGAACGACCTGACCGGTGTTGAGCACAACCCGAAAGTCATCTCCCGAGACGGTGCTTGGACGCACGGGCCAGCTAAATTCGATGGGAAAGCCATCCTTGAACAGCACGGGGTAGCCATAGCCGGTGGCCACGCCGTTCGGCGAGATCGCCGAGGTGAACGCCCGGAGCGCGGCGGTGGAAGCGGAAGAACTCTGAAGCGTTTCCCAACTCCCCCCTGCTCTTCGCACGAAGGCTTCGGCCTGTGATTGGTTCAGTCCGGGAACACCGATGATGTGCGTGAAGCCGAGCGAAGCACCCAGAATTTTCGGCGAGGTCTCCCAGTAATCCGCGTTCACCAGAACGTCCGTCAGCAAGGTCCGATAGATTGGATTCACCGGCCCCTGAGGTGGCGGTGCGAATGCCCCAGGCGGCGTCAGCCGGGCGACCACCTTGCGCAGGACGGAACCGCAGGCGGGATGAGTTTCAACCTCGGCCGCGAGTCGATCGATGGCCGCCTCACTCGGATAGACGTCGAGCGTCGCCGCGGCCAGGACGACGTAATCGTGTGAGCTTCCCCCCGCGGTGCGCTCGAAAAACGGCCGCGAACCGACAATGGCGGCCGTCACCCCGTAGTGGCCACGTTGGGCCTGAACGTGGAGGAGGCCCCGCGTCTCGGCGGGAACGGGATCACGACCGACCAGGGTTCGATACGTCTGATCGATGATGGCGACCGCTTCGGCCGTTCGATTGAGCACACCCGCGCCCGAGAGGAGTTGACGCCCCTCAAGCGATTCGGTGAGGGGCCTGAAAACCTGATTTCGGTTTCGGCTTCGGCTTCGTTTCCCTTGTCCCGGACCTGGTCTGCTCGTTCGCTGTATAAAGTGAGGGATAGAGACGCAATCACTCGAGTGCATGGAAGCTCCCATGAAGGTCAACGGAAGAGCGTTGTCCCGGAATGGCAGGCAATCCGGCTGATCCCCAAAGGGGCAAACGGGACAACCCTACAACCTTGAGATCGAGGGAGCAAATGGACGTGACACAAAAGAATGAGACCGATTCATTGACCAAGCGGATTAATCGAATTCTCTGGTAAACTTCCAAGTCGAATGACCAGGATCAACTCCCGTTGAGACGTCGTTCCAGTGCCTGGAAAGCTCAAAGTCGATAGATCGGGTTGATGTCTCAAGGACGAGTCATCTTAACGCAGAAATACAGAGGGTGGGGACCTGGGTGGATGCACGCCACACGGACCATGTATTGATAAATTCGCTTAATTGTTTGCAATTTCGAATTGCTTCGACGGGCGGACCGAATTTTTTATTATTTTCATGATGAAAATATTCGCAATTCTGTAATACACATTTATTTAGTCTTTTTCACTTTTTCAAAGTGACTGTTTTTTGAATCGCCAGAAATCGAAGAGATTCACTCGCTTGCGCTTCGGGCTTGTAAAGATGAACGCAAAAGAGAATCGAAAAGATTCACTCGCTTGCGCCTCGGGTTTGTAAAAATGAACGCAAAGGAGAATCGAAAGATTCATTCGCTTGCGCCTCGGGTTTGTTGATGCAAAACCGTTACGTAGCGAAACCGCCGATGATCCATCGGCGGTTTCGTGGTTTCTCATAGGCCGATTAATTCTTGCGTTTCGAATCAATCACCGGGAGAACCAGACGAGACGGATAGCGGCGACCATGGTGGACGGTGTTGTCGGCGGTCGAGACGCGTTGGTCCGCTCCGAGAGGGCCTCCGGTGTTTGGGTTCACGTCAAACCGGGGGAAATTGCTGCTGGAGATGTCGACCCTGATGCGATGTCCTTTCTTGAAAACGTTCGAGGTGGGGTAGAGCGTGATCGTTAGAGGCTCAACCTTCCCAGGAGTCAGGAGTTTGGGCTTGTCGAACGACTCGCGATAACGGGCACGGAGGATGGAGTCGCCAATGTTCAGGTCAAACCCGAGGGGGTAGTCGGGGTTGGGGGGAATCTCATCGATGAGCTTCGCCGTGAAGTCGGTATCGAGCGCCGAGGAAGAGACCCAAAGCTGGACGGTCACGGTACCGGTCACTTCAAGATCGGCGGGCAGCGGCTCGGTGCGGAAGACCAGGACGTCCGGACGCTCGGAGAGGGCGAGGGAATTGGTCGCGGCGTGGGTGTCTTCGCGAGGGCGCTGATCGTAGCCTCCGTGGGACATCAGACCTTGGTTCGATGAGACGTTGCCGCCGATGGTTGGGACCGGATGTCGGGGGTCGAAGGTAAAGCTGGAACTTGCGTTCTCATGCTGAACCGGCTCGGGGGTCAGTTTGCCATTCTCTCCCAGGTAGAGCGAGGTGGATTGGGCTCGCTCGAGCGGCCATTCCTGTTCCGCTCGCCAGTAACCACCGTGCAGGAGACGGCCCGCCTTCGACTTGCGATTGGTCCCGGTTCCCATCACGTAGATGAGCACCGGCGGGTCGGAATCGACCCCGTTCTGTTCCCGCTTCAGCCAGTGGTCGTACCAGCGGAGCCGCCAGGCCGGCAGGTCGATTTTCGCGTCTTCGGTGAACTCGACTTCACCCGAAACATTTGAGCGTTGCGCGGCATGCACCCAGGGGCCGATCGTGAGTCGTTGCGGAGAGCGCTTCGCTTTTGAGAGGGCTTCGTAATTCATGGAAACCTGGCGCGTCCAGGAGTCGTACCAGCCGGTGATGTGCAGGACGGGAATGTCCGCGTAGTCTTCCACATGGTCGACGACCGACATCCCCTTGATCTTCCAGAAGGGATCTTCCGGCCCCTTGCGAAGGGCCTCGACGAGCCAGCTTTCGTACTCGGGCACGATCCGAAGCGGCGTGGTCCCCGCGCGGAACGGCAGGCTATCCACATGCTGGCGAATCTGCCGGGCGTTCCGGACCAGCGCCTCCTTGACTTCCGGGTGGTTCAAGGCCGGGCGGCTGTTGGTCGCCCCCTGGTCGTTGATCCAGTTCATGAAGCGGAGCTCGAACGCTCCACCATGCCGCATGCCACTCACCCCGCAGTTGGAGAGAGCGTCGACGGGGATCATGGTTGTCAGATGTGGCGGGTTCATCTCGGCCATGGCATGCTGAGTCCCACCGCCGTAGCTCACCCCAAACGTGCCGACCTTTCCATTGGACCAGGGCTGTCGGGCGATCCATTCCACCACGTCGTACCCATCGTTGGGGTCGTCGGCCATCATCCGCCAGGTGCCTTCGCTGGCGTATCGACCTCGAACGTCGTTCGCCACGACCACGTAACCACGCTCGGCGTAGTAACGCGCTTCGCTCGCCGCGCCCTTCTTGTTGTAGGGCGTTCGGGTCAACAACGTCGGAAACCGCCCTTCGGCCCATTTTCCATCCCGGCCAGGACGGTAGATATCGGCTGCGAGCTTCGTTCCATCACGAGTCGGAATCATCACGTCCGTATCGATGATCGCCTCGAACTCTGCGGAGCGCTGGGCCACGCGAGGCGGGTCGGCCAGGGCGGGCCTCTCCCCCATCAGGCAGACCCCGGTCAAGGCAAGCCAGCTCAACGATCGAAATACGCGCATTCGAATCCCCCCCTTAAATCTCCGAATCAGGCTGTAAAAACCACGTTGAACCACTCCTAGAACACCCAACGGCGTGCGTTCACGCTTTCCCTTCGAATCAACCTCAAGAACGTGAGTGGGATGTGAGTTTTCAGCATATTCTAAAAAATATTTACACATGATTCCCGATGTAAAAATAGACGATCCACAACGTACTTCATCGGTACGGCTAACGCAACGAGCACGGAGTTACTGTTCAATAGGGGTGTAGGGCCTTGAAGCGGGGCGAAGATCGTCCGATTGACTCGGCCAGCACGATGGGGATTCAATTGCACTGGACGAGAAGTCGCTTGCCTTGCACAGTAACGGGGCTCTATGCTCGTGAAAGGGCCCAGATGGTGGGTTCTTGTGATTTGGATTGGACTTGATTCCGATTTCTCAAGCAACTGCACCGACGATTTTTAACGTCGGCGGCGAGGAGTTTTGAAGATGCTCGAACCGAATCGTCGGACATTTCTTGGAATGGCGGGGATGACCGCCCTGGCGGGTCGAACGGTCTCGGCCGCTCCCAGTGAAAAAGTGCGCCTGGCGATTATTGGGCTGAGCACGCGCGGGACCGACCTGACGAAGGCGATTGTCAAGCAGAAGGACGCGGAGATCGTCGCGGTGTGCGACATCGACGACGCCAAGTTCGAAAAGTCGCTCAAGGTGATTGACGCGGCCAAGCGCAAGGCGCCGCGTAAGGAAAAAGACTACCGCAAGCTGCTCGATGACAAGTCAATCGACGCGATCGTCGTGGCGACTCCCGACCACTGGCATGCCTTGCTGACCGTGCTCGGCTGCCAGGCGGGGAAGGACGTCTACTGCGAGAAGCCGGTCAGCCATAACATCATTGAAGGGCGGCGGATGGTTGAGGCCGCCCGCAAATACAAGAAGATTGTCCAGGCGGGCACCCAGCGCAGGAGCATGTTCCACATCAAGGATGCGGTCGAGTACCTCCGAGGGGGCAACATCGGCAAGGTAGGCATGGCCCGCTCCTGGATCCACCAGGTCCGCAAGCCGATTGGGCATGGCACTCCCGGCCCCGTTCCCGAGGGAGTGGACTACGACATGTGGCAAGGCCCAGCGCCCGACCGCCCCTTCATGGCGAACCGATTCCATTACAACTGGCACTGGTTCTGGAACTGGGGAACCGGTGAGCTTGGAAACAACGGAATCCACGGAGTGGACGTGGCCCGCTGGGGCCTGGGTGTCGACGCCCCCCTCCGAGTTACCTCCGGCGGTGGAAAGTACGTCTTCGACGACGACCAGGAAGTGCCTGATACCCAGATCGTCACCTGGGAGTTCCCCGAGACCTGCATCGTCTGGGAACACAGGATGTGGTCGAAGCACGGCGTGGAAGGGACCGGTTTCGGGATCGCTTTCTACGGCGAGAACGGGACCTTGATCATCGACGAGAAGGGTTGGCGCGTCGAAGACGGGAAAGAAGCTGGCGGAAAGCCGCGCGGAAGCGTTCCCGAACACTTCGAAAACTTCCTCTCGTGCATCAAGACCCGCGACACCCCCAACGCGGAGATCGAGATCGGCCACGACAGCACCCGGCTCTGCCATCTCGGCAACATCGCGCATCGCCTCGGCCGGAAACTGACCTTTGACGGAGCGACGGAAACCTTCCCCAACGATCCCGAGGCGAATAAGTTGCTCGGCCGCGAGTACAGCTCGCGCATCGAAATGCCATCGCAGGTCTGAGCCTTCCGACCAATCGAGGGGACCGAGGGCAACCCCGCCCCGCCCCGCTCTGCTCGTTTCAATCGCCTCAAGGGGTCGTGGTCCAATTGGACCACGACCCTTGCTCTCGCCCGTATCGGTCGCACTCAACCCAACCTTAGGCGCTCTCCGTCCTCCTCTTCAAATCGCATCGCGTCGCCTCGCCTCTCCCAAACCCCAAAGGGGACTACGTGAGGCGGACGGGTGGACCCTCTCGAGAGAATCGCCCGATGCAACCCAGCCCCATCGGACTCCCGGTTGAAGAGCTCGATACCCCCGCCCTGCTCCTGGACCTCGAGGTGCTCGAGGAAAATGTGGAGAGGGTGGCGGAATACCACAAGTGCCGTCATATCCAGTGGCGGCCGCATGCCAAGGGCTTCAAGTCTCCCGCCATTGCGCATATGCTGAAACGAGCGGGAGCCATTGGTGTCACCGTCGCCAAGGTCTCCGAGGCCGAGGTGATGGCGGCCGCGGGCATCGACGACATCCTGATCGCCCACCTGGTCGTGGGGGATCAGAAGACGAGTCGATTGGCGGCCTTGCAACGTCAAAGTCAGGTCAAGGTGACCGTCGATCATGCCGACCAGATCGAACCAATGGCCGAGGCCGCTCGTAACGCGGGAGTTACCATCGGCGCCCTGGTCGATATGGATCTGGGTCTCGAACGTTGTGGGGTGCGCTCCGTGGAGGAGGCCGTCACGCTCGCCAGCCTTGTGGCTCAAACCCCCGGACTTCGATTTGAAGGGATCATGGGATACGAAGGGCATACTCACCTGATCCCTGATCAATCCTCGAAACGTGAAGAAATCACCCGCGCGATCGCCTACCTGGCCAATGTACGGGGTGCTGTCGAGGCGAGCGGCCTGACCTGCCGGATCGTGTCGGCCGGAGGATCGGGTTCCTACCAATTCACGGCCAACTTACCAGGAGTCACGGAGACTCAGGCGGGCGGTGGAATCTTCGCATGCCGCTACTACACCCAGGTCTGTCGTGTCGAAGGACTCACTCCAGCGCTGAGCGTTCTCGCCACCGTGGTGAGCCGACCCACACCCCAGCGCGCCGTGCTGGATATCGGGCTAAAATCCATTAGCAATCACCACGTCATGCCCGCCCTGCGCGACTATGAAAACTGTCTGGTAATCAAGCTCGCCGCCGAGCACGCCGTGATCGAAGTCGGGGCTGGCGAAGATTTTCCGATCGGAAAAAAACTGGCGGTCACCCCGGGATATAGCGACTTAACATTTATGCTGCATGACCGAGTCATCGGACACCGATGGAATAAGGTTGAAACCGTGTGGCCGCTCCTCGGCCGAGGCATGCTTCAATAAACCCGCTTGTCTCAAAAAAAGGGACTAGACGCACAATGCATGCATGCTATCATTGGATAAGGAAGTGGCTCGATTGATCTCGCTGTAAATTGGAAGATTCGCTAGGGTGAGATGAGTCGGTCAGGTCAAAGAGCCGAGCGCGCCCTAAGCTACCTTAAATAACGCGTGCTGGGATTCTGGGATGTTGCATTCCCGGGGTCGAGGTGCGATGGCGCTCTCACGAGTGGAGGTTAATTCGTGTCGATTGGGCAAAGAGTTAGGAAGAGTCGGCGTACGTACCAGCCCACGGTCGAAGCGTTGGAAGCGCTCCGATTGCTGAGCCTGGCGCCGGCGGTTCTTCCCGAGGTGGTTGTCGAGCGCGACCTGGTTTACCAGGCTCCGGTACTCGATACCCCTGGCTCTCCCCTGTTCGATGCGGCATGGGATGAGGCGCTCGGCCAGACGCAACTGGCAGACCTGCTGGCCCCCACGCAGGAGGCTTCCCCCGAGGCGGTCGACGCCGGCCTAACCCAGCTCAATCGTTACCTCAGTCGAGCTTGGGCTCGCGCGGGCGTTCCGCCGCAAGCCCACGACGACTGCACCCAGGCCGTCTACGTCTCGTTGTTGCAACAGTACGGAAGGCCGAGGTTCGACAATCTGTTGGCCGAGGTGGGGAACGCGGGGATTCGCGAGGTTCTCAGCAAGGAGACCGCCGAAGGGCCCGACTTCTTCCGCGCCATCGACACCGTCAAGAAGCGGGCCCAACGCGAGCGATCGTTCCAGCCGCTCGATGCCGCGATCGCTTCGGGATCAGCAGCCAGCAGCGAGGACGAGCGAGCCGACTGGCGCTCCGCCCTTCAAGAGGCGATCGACCAGTCGCTCAACCCAAGAGAGGCGGCGTTGATTTACGCCACCTTGAAAGGGGAAACCCCCTCCGAGATCGCCAATCAGTGGGGAGTTGCCCCCAAGACCGTGAGTAACGAGAAAACCCGAGTCATTCAGAAGCTGCGTGACACGCTCGTCGCTGATCTCGTTGACTAGAGTCCTTTCCTTGCTCACTCCTCCACACGCATCTGGCCCTGTTGGGGCCGATCTCTCCCCTTCCGCTCACTCGAAACTCGTTCGGCTTCAAAGGCGTCCAGCGGACTCCTCAGTCACGCCTTGGTGGTGGAAGCGGGCGTCCCTGGCTTTTCGGCTTGCTTGGCCTCCGCGTTCGCCTGGGAATCCTGGCCCTTTTCCTCGTTCTTGGCCGGTTCGTCCACCCCATGTTCGAGGTCGCGTTTGCCAAAGATTTGATCGAAGTTCGGGAAGCCGTACTTTCGCACAATCGGACCGCTCATCGCCTCATCCTCGCCCTTCACAAGGGCAGTTGCCGCGCAACAAGTCATCCCGCCCCCAGGCACGCAACCCAAAAAAGCCGGAGTCGGGCCGTCTCCTAACAGAGACTCCGGCGGCTTGGGTGTGCGCGATGGAAGCACCCTGATTCCAGTTTTCCGTTTGAATCGGGAGCCGTCAAGCTTCGGAGGTTTCGGAGGTTTGGCTTCTCGCTCCCGCGAAACGTGACGGACCCACCCCACTCAGTGTTTGGGAGTGCTCTGCGCGTCGGCGAAGGCAGTGTCGAAGCCCCGTCCCGAGCTGGGGAAGCCCATCTTCTCCTTGACGAACCGCGCGGCTTCCGCGGCCCCGTACTCGCGGTCCATTCCCGAATCTTCCCACTCAACCGAGAGCGGTCCATCGTAGCCAAGCTGATTCAAGGCCCGGGTGATCTCCTCGAAGTTCACCTGGCCGCGACCAGGCGATCGGAAGTCCCAACCTCGTCGCGAATCGCCGAAATTCAAGTGCGAGGCGAGAATCCCGGACTTGCCATCGAGCGTACGCGCCGCATCTTTCACATGAACATGATAGATCCGATCGGGGAACGCACGAAGGAATTCCACCGGGTCGACCATTTGCCAGAGTAAGTGGCTCGGATCGAAGTTGAAGCCAAACTCCGGCCGGAAGTCGAGAGCTTTTAGAGCCATCTCCGCCGTGTAGAGGTCGAACGCGATCTCGGTCGGGTGGACCTCCAGGGCAAAGCGTACTCCGCATTCCCGGAAGACGTCGAGAATGGGGTTCCAGCGCTCGGCGAGTAGCTTGAACCCATCGGCGATCATGGAGTCGGGGACGGGGGGAAATGAGTAGAGCAGGTGCCAAATCGACGAACCGGTGAAGCCATTGACAACCTTCACCCCCATCTTGCGCGCCGCCCGGGCCGTATCCTTCATCTCCTGGATTGCCCAATCCCGTTTCTTTTCCGAGTTTCCGCGAATGTCTGGCGGAACCCAGTCGTCGGTTCGATCGTCGAGCACATCAAGGACGAGCTGGCCGACCAGGTGATTGGAGATGGCCCAGCATTTCAAGCCGTAACGAGCGAGCAGGTCGTGCCGCTCCTGGCAATAACTATCGTCGTGGAGCGCCTTTTGGACGTTGAAGTGGTCTCCCCAGCAAGGGAGCTCAATCCCTTCGTATCCCCACTGGCTGGCCTTCTGGCAGATCACTTCAAGTGTCAGGTCGGCCCACTGGCCGGTGAACAGGGTAACGGGTCGGGCCATCGGTTTGGTCTCGCGAATGGGGGTCGTTGAGCGCGCGGACGGTGCCAGTCGCAGGTCGCTTTTGGTTAAGAAGGCAACCATAGGGGTGCCCAGCGGCAAAGTCAACGATTTGACGGCCGGACCTCGCGGAGGCAATAATCCAGCCCCAGGCGGGTAATTGTCATGTCCCGAACGAGCCGACCAGGTTCCATGCCCACACGTGTTGTCCTTTTCGATTTCGACGGTGTTCTCGCCGATACCGAGAACATTCACATCGCGGCCTGGCAACGAACGCTGGCCCAGCTTGGCTTCGAGCTTGACGACGCACGCTGCGCACGCTCGGCGGAAGTGGATGACCGCCTGTTTCTTCGCGAATTTTTTGAAGGACTACAGATCGAGAAGGCCGATGTCGAAGGTTGGGTGCGCAAGAAGCAAACCCTCGTCGCAACTCTGCTCGAACATTCACCCCGGCTCTACCCAGGTGTGAGTGCGCTGGTTCACGCATTGGCCCCACACGTACGCCTGGGAATCGTCACGACCACCTGGCGCGAGAACGTCGAGAGCGTTCTCCGGTCAAGCGGGCTGGCTTCGTTGTTCCAGGTCGTCATCGGTAAAGAGGATGTGAAGGAACCGAAGCCGGCTCCAGACGGCTATTTGCTCGCTTTGAAGAGGCTCGGGATCGAGGCGGAAGAGGCAGTCACTCTTGAGGACTCACCAACGGGGGTCACCGCGGCGCAAGGAGCGGGGCTGCGGGTTCTGGCGGTCGGGCATCGACGCAACCCCGGAGAGTGGTCCAAAACCTCGGAATATTTAGAAAATCTCACCAATATAAATCGAGTGATGGAGCTGCTCAATCTTCCCTCTCTCGGCGCGGCGGCGGACCCTTCACAACCGTCCGGTTGAAGTTCCGCCGCGCGAAGAAGCTGCTTCGCGGAAGCTTGGCCGGAGAGACCATTTCCGGTAAGCTTGCAGTGCGAATTCCGCATGACCCCGAATAACCTGGTTCTCGGTCTCAGCGAAGGTGATCGCCACGAATTGGGCGGGCCGCCAGGTGGACTTGTCGAGAACAGGCATTCGAAAACCGCGGTGCCCTCCTTCCCGTCGCTCCCAACCGGCAGGGGATCAGTCCGCTCCAGGCATCTGGACCAAGGCGACCCGCATTGGGCTTCACAATTGATTTTCTTAACCGTTCAATGAGTCAGATTTCTTACTTTCTGATCGAAGGTGGCCGAGGAAGATGAAAGCTGGGATCGTCGGACTGCCAAACGTGGGCAAGAGCACGCTGTTCAACGCCCTCACCAGTTCCAAGGCCGCGCAGAGTGCGAACTACCCGTTCTGCACCATCGAGCCAAACGAGGGCGTCGTCAGTGTTCCCGACGATCGACTTCGGAGAATCTGCCAGTACATCGTTCCCAAGAAGACGGTTCCCGCAGCCTTGAAGCTGTTGGATATCGCGGGCATCGTCAAGGGGGCGAGTGAAGGTCTTGGGCTCGGCAACAAGTTCCTCAGCCACATTCGCGAGGTGGATGCGATTCTCCAGGTGGTCCGATGCTTTGAAGATTCGGACATCGTCCACGTCAGCGGCGCGGTGAATCCGGTCTCGGATATCGAGGTGATCGAGATCGAGTTGATGCTGGCCGATATTCAGACCTTGGAAAACGCCCTGCCACGCGCGGAACGCGCCGCGAAGGGGGGAGAGAAGGAAGCGGTGATTCGGGCCGAGGCGATTCGAAAATGCCTTGCCCACCTGACAACGACCGAGCAACCTCTGCGAAAGCTGACGCTCGAGGAACCGGAAGAGAAGGCGATCTCGAGCTTCGGACTCATGACGGCCAAGCCCATTCTCTACGTGGCCAACGTGGACGAGAATGACATCACCGGCGAAGGCCCCCTGGTCCAGCAGGTACGTGAGTTCGCCGCCCGTTCCGGCGCGTCGGTCGTCCCCATCTGCGCGAAGCTGGAATCCGAGATCGCCGAGCTCGAAGAGGCCGACCGCGCGGAGATGCTCGACTCCGTCGGGCTCCACGAGCCGGCCCTGGCGACCTTGGCCCGCGAAGCCTACAGAGTCTTGGGCCTGCAGAGTTATTTCACAGCGGGCGAAAAGGAAGTCCGAGCCTGGACCATCCCCATCAACGCAACCGCCCCGCAAGCCGCGGGCGTGATCCATACCGACTTCGAACGCGGATTCATCCGGGCCGAGGTCTACACACTGGACGACCTCGAGACCTACAAGAGCGAAAAAGAGATCAGGCAGGCGGGCAAGCTTCGCGTTGAAGGGAAAAGCTACGTCATGAAAGATGGCGATATCTGCCACTTCCTCTTCAACGTCTGAGCGGTGGGTCCCCTCTCTCGGAGTCGAGGGAGGGGTGTTCTCGGCGAGGAGGGATCGATCCGACGCGCCGGCGGCGGTCGGGATTCGCTCGGACCGGCCCGCGAGGCCGGTCCGCGACACTCGTGGCGCACCACCATTCCTGAAAGCTCTTTTATGAGCTCAAGCGATCAATCACATTCTTGGTGATACGTTCGACGACGGTATCCCCTCCTCTAAGGCCGTGAGCCCAGTCGGTGGAGCCAACGGTGAAGACCGTACCTCCTCGCGAATAGAGACCGAGCACCGCGGCACCCAGTTTGGGGGCGCCCGATTCTTCCCTCGGGAAGCGGTCGTACCAAAGCGCATCGTCCGGGTGCCAACGTGCCGGGCAGGTGGCGAGGATGGTGAAGCTTTCCGGCGTACCATCACGATGAGTTGGAACCGGAAGCCCGTCTCGCATCTCGAACTCACAGCCGTCGCACTCATAACCCACAACGGTATGCTGGCCGCCGAAGGCCTCGCTTGACTTAAGCCCTGTCCCATCGAACACCCAGTGGTCGGGCCGATGGGTGGTGAACGCACCAGACCCGTCCATCAGTTGACCATGACTAAGGTGGTAACCCCCATGCAGAAAGCCGACGCCCGTGAGTTGATTCTCGGGGCGGTTGACAAGGTGGTGGCTCCACAAGCTCGAGAGCGTTCGGTGATCCTGGGTTGGAAAGATCGGGTCCTGCGCGAACCCTTGCTTCCAACTGGTCAACGCCTTTCCATCCTCCTCGCTACGGACTTGCCAGCAGCAGGTATTCCCGCTGAAGAAGGCGACGTTCCCCCCCTGCCCGATATACGCTTCAAGGTGATCGCGCATCGGGGCTGACCAGTATTCATCGTGCCCAACGCTCAGCACCAACCTGGCTTTTTCCAAAAGCTCGGGATGAAACTCCAGGTCGCTGTTGATGCAATAGTCGAGCTCAATGCCCATGCGCTCCGCCCAGGCGACAAACGGGAGCTCCCAGTTACCAAACTGGCTGGCGATGGGCCGTTCGAAGGAAATCCGATGTCCTTGAAGATTCGCTCGGCCGTGATAAGCGTAGAAACTGCTTCCACCCCAGTTGTTATAGGCGTTGTAAGTGTTGGTTGCGAGTTGAAGCAAGATGGGACGACGCGGGCTATCCGGACCGGGACGAACCACGAAGAAGGCGTTGCTGTCGGCGGTCCGATGTCCCCTCCCGACGAACTTCCCGCCGTTGTCCTCCACACGTAGGCGGATCTGGTAATAACCGGTCGGCCAATCGGAAGCGATCGAGATTCGTTCGCTTACCGGCCAACCACAACCATGCGACGAGGCGTTTTCGGGAATCGGATATTCATGCCCAGGAACCCCCTTCTTTTCCCAGACCACGGTCGGTTTCAACCCCAGGCGGGTGATCTCGATCGCATACTCCTTGGCGGGAGTGGAGACGTGCAATTCGAGGGTCTCGCCTGGCTGATAACTCAGCTTTTCCGGATATCCTTCCACAGTGAGCGAGCCGGGACTCTCCCCTTCGATCTGGTCCGCGTTCGAGCCTTTGCCCAATATCGCCGCGATCCCCGCCCCCATGCCACCGAGAAATCCTCGACGCGTCGCCATCGACTAGACCTCCTTTCACGGACTTCAATTCTGAGCAAAGGGCCAGTCTACTCAAGTCCGTTCGTCGATCAATCCACTGACCGAGCTTGTGCTCGACTCGCTCCGGACCGCATGCCGCAACCGAAGCAGTTCGGAGCGAACGTCGCGAAGGGGATCGAGACGCAAAACCGTGGTCAGGTCAGCGCGGTTCCATCGGGGCAGCGTCGAATCTCTTGATATGCAAGTCGATGGGGCCGGGCGTGTCGTCGCGTTCGTGCGTCAAAACCACTTCCTTGACCCGCGCGAGCCCCACATAGGCAGGCAGGAGGACTTCGAGCGTCTGCTCACGACCTCCGGTTGCGTCGAATCGGGTCACGATCTCCTTGGTGATATAGTCGAACGTGGCCGCCGGTTTCTCTGTTCTGGGAGTTTTCAAGGTGATCGATACCGGTTTATGGGCATATCGGGAATCATAACTCAGTCGGAGCCGGCATCCGGAGAGGTTCCAGCCCTCCGCCCGAGGAGAGACGAACGCGATCCCCTCGCGGAGGTTCCGCTCCCCCTTGACGCGTAAGCCTCGACCTTCGCGTGTCGAGGTCACCCCGTTCTCTCGGTCCGACCAGGCGAAGCTGGAGGCCTCGTCCGCGAGGAAATCTCCCCCTTCTCCCACCTTCAGGATGGCCTCGAGTCGCGAGTCGATCCCCCGTTCAATCAGGTATCGGCTCATGTGTTCGGAGCCCGTGCCCAGGATCCCAAGAATCAGCGAGATGGTATGTGTTGACGTTTGAAAGGGGATGACTGTCCGATGTGTGACGTTGTACCCTTCCCAGGGGCCGTGATCGGTGAGGAGGAGCGACACGACCGTCCAGTTCTCCTTCAGGAAGCGTTCCACCGCGCCTGGGGCGATTGAGTACGCCACGCCCAGCGTATAGAGCGAGGCGGCGTCGGTAATCCTCGGCTTCGGAGTCGCCGCGATCAAGGGAATGCCGACGTCCCCCGTATACTGGGTGCCGTTTCCCGTATAAGACTCGGAAAGGAACCCGGGGAGTCGATTTCGCGTGGCGTAGTCAATCTCGACCTCCGCCAGGTTGCGCAACAATCGTCGCCAGGTTGGGTTGTTCGCTTCATCGAGCGAGAAGCCCAGGCCCATCCCCTGAAACGCCGACCCGTCCCAGGGGGCAAGAACGGTCAAGGCCCGCTCGTCCGTCGTGCGATACGGCTTCATCTTGAAACCAAGGTTACCGATCGCTTCCACGGGAAGTCCGAAGCGCGCGGTGACAAAAATGGCCGGGGCCCGAAACTCATTGATGAAGTAGTCCATGTGACCCGTGACCCACTTCCCCTCCAGGTCCTCCCAACCGAAGAGCCGGTCGTGGGTGGCGTCCCAGCCGAAGTAAAACAGGCCAACCTCTCGGTCGTAGAGATGCTCATATCCTTCGCGCTGCGCATCGAGAAACGCGTCGAGATCGCGCCGGATTCGAGTCGCGTCCGCGTCTTCCTTAAGTGTGGCGGCGAGCAACGCTCCGATGGTCTTGGCGACGGAGGCGCTCAGATTCGCATTGTCTCCGAAAACGGCAAGCACCACTCTGCGATCCAAGGTCTCCATCAGAGCATTCACAGTCTTCGGATCATGGAACGGCGCTAGCGGGCCGTCGAAGTGATTCGCCCCAAAATCCTTCGATCGGACGATTGAGCCGGTACGCTCACCATCCCGCGGAATGATCCACCCCTTCGCCTTCAGCGCTTGCCAGAGCGCCTCTCCTTTCTCCTTCCCGAACTGATCCAAAAGCGTCTGCTTCTCAACCTCCGACGTGAGTGGTCCAAGCCTCTTGCCGGAAGCGAGGTCGAGAAAGTTGACCAAAAGTCCCTTGGCGGCCAGGCGAGGGTCTTGCTGATCACGGCGGAGCGTGGCGACAAGCCGCCCAAGCTGGCGCATCGCCTGTTCCCGGCTGAGGACCGGCGTCTCAATGGTTCCTTCCGCCAGGTTGGCGAGCAGTTCCATGTACTGGCCGATCGCGGTGAGCTGAGTGAACGAGCGAAGGAATAGCCCTTGCTCCGGCGCATGGTTCCAACCTTCATACGGATAACCCGAGACTGGGTCGATCATCTTGTTCCGCGCATCAATCATCTGAAGCGCATTGGCAAGCAACTCCCGGACATGGAGGTGCTCCTTCGGAACGTGAGACCGAACGGTGCCCCCTAAGCTCAACGCGGTCTTGACCTCAGGCGCATCCGCCAAGGCTAGGCTACACCCAGAAGTGACGAGCAACCCAAAGGACACACAAGCCAGCCAGGTGGATAGTGAAATGCGTTGCCGGAACGGACGAACCACTCGACAATTCCCATTGTTCTCATTTTTTTCTCTAATCATCATGTTTATCCCAGATGTGGCCATGAATTTCCTTGTGCGTACTCCAGGGTTCCCAGGCGAGTCGTTGGAAGGTCCTTCTATTCCCCGAGCCGGTCAGTCAGGTTGTTCTCTCAACGGACTATGTGATAAATCACGGTGCAGGGACTTCAACGTAATCTGATTGCTCGGTTGGTCCGCGTGCTCATCTCGAATCTGACCGTCGACCAGGGAGAAGCCCAACACGCCTTCAATAGCCTGTCGGAAGAGCCACCCCGCCGCGCCTGTGTAACCGTTCCAGATCATGCGGCCCGGCTCAAATGTGGTCACCATGTCGGCCGCCTGCTTGTTGGGTTGGCCTCCATAGGTCTCAACTTCACCCCCTTCCGTATGAGGGATGGCGGTGATTTTGAACCAGAGGCGATAGGCGATTTCGAGATAGCGCTGGGCTTCCGCGGAGTTTCCCGCGAGCTTGGCCTGCTTCGCGAGGATTCGTGCCGCTCCAACGAGCCATTGGACTCCATGGCAGTACATGCCATTTTCACGAACCCCTTCGGGATACCGGCTACTGCGTCCCAGGTAAGGTTTCGAGTCTTCTCGAAGCGGGGGCCAGCCGAGCAAGATCGTCTTGTCTCGCTCCAGGACGCTCAAGGCGGTTTCGAACACGATGCGACCGCGCGCGAGATTAATCCCCGACATCACGGCCCAGGCCGCCGTCAACGCGTCGATTTCCCAAATACCGCTCCCCTTCACACCAATTTCGGTCCCATCGTCGTGAAAGGCACGAAGGTACCGATCCTCACGCCACGTTTCTTCCAGAGCGGCCTCCAACGCCTTCAAATGTTGGAGATACACCTGCTCATCGTCGACTCCGTCGATGCGTCGAATGATCGGGAGAAAGCCCTTCAAAATGATCTGCAAGAAGAAGCCCAGCCAAACACTTTCTCCGCGCCCCTGGGCACCAATCTCGTCCAGTCCGTCGTTCCAATCACCCGTTCCAATCAAGGGGAGGCCATGAACCCCCATCCGCTTGTTGAGGACCAGGTCGATTGCTTTCAGGCAGTGGCGATAGATCGAGTCTTCCACGGGTGAGCGAAGCGGGTCGAAACCCATGCCGTGCTTTCCCTCGGGCAGCGGCAGGAATGGAATATCCGACTCGAGGTAAGGGGTTTGCTCGTCCAGCAACGACTCATCGCCCGTGGCATGCACATATTCCAGCACACCCCAGGCCAACCACAGGAGGTTGTCCGACGCATGCGTGCGCCCGGAGAACCCGGTCCGGCCGTCCTGGAGCTGGTGGAACCAGTGGACCACGTCCCCTTCCAGGAATTGCTGGGAAGCGTGGAGCTGGAGTTGGTTCCGGGCGAACTGGGGTTCCACCCAGATCAAGTTCACCGTGTCCTGAAGCTGGTCGCGGAATCCGAAGGCCCCGCTCGCCTGGTAAAAGCCGCGACGGGCCCAGATTCGTTCGGCAAGGGCCTGATACTTGAGCCAGTTGAGGTAACGATCGAAGTCGGGGCGGGACGTTTGAACGTCGACGGTCCGCATCAGCCCCGTCCACCATTGCCTGGTTCGTTCCAGCGCGTCCTCCGCACCTTCGGGATGGCCGAGCGACTGGATAACGCGTGTCGCCACCTCTGGCTCGTCGCTTTGGCCGAGCAAGGTTACGACTGTGCGTTCCGCGCCTGGGGCCACCTCGAGGTCCAAGAGGAACGCGGCGATCGGCCGAGTATCGGACGCTGATTTCGGAGCAGGCTCTTCCCGCTCCACAAAGTAGGGATAACGCAGGTCGGGCTCGATGCCAAAGAAGCGCCCTCGGTCGTGCTCAGTCTGCCTGGGAGCGATCGAGACCGCCGCGAACGCGGGTCCGGACCGGTAGAGGTTCCTTGGATTCTCGAAGAAGAGCGCGTTGAGCTCTGGACTCGAACGAATCCTTAACGGCCCAGCATCCTCCGGCTGGCCCGATAGCACCATCTGGAAATAAGGGGCGACGCGAAGGCGTCGCGTGCGATTCCCTCGGTTCCGAATTTTGAGCAGATAAACTCCCGCCGGTTCGTCGGGTGGGACGAAGACGGTCAGATCAAGCTCCAGGTCCCCCTTCGTCATCTGGAACCGAGCCGTCCCATCCACCCCGAAGTCAACCTCATAGGAGGCGTCGGCATCATTCAACGGATGATACGTAGGCGAGAACCATTCCCTTGTGGCGGGGTCATGGAGGTAGAAGGCTTCCGACGGTACCTCGCGCGTTACCGTGTCGGCCCAGTCGGGTGTCAGGCGGTTCTGTTGTGCATTGACGTTCGAACTCGTGTGAAGCCCCCGATTGGTCACCGAGACGACGTGCCCAAGCGCGTTGGAGAGCGTATGATCATAAGGACGTGTGGTGAAAGGCGTATGGATTTTCAGAAATTGCCCATCTTCCGAATGGCTCCAGTACGGCTCGTCCGCGCCAGCGGGAGTCTCGCCATGTCCGATCGCATGCTCCGCTTTCCGCTTCTTTCGCGCATCGACTCGTGCTCCATCAACCCGATCGAAGCTACGAGCGACAAGCCGAATGGCCTCGGTCTTTTCCGCGACCAAGCCGACGAGGATCTGGACTTGGGTTGAACCGTGGGGAGTGAGGTGCAGATCGAGCAGCAATGCCCCAATCGGGTCGAAGGTCGGATGCGCCTCGGTATCGTTGGCGGGGAGGAACGCAAAATTCTCTAGCCCGAGGGGGTCGCCCAGGCTCCTGGCTCGTCCCAGGAAGTCCACGCGGGTTGAGAGGAAGCCAGTCGGGCGGTGGTCCGCGGCCAGGATACCGAGCGAGTGGGAGTGCTGGTCGTGCGCAAGTACCGCTTGAAGCTCGTGAACATATTCAACTTCAGCGAAAAGCCGGTTGTACTGCGTGTGCCCACGGTCGGCCCCTGGCTGGTTGAGAACCCACTCCAGGTAGGGGACGAGCCGAAGGTCTCGCGTCGAGGTGGTCTGGTTCTCAATCGTCACCGTCCAGATTTCGCCCGGTTCGTCCCCCTCGACAAGACGAACTTCGACGTGAACCCTTAACCCATTTTGGGTCGAGTCGATGATCAACTCATTGCCTGTTGGACCTAGGATCGCTCGCGAGGCTGGATGACCGGGGACATTTCCGACGAGCGGCCAGACACGAGCCCCGGGGGCATCGGCGTTTTGATCGACGAGGAATAGCGATTTACCGGCTGGGTCGAGCCCGTCGTAAGAGCGCCTGGTCACGTCATAGCCTCGGGCCTTGGAATGGCTGCGAAACTCGCCGTTGGCGTGCAAGCTCACCTGGTAGTTTCGATTCTCGAGGATCAACGGGGCTGGCCGACGGCGGAGTTCCTTTTGGCGGAATCGCCTCAAGCCGGAAAAGACGAGTGTGCTGGCAACGACCGAGCCCGTCAGCAAGCCAAGCTGTGACATGGGAGCTAGCGCCGACAGGCTTGCCAGGAAACCTCCGGACGAAGCGACGCGGAGGGCCTGCGAACGACTCCAGGCAACGTCCCAGTCGGATCCTCGGGGGATGTAATACGGAAGTAAAAGCGGAGCCCAGGTTGTGAATCGTTTGACGGCTTCGGGAATGCATCGGGACGTGGCGGCGGGAGCCAGCCAACGCGCCAGCCTTCGATCGAGCCGATCCGTGCCGAGAAAGCTCAAGTTGACAAGGGTCGCGACGCGCAGGCCCATATGGTCGAGCCAGATGAGAATCCGGACCCAGTCGTAGGCCATTAACGCGATGAACACGTTGAGGCTCCAGGTCCGAAAGGCTTCCGGGCTCGAGGTCGCCTGATGGCCGATCGCCAGCAATGTACGCACAGCGCCATCTTGGTTGTACCAGCTCGGAACTCCCGTTGGGCGGAGGAACGAGTTGATGATCGGCGACATCCAGAGCCCCCAGCGGAGCACGCCGATCATGTTCTCTCCCATCTCCACCAGCCCCTCGCGCGAGAAGAGCTTACGGATCGGTGCCGTCTGCCGCTCGAAATAAGCGGCCATGAACGTTCGATTCAGGGTGAATAACCAAGCGGGGATCGACCAACTGATCACACCCGCGAGCGACTCCGCGAAGATCAAGCTTGCCCCGCCGCGGACCATTCCCAGACTCATCGCCCCCCAACGACTCAGGAGGGCGTTGATGTTGTAGTCCACCTCGGGCCGATTGACATTCACATATTGATAGATTTTGCCAGCAATCACGGCAAGCTGAGGCGCATCGAGATAAAACCCGATCGCGGCCCCGATCGCCCCACCCAGTCCTCCCTGGACGATGTAGACGCGGGCGGGCTGCCGTCGGCCTCGCCCGCTTCTTGCATACACGAGATCACGGAGGGCGTTCACCCCCGCGTAGGCCATCGCTCCGGTCCCAAAACCAAGGAGCATCCGAGTACGTACGTTCTGCGCCGAGAACGAATGAGACAGACCGTATCCCAGGCCGAGCCCCACGACCGCGCCTCGGAGGTAGAGGACCGGATTGCGATAACTTAGGGCAAGCCGGCGGAAGAAGCTCTGGCTCCCATCAAAGGTCTCGATGATGGTCTTGATCAGGGGGAAAACCAGGGCGCCGACGAGGACCGAGAAACTCAGCGGGAAGCGCAAGGCTGTCGCTCGGATCCAACCCACCTGCCAGAGCATGTACGGAACCTGAAGACAGGCAATGAAGACGGCTCCATAGATCATGCCTTTCTTCAATCCCGTGAAGGACTGCTCTCGGCAGGATGCAAGCGAAGGGGCCCGGCCTCGAATCGCGCCGAGCACCATGCCGGTCAGCAAGTAAACCTGTGCCCAAAGGCCCCCTTGGGAGAGAGAGGTTGTCGCGACGACAACGACGAGCTGAATCCATGGGGGGCTCTTCGCCAACCACTCGCCCGACCCGAGCAATGCGACATCAGGCGCGACGATGACCCCGAGGGCGACCATCAGGAACAAGGCGGCGGTTCCCACGCCGCGTAGCCGGCTTCGGTTCGCCTCGAAGCTGAGCAGGTTGCCCATTCCCAGGTTGAAACCGAACAGAACGAGGAGTTGAGCGATCCGATGGGCAACTCGCCCTGATGGCTCGGTATCGAAAGCTCTCCAAGTCAAGGCTTGCCCGAGTGGGCGAAGGAGGTCGCCCGCCCCCAGAAGCAGGAGCACCCCGATGGCAAACGGTGCGCTGAGGATCGCAAGACCACCCTCGGATGAGAGATGACGCCCCGAGCTCGAAACTTGAAACGCGTTGGCCGCGTGATACAACAACAAGGTCGTCGCGGCGCCGAAGGAGCTCAGCATGAAGAGTTCGGACCAGCTCCCTGGAACCTGGAGCAGAGGCGAGGCGGAGGAGGCCGCCGCGAGCAGTCCGGTCGCCATCGCATCAAGGAATACCGCGCTGGGCTCTAAATGCCGGCCCGTCAGCCCATACATCCACCATTCCGAAAGTGCGACGCCAGCGAACGCAAATGCCAAGGGTATCCATGGCTCCGCCTGGCGATCCAGAGCGTTGACTCCTTGGACGGCCAGCGAGAGTCCGACGATCGCGATCAATCCAATACCTTGAACCAAGTCGCGTCGAATTCCGGAGACATCCTCTTCGCGCGTCCTGTTTACGGGCTCGTTCCTTGAGGAAAGAGACTTTCTCAACGTGTTGAGAACCAACCACGCGAGAGAGGCCCCAAGCACCACCAGGCCAATCCGAGTCCACTGTCGGAAAAGCTCGGACTCGTGGAAGGACAAGCGTCGAAAGGTGGCCTGGACTTGGATGGAGCCCTCGACGGCATCGCTTTCACCAGTTGGTTTGACCGAGATCACTGCTTCTTGAAACGTGCCAATCTGGTTCCAGGCCAAAGGAACGACCTGAGACTGCTGGGGAAGAGAGAGGGTCTCGACCAAGATGGGAATCTGCTGAGCCCCGGCGCTCCCTTTGACTTCGAGCACGACCGTGACAAGCCCCTTGTGAATGGGGTCATCCTCACTCACCTTGCCTGAAATCGTGACAACGTCGGAGTTTTCCGCGGTCGGCGGCGTAGGATAGTTTTTGGTCCAGAGAAACGCGGCACCACCGGTGTCGACGCGATAACCCAAAACGAAGGGTGCGGGAGCGTTGGGTGAGGTTCGGCTCGATGTACTCAGCGTGGCGGTTGCGTTACCACTCGTGAAGGTTCCGGACTCAACCGCGTCAGCCAGGGATATCACCTGGATTTCAGCATGCACACATTGACGGCGATCTGCCCACCCGAAGCAGGCCACCAGAATACTGGCCGTGATCACGACTCTACGGAATCGGCGATGGAGCATCTTGGCCAGTCCTTAACCGCGATGGAAACGCCCTGGTGGGTTTCGTCCCAAAATCGGGGAAGGATGGCGAATTGTCAATTCATCTCGCGTCTTTTCTCAAAGCGAAACTCCCTCGCTGGAACTGAGCTTTCGAGAAAAAAAATCGAAAACTCTTAATTCGGCAAGCTGGCGAATCCTTCCGGCAAACCTCTTCGATCTAGCAACTCCACGCCCAACCCACAAGGCATTTTGCCTTTACGAATTAATACTTATCTCTTTTCTCGCAACAAATTAGTGCCGGAATCCCATCATGAGGCTGGTTATTGCCATTCCGACAAGGATTAAGATCAGAAACTCAACGCACATAAACACGATTAGGCCGCCACAGCCAAGCCTTAGCGTGTTTGCGAGGATCGCGCAGTTTAAAACAACATTGATGAAGGTCCCTAAACTGGGGTGGCCTCCCGTGAGCGTCCAAAGGAACGTGAACAACGTGGAAATCGCCGTCATGGCAAGCGCGATGGCCAGAAGTCTGCGTAGGGAAGAAACCTCCACGTCGCAAACTTGGCATGTACCGAACATCACTCCAACATTTAACGCAAGGCCGATAAGTGAGGCGATCCCGGTCACGAGTAGGACCTGGAAGGCGAGTTGGCTCGTTCCGAGCCAGTAGAGGACGGGTAGGAAGGTGGTCAGGATCAAGAGGCCGAGAAAGACCAGGATTGCCTTATCGACCGGTAGACCGAGAACAGGGGCTTCCTGATCACGCCCCTCCTTTTTGCGTCGGACGGGGACCATTGAGCGCTGAATGTCACCGAACTCGGGTCCGTCGAAGGCGGACCCCGTCCCGGAAGCTCCCGCCCTGACGACCTGGTCGGAATTCACGGGTTGAAGACCCGACTGGGCCCTGGCCGTGCTCGAAGCTGGCTCTACCTCGTCCAGACCATACGGGTCGAATTCCGGTTCCGAGGCGGGCACCTTCCCCACATGACCACAATGCTTGCACCGAAATCGTTTACCGCCGAATTTTGCTTCGACGTTGAATGGGTGCCCACATCCTTCGCACGGGAAGTGAATCATACAACATTCCTACGACTGGCCTTCAACTCGCATCATCGCGCGCCGTCACCGACACCGGCGTCATTGACGGCATCACCACACATGGCACGGAGGTCTTTGATCCGGAATCAATAAATACCGACATGTGCTGAGTTGGGCTAGTATCCGAACGCGCTCGTATCGGGTCAATTCTAAAACAAGCAAAATCGTTGGATTCTCAAGCACGTCGTATTTGAACACCCAGGAACGCGTCGAAAAACCACGATCGACGCGATGACTCCGAGGTTCACTCGGCCTGCATTCTCAAGCGGCAAGCCATAAGATCATGCGTGCGCGAAGCGATTCATTATGATTAAGCAAGATCGTTCGAAGGATCGCGCACCGGTTAGTCACCACGAATCCTTAATCACGCTCAACGACGAACAGACTCCAGCATCACAAACCGGATGGCTTTTCCTGGTCATCGGTATGAGATGAGTAGAGAGGAGAGAATAGGCTTCGTGTTGAGGAAGCGGAGTGAGAGGGCGGCTAGTGAGCTTTGATAATGAGAGAAGAGGAAGGAGAGCGGGATGCGGGAATCGAACCCGCGCGTATAGCTTGGGAAGCTATCAGGCTACCACTACATCAATCCCGCAAGTAAGTTGAAGGACTCAACTCGGCTCATTTTTACCACGTCCAATGGACGTAAGCAAGCCGCGAGTCCCGAACTCTTTGAAGAATCTTTTGGAGGCGATCAAGGTCGAGCAGAGTCCAACGGTTTGGGTGACCCTAGTCGATCAGGAAGTCGGTTCGCCACGGTCAGGTCGTCGATCCAGAGAGTCTGATCTTGTGGCACGCCGTGGTGAAAATAAGGGAGCATGAGAAACTGGTTGAACTTCATCTTGGGGAAGTCTGTCGAGCGGAAAACCAGATCGGTTCGGTCAACGACGAGTTTTCCGTCGACCCAGGCCCGAGCGATACCATTTTCAATGGGCCGATCTTTTGCCAGGTCGAGCTCGTTCAGGCGAAAGTACGCTTCGACCTCATGCCAGGCGTCGTCATCGAACAGGACGTCTTTCCCATCAAACATCTGCCCATTATACCCTCCCCGAAGTGGACCTTGAGTCAACCCGTGGGGGGCCTTGGCGTTTTGAATGTCTTGCGCGGCGAGGCGAAGCTTGCCGTTCACCGGTTCGATGTACAGGGTCAGGTGGCTTTGAGCTGGCCCGTGGTACCGGTCGTTCTCGGTGGTCATGAAGTGCAGCAAATGCGGACCATAAGGGCGGTTGGTCCACTTCCACCCCTTGGAGAGCTTGAACGAAAAACTCAAATAGACCTCTTCGGTCGGCTCAAGCGCGTGGCGGGCTCCCCACGTATCACCCGGTAGCTCACTCCCCTTGCTGAAGTGAAACTGAACACATCGTTTGCCATCGCTGGCATCCATCTCCGCAAGCCGATAATTTCGACCGTCGTACCACCCCCGCCCGGGCAAGTCGGCATCCTCAAATCGCTCCTGAAACTGAATCGATGGGCCGGCCCCTTGAGACGTTCCCGGGGCAATTATCCCGCACCAGCCCAGGAGGAACGTACTGAGGCATCTCATTCCGACGCGCGTTGGTTCAGCCACCCATCCCTCACTTTCCGGTACGACCAAATCAGGAGATTTTCAAGGGGACCTGATCTCTTGAGGATCGGTTGAGACAACCCTGACCGACAAACGGCCGGGCGGAAACCTGAGGAGATTAACGTGTTTCCAGCATCATTGCCGCGGTCTCTCACGGGTCACCACCCGGTCCAGCCTCGTCGTCTCATGCCTCCGGCGTGACACCCAGAACCACTTCGAACCGGGCGGAGAGTTCCCCAACTCGAGCCCCTTCCACGGGAAGGAAATCGACCGTAACCGACTCGCGCTCCTTGGGGTCTCTCAGGCCTCGGTAGACACCGTCGCGTTCATTGTTCGGGTGTCCCTTCACATAGCACTGGGTGGTCAACAATTCCTTTCCACCCTTGCCAATTTTGAAGTGAATGTGTGGCGTGCGGCCGGGATAAGGCACGGGTTTGATCGTCCGGAACAGGTATTCACCCGATGATCCCGTGAGAAATCGGCCGTACCCCTGGAAGTTCTTATCCAACTTGGAGTGGTTCCGATCCTTCGAGTGCAGGTAGGCCCCGTTATTGTCAACCTGCCAGATCTCGACCAGGGCGTTGCGAATGGGCTCGCCTCGAGCGTCGAGAATCTTTCCGGAGAGATACGTCACTTCACCGACCGCGGGGGTAATCGCGTCGTTGATGATCAGCAGGTCATTGTCGGTGTCGAGTGGAAGTCGGTCCGGGTAGAACGGACCTTCGGTCTGCCGAGGCGTTCGTACCAACTCCTCGGCGAATGCCCCGCGGACGGTGAACGCCGCGGCCCCCAGCACCGAAGCCCCGAGGAATTGCCTGCGGTTCGCGATTTTGTGGATAGGCTGCATGGAGAGCACTCCTGACAAATGGGGCGGTTGTGAACGTTGCCCTTCTCAACCCCCCGGAGAAGCGGACCTGCTCGCGTTGGGTGTTTCATTCCAGACGACCGTACAAGAAAGGAGCGACGAATCAATCCGGAACTGGCCGTGGTATTTCGCAAGGCGCGCCTGTTGCTCCATCCATCCGACATTCGAGGGAATGGACCCTTTCGTTGAAAAGGTGGACACGGGCCAATTTTCCGGGTCGTTGAGGGGCCAAGCGGCCCTGAGCGGGTTCGAAGATCCTGTTGTACGCCCCAAGCATGTCGCGTACATTGTCGGCGATTCAAAGGACCTCCCACTGAACGGAAGCGGATGGTCTCACCCCAATGCGAGGGAGTTGAGTCGACCGGTTCGGGTCAAATCGAATCAAATCGATGCGAACCAAGGTTTCATCCGACGGATGACCGAAATGCTGCTTACCGTCGCGTCTCTCTAAATCCAGCGGAGTGCTAGCTGTGGAGATCCCGCTCCCTCCCCTGCCCCCCCACTGGAGTTCACTGGGCCGGGCCTTCATCCAGCAGGCGCGAACGCGCCCCGCCCAGCCCGCGCTCAGCGATAGTACGGGGGTCAGCCTCACCTACGCTCAGACGTTGCTCCGCTCACTCGCGCTCGGAAGGGTCCTCGAACGCACGCTCGGGACGCAGCCCTATGTCGGGCTGTTGATCCCGCCCACCGTCCCCGCGTCGGTCGCTAACCTGGCGACGACGCTGTGGGGTCGCATCCCGGTTAATCTGAATTATTCGGTGAGCCAGGAGCTCATCAACTCCGCGATCGAGCAGTGCGGCATCACCCACCTCATCACCTCGACGAAGGTCCTCGACAAGTTCAACCTAAAGCCCAACGCCAAGCTCGTTCTGCTCGAAGAGATCCCGCCTCAGGTCAAGCTCACGGATAAACTCTGGGCCGCCGCGGTGGCCAAGCTCGTCCCCACCTCCCAACTCAGCCGCTTCCTCCCCGGCCTGCGCAATGAAGACCTGGGCCGAACGGCCACGGTCATCTTTACGTCCGGCTCGACGGGCAATCCCAAGGGGGTTGTCCTCTCTCACGGAAATATTCTGACGAACATTCATCAAATCAACAATCATCTTAATATTCTTCCGGACGAAAGCTTGCTCGGAATCTTGCCCTTCTTCCATTCTTTTGGCTTTACGGTCGGAATCTGGACCGTTCTTTGCCTGGGCAAGCGGATCGTCTATCACTTCAGTCCACTCGACGCCAAGGTGATCGGCAAGATGTGCGAAACCCATAAGGTTACGCTCATTGCCGGTACCCCTACGTTCATGCGTAGCTACCTCGAACGATGCGATCCGAAGAATTTCGCGACGTTGGTTCACATGCTTCTCGGCGCGGAGAAGCTCAAGCCCGACCTGGCGAAACAGTTGAGCGAGGGGCTTGGCGTGGAACCGATGGAGGGCTATGGCTGCACCGAGCTCTCGCCGGTGGTCTCCTTCAACGTGCCGCACGATAAACTTTTACCCAACGGGACCGTGGGTTCAGGGTTTCGGCTGGGAACCGTGGGTGTCCCCTTGCCTGGCACCAAGGTCAAAACACTTGACCCCGACACGGGCGAAGAGACCCCCGCCGGCACCCCTGGCCTGATCCTCGTGTCGGGTCCGCAGGTCATGATGGGTTATCTCAATCAGCCCGAGGCCACCGCGAAGGTGATCAAGGAGGGTTGGTATCACACGGGTGACATTGGTTATCTGGACGAGGATGGGTTCCTCCGCATCACCGATCGCTTGAGCCGGTTCTCCAAGATCGGTGGAGAAATGGTGCCGCACATGGCCGTTGAGGCGGCGATTCAAAAGGCGGCGGGGGTGGACGAGTTGAGCGTGGCCGTTACGTCCTTGCCCGACGCAAAGCGAGGAGAGCGCTTATGTGTTATCCATAAAGCGCTCGGAATCCCACCGAGGGAAATCGGAAAGGCATTGAACTCGGAGAACTTCCCTCGCCTTTGGATCCCCGCCCCCGAAGACTATTACGAGGTTGAGGAGATCCCCCTGCTCGGATCGGGCAAGGTCGACCTTCAACAGCTTAGGCGCCTGGCGCAAGAAAATCTGGTCCATTGAGCGTTGCAAAGCCGCGCACACGATCGTTGAGAAGGTCCTTCTCGAGGCCGATTACCTCCCCGGCGCACTCGTACGTGTCCCAAGTCTGGTATAGAATAGATTGAAGGCGATTGGTGGGTCAGGTCGGTCGATTTTTTCGGTCGATTCGTCCGGTTGGAGAGTCGAATGGAGGTCGTCCTACGAGTCACGTCGGGACCGCATACGGGCCAGGTGCATTCCCTCAACGAAAGCGACTCGTGCGTGGTGGGCCGATCATCCCAGGTCAAGTTTTCGATGGTGGAGGATCGGCTCCTCTCTCGCGAGCACTTCCGCGTCCAGTTGGACGGCCGCAACTGCACCGTTGAAGATGTGGGGAGCACCAACGGAACCAAAGTCAACGGGCGCAGGGTCGAGTCGAGTGTGCTCCGCGATGGCGACCTCATCACGGCGGGGGAGAGCTCCTTTCTGGTCTGCATCACCCGGCATGTGGATCGTGGAGAAAGTTTGGTCCATTGCGTGGGCTGTGGGAAACCCGGTCCGGACATCGACGCTCAGACGACCCTGACCGACGACGTCCCCGGCACCTGGTTGTGCGAAGCCTGTACGCTTCAACGCAAACAATTCCCCCCATCCCACCCCGATTATTTGATCGAGAGACGCATCGGTTCGGGCGGCATGGGCGAGGTCTACCTGGCGAACCAACTTTCCATGAACCGCCAGGTCGCCATCAAGATGATGAATCCGACCGGGGCGGCCACGGCGAAGGCAAAGGATTATTTCCGGCGGGAAATGTTGGTCCTTAAGGGACTCCTCATGCCCTCAGGCCAGTGCCACCCAAATGTTGTCGCCTTTTATGACATCTTTGAGATCGATGGCCAGTTCCAACTGATCATGGAATATGTCGCTGGGAAAAATGCCTTGGAGTGGCTTGGCAGCTTTACCTCCCCGATTCCCATCTCGACCGCCGCCAAGATCGGGCGCGCTCTCCTGTACGCACTCGACTACGCGCACTCGCGCGGATACGTCCATCGCGACGTCAAACCATCTAACCTCTTGATCATGGGACCTCCTCAACGTCCGCAGGTCAAGCTCTCCGACTTCGGGCTCGCCAAGAACTTCCGGGAGAACTCGGGCTTTATCGGACTGACACATCAAGGCGATATCGGAGGGTCGGTGGGATTCCTGTCGCCCGACCATATTCGAGATTTTCGAGACGTGAAGGAATCGGCCGATATCTATAGTGCGGGTGCCACGCTCTACTACCTGCTCACATCGTGCTATCCTTATTTAAACTTCGAACCGAAGCGAACGGACGCCTACAATATTATCCTCGAGCATCCGTCGGTCCCCCTCCGTGCTCATCGGCCCGAGGCTCCCGAGGGACTCGAGCGCGTTTTGCGGAAAGCGCTTGAGAAGCTGCCTCGCGACCGCTGGAAATCGGCCGCGGCCATGGCGGAAGCGCTCAAACCATTCGTTTGAAGCCGAGACAAGGCCACTTCGACCTTCAACCTTGCCCATTCCCCCTACAAATGATTTCCCTAAGTCACGCGGATTGTCGCGATGACTTGGTCGCCTCGGACGATGAGGGATTGGCCGCTGATGTAGTTTTGATTAAAATCATCGGTCCCAATTTGGAACCACGTTCCATACTGTTTCACGAAGACCCCAAACTTGACTCAACGCTCGTCGTCTCTAGAACTCGCCTATTGCTCGGTTGTACAGGTCGCATGCCGCTAGGGGAAGATCGATCAAGGGAAGAAGGTGTGTCGCATCCCCTTGATTCTTGAAGAGATCGCTGCCGAATACTCACTCACCAACGCTAAAAGGGAAGAGCGGACTTGGATCGACTTGGAACCGTAGCCATCATCGGGGTTGGTCTGATCGGAGGGTCGATCGGCAAGGCGATTCGCGCGAGAAAGCTCGCGGATCGGGTGGTGGGGATTGGGCGCGACGTCTCGAAGTTGGCGGAGGCGGTCCAGTGGGACGTGATTGACGAAGGGGTGACCGAGTTGGAGTTGGGGGTCGCCAAGGCCGATGTCATCGTCGTCTGCACGCCCGTGACCCGTATCGTCGACGATGTCCTTAGCGCCGCTAAGTATGCTCCCGCGGACGTGCTGATCACCGACGCGGGGAGTACCAAGCGGCGGATCGTTGAGGCACTCGAGGACCAACCGGCCGGCGCGGCCTGCTTTGTGGGTGCCCACCCAATCGCTGGATCCGAGAAGAAGGGAGCAACCTACGCCGACGCTCACCTGTTCGACGGACGAGTCTGTGTTCTGACTCCGACGAAGCGAACGCCGGAGGATCGGCTCGAGCGAGCCCGTAAGTTTTGGAAGACTCTCGGCTGCCGACTCATCGAGTTGGATCCGAGCCAGCATGACGAAGCGCTCGCACTGACCAGCCACCTCCCCCACGCCGTGGCGGCCGCCCTGGCTGGGTCGATTCCCTCCAACGCCCTCCCGATGGCTGCCGGAGCCTACCGCGATGGAACCCGGGTCGCGGGATCGGACGCATCGTTGTGGACCGGAATCTTCCGTGCGAATCGCCAGGAGCTCCTCGGTGCGGTCCAGGCATTCCAGCAAACCTTGGATGAGTTCAAATCCGCTTTGACTGACAATGACGAAGCGCGTCTCCTGTCTTGGTGGCAGTGCGCAAAGGACCGAAGAGCCGAGTTCGAGCCACTCAACCAGCGAGCGTCGTCCCAGGATTAAGTGAACAGTTCAAACGAGCAAAATGATTTTCGCGTGTTTTCGACCCTCTTGAACATCGGCACGGAAAAATCTCATCATTGTGGTTTAGTTGATCTAACTTTTGAGGATTACCAACCGACTCCGAACCAACCCGCTCCATTCCGCCAGCGCGTCTTCTTTCTCCCAACTTGAACCAATCCTCTGGCGCCGCGATATTCGGGCTACACGCTTCTCATCGAAGCGTATCGGCCGAAGAATTGGTGGTGATCTCGTTGACGTTTTGGAACTGAGAGGGACCTCAGCCCAGCTCATGGTCTCGTCGAGCCAATCCCCGCAAGAATTCGCTTCTCTGCTTCGTACTTGATCATGAGAACGAGTTGTTTCGGACCTCTTGTTTACTGAACCCGTCAATTTCCAGGTACTAGAAGTCATTCCATATGCTCTGGCATCTTCAAATTGAACCCTCCGCCACAAGTGACGACCGCGAGGGAAGACGAATCCAGTCGGAAGCCGTCGAGCTTGGGCTCGAGGGTCCTTGGCGGATTTCCTCGAGTCGAGGTTTCTTGCTCGAAGGGAATCTTGGCCAACACGACGTGGAGCGAGCCGCTCGCACCCTTCTGGTAGACCCCATCGTCGAACGTTTCTCGATTCACGCCACCGGCCCGCGCCACACCGGCTCGGATCAGACCATCCACGTGTTCCCCAAGCCGGGCGTGACTGATCCCGAAGCCCTGAGTGCGCTCGCGACGCTCAAGGAAGTGGGTTTCCCCGTGAATAACGTGCGGACGATTCGCACGTATCAGGTCGAAGGCCCCACCGATCAGATCGCTCGACTCGTTCAGCGCGTCCTCGCGAACGACGCGGTTGAGGACGCCGTGGTCGGTCCGCTCAAGCTCGAAAAACTGGGCGAAGGGCATCCCTACCACTTCCAGCGGATCGAAGCCCCGATCCGCGGCATGACCGACGCCGAACTCGTCGCCCTAAGCAAGGACGGCCAGCTTTACCTTAGCCTGGAAGAGATGAAGACGATCCAGGCTCACTTCGACTCGATCGGCCGCAACCCGACCGACTGTGAGCTCGAAACACTGGCCCAGACGTGGAGTGAGCACTGCTCGCACAAGACGCTCCGTGGCCGGATCCGGTTTGAGGACGAGGTCATCTCGAACCTCCTGAAGCAGACCGTGTTTCAGGCGACCCACGTGCTCAGCCCCGACTGGCTGGTGAGCGTCTTTTCAGACAACGCTGGCGTGATTCGGTTCGATGATGAGTTCGATGTCTGCTTCAAGGTCGAAACGCACAACCACCCCTCGGCGATCGACCCGTACGGCGGAGCGAACACCGGGCTGGGCGGCGTGATCCGCGACCCCATGGGCACAGGCCTCGGCGCGAAGCCGATCTGCAACACCGACGTCTTCTGCGTGGCTCCCCCCGATTTCCCGCCGAGCGCCCTGCCGACGGGCGTCTTGCACCCCAAGCGCGTGCTCAAGGGGGTGGTTGCGGGGGTGCGCGACTATGGTAACCGAATGGGAATTCCCACGGTCAACGGCGCACTCGTCGTGGATCCCGATTATCTGGCCAACCCACTCGTGTTCTGCGGTACCGTGGGTTTGATCCCGCGCGGCATGTCGGAGAAGAAAGTCGTCGCGGGGGACCGAATCGTCGCGCTCGGTGGTCGCACGGGGCGTGATGGAATCCATGGCGCCACCTTCAGCTCGGCCGAGCTGACCTCGGAGAGCGA
>Ga0182745_1000650_pt1 | contig 37075 bp, 27 predicted proteins | sample eDN3rd30CKraftBY_FD_128523 | JGI IMG/M metagenome (GOLD analysis project Ga0182745, IMG submission 128523) | Enriched backyard soil microbial communities from Emeryville, California, USA - eDNA 3rd pass 30_C Kraft BY (version 2) (version 2) | ecosystem: Environmental > Terrestrial > Soil >...
CGCGGTGGCCGCGGGGCGCAGAGTGGTCGTGGCCACCAATAACGACTCGGCCTATGCCGTGGCAAAGGATTTGCGCCGAGCCGGTGTGGAGGTAGTGGCCGTGGTCGACAGCCGGCACGACGTTCCGGCCACTCTGGCGGCCGAACTGCGGGAGCTGTCGATTCCGCTGTTGCCTCGATCGATGCCGGTGGATACCAGCGGCTTCAGCGCGCTGACCGGAGTGAGCGTCACCGAACTGTCGCGCGATGGCTCGAGTGCCCGGCCGGCTCGTGCTTATTCCTGCGACGCGTTGCTGGTCTCGGGCGGCTGGAGTCCGACCCTGCACCTGTATTCGCAGGCCGGCGGCAAACTGGTCTATGACGAGAGCAGCCGCGCGCTGGTGCCGGTGACCGATGCGCAGGGACGCATCGGTCATGAGCTGGTGACCCTGGCGGGCGCGGCCAACGGGGAGGGTGAGTTGGGAACCCGGCAGATGGGCGCCAACCTGGGACCCCGTGTCAGCCCGGTGGGCAATACGTTGCGGCAATGGGTCGATCTGCGCCACGACGTGACCGTTGCCGACCTGGAGCTGGCGGTGCGTGAGAACTACGTGTCGGTGGAGCACGTGAAGCGCTATACCACGGTGGGCATGTCGGTCGACCAGGGCAAGACCTCCAACGTGGTCGCGATCGAAATCATCGCGCGGCTGCGGGGCATGAAGCCTTCGGAGCTGGGTCATACCACGTTGCGGCCGCCCTTCACCCCAGTGACTCTGGGCGCCATCGTTGGGCGCGGCAAGGGCGAGTTGTTCGCGCCGAGCCGTTTGTTGCCGATGCACGATTGGCATGTCGCCAATGGCGCGCTGCTGGACGACTATGGCGAATGGCGGCGGCCGGCGGCCTATCTGCGTTCCGGCGAGAGCCGGCATGGCGCCATCGAGCGTGAAGCCCGCAACGTCCGCAATGCCGCCGGGCTGTTCGATGGCTCGCCCCTCGGCAAGATCGAGGTACACGGCCCGGACGCACGCGAGTTCCTCGACCGGTTCTACATCAACAATCTCGCCACTCTCAAGCCCGGGCGGGCGCGCTATGGTTTGATGTTGCGCGAATCGGGCATCATTTTCGATGACGGCACCGTGGTAATGCTGGCGCCGGACCGTTTCGTCATTACCACGACCTCCGGCAACTCCGGGCGGGTCGCCGCCTGGCTGGAAGAATGGCATCAATGCGAATGGCCGCAACTGCAGGTCGCCATCGTTCAAGTGACCGATCAGTGGGCCACCTTGTCGCTGGCCGGGCCCAAGGCGCGCGACATCCTGTCCCGGCTGGACATCGACATCGATCTGTCGAATGCCGCGTTCCCGCATCTCGACATGCGCGAAGGACATCTGCTGGGTCAGCCGGCGCGCATCTACCGGGTCAGTTTCACTGGCGAACTGACCTATGAAATCAACGTGCCCACGTCGGCCGGCCCGGCACTCTGGGAGACGCTCATGGAGGTTGGACGGCCGTTGGGGCTACAGCCGCTGGGCATCGAAGCCCTGCTGCTGATGCGCCTGGAGAAAGGCTTTTTGCACGTGGGCACCGACACCGACGGTTCCAGCGTGCCGGACGATGTGGGTTGGGGCAAGGTCGCGGCCAACAAGGCTCGCGACTACGTGGGCAAGCGTTCGCTGACGCTGCCCGAAAATCTTCGTCCGGACCGTCTGCAACTGGTGGGGCTGATCAGTATCGACGGTGCGCCGTTGCCCATCGGGGGCCATTTGCGTCTGCCCGGGCAAGCCTCGGCTACCGACGGCTGGGTGACTTCCGCAGGCCGCGCCGTGCTGAGCGGAGAAGCCATCGGCATGGCGCTGCTGCGTGGCGGGCGCGCCAAGGTGGGCGCCGAGGTGGCAGTCCACGATGCGGGCAGCGTTACCCGGGCCCGGGTGGTGAACCCGCCGTTCTATGATCCTGCCGGAGACCGCATGAATGCCTGAGTCCACGAGCTCTTCGAGCCTGCCGCGCGCGGCCGCTTTCCATTTCGAAGCGGTGCCGGGGAAGGGCTGTCTGCGCTTGCGTTCATGGTTGCCCGAGCATATTGCCGGCACCCAGCACGTGACGTTGGCGGATGAACAGCTGCCAGCCCAGGTCGGCGACGTGCTGCCCGGCGCCGGGCGGGTACTCTGTGTCGGACCGGCTCACTGGCTGCTGGTCGGTCCAACGCAGGCGGTAGCGGAACTGGCGCTGCGGCTGGCGCCGCAAGCGCGGCAGCAGGGCCTGGCGCTGGTCGATCAGAGCGACACTTTCATCACGCTCAGATTGTCCGGCAGCGAAGTGCGCGAGGTGCTGGCCAAGGGGTGTGGCTTGGACTTGCATCCCGGCAGCTTCGGCCCCGGCCGTTGCACGGGCACCCGGTTCGCCAACATTCCCGCGCTCATCGATTGCCTGGAGGAATCGCTGTTCGAACTCTATGTGGTGCGCAGCTATGCGCACTATGTACAGTCCTGGCTATGCGACGCCGCCCTGGAATTCGAGGCGGCGGGCGCAGCGGCCTGACCTCTCGACGACTGACACTCACCGATAAATTTCGACCCGAACTTTGATCCAAATTTTGACTATGGCCACTCACCCCACCGCCACCACGACTGTTCCCAGTTTCGTACTGACGCTGTCCTGTCCCGATGCCGTGGGCATCGTCGCCGCGGTGACCGGCTTTCTGGCCGGCCATGGCGCATTGATCACCGAGGCGCAGCATTTCCGCGATCCGGCTTCCAACAGCACCATCCTGCGCATCGTGTTCCAGGCCGGCAGCGGCCCGGCGCTGGACATTGCCCGGGTCGCGCGCGACTTCCAGGAAGTGGCCGGCCGGTTCCGCATGACCTGGGAAGTGCACGACCTGGCGGAACGCCTGCGGGTGCTGATCGCGGTGTCCAAGCAGGGGCACTGCCTCAACAGCCTTCTGCATCGCTGGGAAGTCGGGACGCTGCACGTCGATATCGTCGGTGTGGTGTCCAATCACGAGGATCAGCGGCGGCTGGTGGAATGGCACGGGCTGCCGTTCCATCATCTGCCCATCCAGCCCGGGCGCAAGCAGGAACAGGAACTGCAATTGCTGGAGTTGTTTGATCGGGTCGAGGCCGATCTGCTGGTGTTGGCGCGCTACATGCAGATCCTGAGCAGCACCGCCTGCCAGCGGCTGGCCGGCCGCGCCATCAATATCCATCACTCGTTCCTGCCGGGCTTCAAGGGCGCCAAGCCGTATCACCAGGCCTACACCCGGGGCGTCAAGTTGATCGGTGCCACGGCGCACTATGTCAACGACGATCTGGATGAAGGCCCGATCATCGAACAGGCGGTGGAGCGCGTGGATCACACCATGAGCGTGGACCAGCTCACCACCCTGGGCAACGAGATCGAGAGCGTGGTGTTGAATCGCGCCGTCCAGTGGCGCGCCGAGCGTCGCATCTTCGAGTTCGGCGGCCGCACCCTGATCCTGAAATAGCCATCGATCGTCAGTCGTCGGGCGGCGGCGGAGTCGCGGGTGGCAGCAGTCCGCTTTGCTGGCACAGTGCGATGGCCTCGGAGCGCGAGGATACCTGGAGCTTGCGATACAGGCTCTTGCGGTAGCTGGTGATGGTGTCCGGAGCCAGTTCCAGCCGGAGTGCGATCTGTTTGTAGGAACAGCCGTCGGCCAAGCCGTGCAGCACTTGGATTTCGCGGCGGCTCAAGCCCATTTTGGGGCCCATTTTTTGGCCCGTGGTTGGGTCCGTCGTCTGGCCCATGGTGGGGCCCATTGTTGGCGCCATGACCTACCCCCTTCTTATGCTCGCCGACCACCATAGGCGGGGATGGGCGGGCGTGCAATAGTCGGATCGCCGACCGGCGCATGAGCGGTACGGTGGCGGGGTTGCCGGATCGGGTAATAGTCCGCATCATCCTTGGTCTCACAGCAGGAGATCGTCATGAGCGTCAGTGCCGTCGTGCTCATCAAGGCCGAAACCAGCCTCATCAACGAGCTGGCACGGCAATTGGCCGAGCTGCCCGGGGTGGCGGAAGTGTTTTCCGTGGCCGGTCAGTATGACCTGGTGGCATTGGTGAAGGTGAACGAGAACGACCAGTTGGCGGAAGTCATCAGCGAGAAGATGCGCAAGTTGCGTGGCATTTTGATGACCGAGACCATGATCGCCTTTCGGGTCTACACCAAGGCCCAGATCGCCGGCGCCTTCGATCTGGGCAGCTGATCCTTCGCCTCCCGCCTCGGGCATTGCCGGCGCGACCTTTGGTATAAGATCGCGCCATGATTCCCCTTGCCAGGAGTTTTTGAGGTGTCGGCCCGCCCGGCCGGCGACGCTGGCGCGTCGCTGTTCATCCTGCTTGGGCTGTCGCTCGACCGAGGCAGCGAGCAGCCGCTGGCGGATCAGCTCAGTGCGCAGATTGCCGCGGCGATATCGAGGGGTGGACTCGCAGCCGGCACACCCATGCCCTCGACCCGGATACTGGCCAGCGAGCTGAACTGCTCGCGCAATACCGTCAAGGCCGCGTTCGAGAAACTGATCGCGGAAGGATATCTGGTCGGCGTCGCCCGTATGAATACGGTGGTGGCCGAACGGATACCGGATAGCTACTTCTTTGCCGAAGCGCCAACGGCGTCGAAGGAGGCTCCGGTACCCAAGGCGAAGACGACTATCCTGTCGGCGCGCGGTCTGCGTATTTCACGGCACCGCCGCCAGCGGTGTCCGCAGTCGGCACGGCCTTTCGAGGTGGGGCATCCCGAAAGCGGGGAGTTTCCCTTTGCCATCTGGACCGATCTGTATCGCAGCCATTGGTCCGACCCACGCCGGGTAGTGGTCGACAGCGCTGATCCCCGCGGGTACCTGCCGCTGCGGGCCGCAATCGCGCAGTACCTCAGTACGATGCGTGGCCTCGCTTGCGATGCGGATGACGTAATCGTTACCGGCGGCGGGTTCCATGGCATGGACCTGTTCATGCGGTTGGCCCTGGAGCCGGGCGATGCCGTCTGGATCGAGGAAGCCACGGCACGGGAGGTGTATGCGATGGTCGAGGCGAATGGCCTGGTCCCCGTCGACGTACCTATTGACGAGCAGGGCATGATCGTCAGCGAAGGAATACGCCGTGCACCGCACGCGCGCATGGCGATAGTGACTCCCGCGCACCAACATCCGCTTGGCATGACCATGAGCCTGGCTCGTCGGCGGGAGTTGCTTCAGTGGGCGGCCACGGCGCAGTCCTGGGTTCTGGAGGATGACTACGACGGTGAGTTCCGTTACACCGGCACGCCGTTGGCAACGCTCAAGAGTCTCGATCAGGACGGCCGGGTGGTCTACATCGGCACTTTTTCCAAATCGATCTTCCCTTCGCTGCGCATGGGCTACATGGTGATGAATCCAGGTCTGGTGACGGATTTCAGCGCCGCCCGTGACGCGATCGACAACCATCCCTCCATACTCGAACAGCCGGTCATGGCCAGTTTCATCGGGCGGGGTCATTTTGCCACCCACCTGAGGCGCATGCGCCAAGTTTATCGTGAGCGGCAAGGCGCGTTGCTGGTGGCGGCGCGCGAGTGCCTGAGCGGTTCGATCGAGATTCAACCCGATGTGACGGGGCTGCACTTGCTGGGCTTCATGACGCCACAGTTGCTCGGCAGGATTTCCTTGGACGCGCTGGTGACCAAGGCCGCCAAGGCGGGGATCATCCTGGTGCCGCTGAAAGACTTCTATCGCGATGGCCGCGACAGCGCCGGCTTGTTGTTCGGCTTCTCGTCACTGCCGGTCGAACTGATCCGTGACGCGGTCGAAACGCTGGCCGCATTGATCGCGGCTACGCCGGTTCCGGAATAGCGGCCATCGATCCATGGCCCGGCCCCGCGGTCCGGGGCCACAGCGGGTCCCACCGGACGAACTGGGTCCGACCTGGTCCGGCCGGCTGGGTCTATCGATCGTCCGCGACTGCCTCTAGTCTCAAGTCCTGCAGGTGAAGCCGGGAAGGAGGTAGGGTGATCGAAGCTTCGAGTCGCGCTGTGCAGTTGTGCCGTACCGCCCTGGTTTGCGACATGGTGTGGCCGTTGGACTTCGATCCCGCGGATACGGTCGGCAACGACTATGGTAAGTTGCAGCGCTTTCATGACGCCGGCGTGAATCTGGTCTCGGTGACGTTGGCCGGCGATCGGCATAACAGCGCGCAGGCACTGGCCATAGTGGCTGACGCGCGTCGTAGGCTGGCTGCGCTGCCTCATGTACGGCTGGTCGATGAAATCGGGGACGTCGAGGCAGCGCGCGGCGCCGGAAAATTGGCGGTTGCCCTGCAGTTCGAAGGAACACGCTGTCTCGAACGCAATCTCGATCTGATCACGGCGTTCCGGGACCTGGGCATCCGCCACAATCTGCTCGCGTTCAACAACGCCAATAGCGCTGGCGGTGGTTGCGCGGACGCATCCGACGGCGGTCTAACCCGTTTTGGCGGTCGCGTCGTAGAGGAAATGCAACGAGCTGGGGTGCTGGTGGATCTGAGTCACTGCGGTGCGCGCACGGCATTGGATGCGCTTACCATGGCGCAGCGACCCATGGTGTTCAGTCACTCGAATGCCGCAGCGTTGGCGCCGAGTTTTCGTAATATCAGCGACGAACTGATTCGCGCGGTTGCCGCGACAGGAGGGCTGGTGGGGATTTCCGGGTGCAGTGGTTATCTGGGCAGCGCCGCCGGTCTTGCCGACGCCGTGGTGCACCATATCGATCATGTGTGTTCGCTGGTGGGGCACCGGCACGTGGGGCTGGGGCTGGATGTCGTTTTCGATGCCGCGGCCCTCAATGCCTGGATACGTTCCCGTCCGGATGAGTGGCCGGTGGCGGCCGATCCGGACTGGCCGGGGTTCTGTTACCTCATGCCCGAAGAGTTACCCGCGATCGTGGACGGATTGCTGGCCAGGGGCTATTCGAATCCGCAGATCGAAGACATTCTGGGGCGCAACTGGATGCGCGTGTGTTCGGCCGCATGGCAGTGAGCAAGCCCGCCGGGCTGGGACCATTCCAGCTCTTCACGGTGCTGTTCGGCACCATTATCGGTGTCGCATGGATCGTGGCCACCGGTCTGTGGATCGGGCAGGCGGGACCGGTTGGCGCGCTGCTGGCCTTCGGTGCCGGCGCCTTGGTCATGTGGTTGATCGGCCTGTGCTTCGCGGAAATGATGGCGCTGTTCCCCGACGCCAACGGATCGATGGCCTACGTCTTCGAGGCGTTTGGCGAACAGGCCGCGGCGGCGGCCGGATGGTTCCTGGTACTAATGTACGCGGCCACGTGCGGCTGGTTCTTCGTGACTCTCTCGTGGCTGTTGCAGGCCGTGCTGCCCGAACTCGGCGGCCCGACGATCTACCTGGCGTTTGGTGGCAAGGTCAATTTGGGCGATCTGGTGCTTGGGGTGGGCGGCGCGATATTGATCACGGCGGTGAATCTGCGCGGGGTCGGTACGCGCGCCGTGTTTCAGGATGTGCTGGTGGTGATGAAGATCATCATTGGCGTCACGCTGTTCGGCTTTGCGCTGTGGTTGGGGCGGGCCGAGCACCTCGAACCGCTGTTCGCCGTCAGCCAGGCCCCCAATGCCTGGCTGGGGGTCTTGTCGGTGGCGGCCATGACTCCGTTCTTTTTCGCGGGCTTCGATGTGCTGCCGCAGGCGGTTCGTGACCGCCGCCCGGGCGTTGCTCTCAAATGCCTGGGAACGATCGTGGGGCTGGCGACGCTCGCGGCTTTCATCTTTTACGGCGGCGCCATCCTGGCCGCATCAGTCGCCATGCCGCGCGCGGCGCTGCAGGCGGCGCCGCTACCTATTTTCGCGGCATTCAAGGTTGGTCTGGGCCAGCCCTGGCTGGCGTATCTGGCCATCGTCGCGGGTATCAGCGGCGTGCTGACCGGTTGGAACGTGAACCTGATGTCCGGTGCGCGCGTGCTGCAAGGCATGGCGCAAGCTGGGGTAACCTTGCCGTTCTTTGCGGTGGAGCAGGCGCGCAGGCCTGGCGAGCCGGGGGTGCCGTTGCGCGCAACGCTGTTCATCTCCGGATTGGCGGTTGCGATGGGGCTGCTGGGGCGTAGTGCCCTGGGGCCTATCGTGGACATGGCAGCGGTGCCATTGCTCGTGGTTTTCGCCCTGGTGTGTGGCGGTCTGATCAAGCTGCGTCGCCTCCGGCCGCAGGCCATCCGGCCCTACCGGGTTCCGGGTGGGCTACTGTTGCCCTGTCTAGCGGTGGCGCTCTCGATCGGCTTGATCGGCGCCGGCATCGTCACGGCGATTGCGAACCAGGGCGGGGCGCAATGGTTTTTCATGCTGCTTTGGTGCCTGGCTGGTCTTCTATTCTGGCAGCTGGCCGCGACGCATCGCGGCACTCTGAGCGTCGCCGAGCGCAAGCGCAGCGTATTGCAGGGCGAAGCGTAGCCGGCCAGCCCTGGATCTTTGGGCACCGCCCATCCTGGGTCTGTTGTACCGCTGGGATTTCCGCAAGATAGCCTGACAGACGGCGCCAGCGCGCCGCCGCTATCGCAGATTCAAGGAAGCAATGGCTGAAACTACCGGGCTCGATACTCCACGGGTGGCTTGCGTTGGTGCTGGGAACATCGGTCGCAGTTGGGCCATCGCGTACGCGGCCGGAGGAGCCGAAGTCAGGCTGTTCGATGTTTCCGCGGCCGCGGTGGCGCGTGCCTTGGAGTTCATCGATGCGACCGCGGACGATCTGGTGGCGGCGGGCCGGCTGCGCAGCAAAGAGCTGCTGCTCGAGCGCATTCGGGGCGCCGGCACCGTTGCCGCGGCGGTGGACGGGGTACAGCACATTCAAGAAAGCGTTTCCGACGACCCGGCAGTGAAGCGGCGGGTGTTCGCCGAACTGGATGCCTTGACGCCCACGTCGATCACTATCGGCAGCTCCGCGGGTGAAGCACCGGTATCGAAGTTTACCGAGGGCTTGCCGGGTGCCGGCCGGTGCCTGCTGGTGCACCCGGTGAATCCGCCGCACATCCTGCGCGCCGTGGAGATTTGCCCGACGCCGTGGACCGAACGCTGGGCGGTGCTGGCCTGCAAACAGTTGGTGGAATCGATCGGCATGGTGCCGATCATGTTGACCCGGGAGATCAGCGGCTACGCCATCAATCGCCTGCAATATGCGCTGCTGGGCGAGGCACTGCACCTGGTGGGCGAAGGCTATTGCGAGCCCAAGGACATCGATGCCGCGATCAAGCACGGGCTTGGCCTGCGCTGGGCGTTCCTGGGGCCGTTCGAAACCAGCCACCTGAACGCCACTCAGGGCTACCAGGAATACATGCTGACGGACGAGGCCGGCGCACGCCGCCTGATGGCCGACGTGCGTGCCGGCTACCAATGGGATCACGCGCTGATCGCGCGTATCCATGATTATTTGATCCAGACGATGAAGAGCGAGGACATCGTCCAGCACCAGCAACAGCGCGATCGCCGCCTGCTGGGTCTGATGCAGCATCTGCAGGCGGACACGTCGGCCGGCGTTGCTCTCGACGGTCAAGAAGCAAAATCGACAAGGGGAGTTCCATGATTACGAAACGTGCTGCTCGCGGTGCCGTGGGCGTATCTCTGTGCGTGAGTGTGGCGTTGGCGCATGCCGCCACCGGCGAGCTGGAGGAAGTGGTGGTGCGCGCGACCCAGTTCAAGTTCGAAGATGCGCAGAGCGCCTTGAAGATACCGCTATCGCTCAAGGATACGCCGCAGAGCGTCAAGGTGATCACGCAGGATCTGCTCGACTTCGCCAGCATCAGCAAGTTCGAGGACGTCTACAAAGTCGACGCTTCGGGCGGCGTTTCGCACGCCGGCGATGGTTTCCCGCGCAACTACTATCGCGGCTTCCTGCAACAAGGCATCAATGCCATCAAGGTCGATGGTTTCCGCATGACGGCCAACATCAATCTGGATCTGTCGCCGTTCGAGCGCTTCGAGGTGGTGAAGGGCGCAACCTCGACCCTGTATGGACAGAATTCCGTTTCCGGTACGCTCAATGCCATTTCCAAGCAGCCCACCGATCACTTCGGTGCGCAGCTCGATGCCGAAGCGGGCAGCTACCAACACTATCGTGTGCAAGGGGATGTGCACGGGCCGCTCGATGACGCTGGCAAGCTCAGCTATCGACTGGTGGGGGCGTACCAGGACGAGGACAGTTATCTCGACTTCGGTGGCTCGAAAGTCGTCGCTTTCGCGCCGACGCTCAGGTATCAGATCAGCGATGCCACCGCGGTCACGGCACGAGTGATCTACCAGGAAACCACGTTTACCCCGTCGTTCGGCTTCGGGGCGCAGTTCATCGGTACCGATGAGAGCGATCCCGCTCAACTGGTCCCGGGCAATTTCATCGTGCCGCGGACCCCTCGCGATCGTTCCGGAGCGGCTCCCTGGAATCGCACCGAGAAGGACGCCACGTTTGCGCAGGCCGTGCTCGAACATCAATTCGCCAATGACTGGCAGTTGCGCGGCAACGTTCAATACCAGAAAGTCAGGGGTGACGCGGACGCGTTCCAGACCTGGAACACGGATCGCAACGGCGAGACCTTCGCCTACATGTACGGCCGGGAGCAGGAGAATGAATCGTACGGCGCGGAGGTCAATCTGTTCGGCGATGTGGAGATCTTCGGCCACGAGCACACCTTGTTCGTGGGGGCCGACTATGCCGAACTGGATACCGATACGCTGGATCTGGGGCAAAGCGGCCCGGCGGGCTTCAGTATTCTGAATCCCGACTGGTCCGCCATTCCCGTGCACCGCAGGGCGGCCGACTACGACTTCTTCTACGATTCGGAGAACCGGCGCGAAATTTCCGGCCTGACCGCGCAGATCCTTGCCCGGCCGATGGATGGTCTGATGGTTTCGATCGGTGCCCGTTATTCTCGCGACATCACACGCAATCGTCTGCGCAGTGGTGATACTCCGGACGTGCAAGACCATGCGGTGGCGCCGTACGGGGATTGGACCGAACTGAAGGCCAACAAGGTCACGATGCAGGGAGGTATTACTTATGAGCTGATGCCGCAGCTCAACCTCTACGCCAGCTACGGCGAGACGTTCGAGCCGCGCGGCGGGCGGCGTTTTGGAGGTGGGCTGGCCGGGCCGGAGGAAGGTCGCGCCTACGAAGTGGGCGTGAAGGGCGACGCGCTCGGCCGGCGACTTTCCTACACCGTGGCGGCGTTCGACATGCGGCGCAACAACATCCAGCAGCGCGATCCGGAGCATCCGGGGTTCGTGCTGCCGTTGGGTACGCAGCGCAGCCGTGGTGTCGAGGTCGAGTTCCAGGGGACCGTGCTGCCGGGCTGGGAAGTGTTCGGCTCAGTCGCCTGGCTGGACGCGAAATTCATCGAAGGGCAATACGCGGGCTACAAGTCGGCGAATGGTCCGGACTTCGGGCTGTCGCTGTTCACCAGCTACCAGTTCCAGGAGGGGATGCTGCGGGGACTGGGGGTGGGGGCGGGCGTGGTCCGCAAGTCCGGCATGGAAACTTTCGATGCCGCCAACTACGGCCGTCCGGTCCCCTTCGATCTCGGCGGCTTCACCGAAGTGGACCTGCGGGTGTTCTACGATCAGGACCGGTGGCGCTATGAGTTGGCCGCGACCAATCTGTTCGATACCACTTACTATTCGTCGTATTCCGAGGCCATGTGGTTTGGGCTGCAGGTCAATCCGCCGCGCCGCATCATCGGCAAGGTATCCTATCGATGGTGAGGACGGGGCTTGCCGCGAGTGGCGCGGGGCGGGGAGCCCTGCGCTGCCTGCTGATGGTCGCCACGCTGAACGCTGGCGTCTGTATTGCGCAGGAGCGTTTACACGACCGCAAGCAGTGGCTCGATCCAGCCACCAGTGTTTCGGACGATCCACGCCGCATACCCGCTGCTCCCGGTCCTCGCGGGCCAGACGGTTGGCTGGTGCTCAAGGGTGGGCGGGTGTTCGATGGCACCGGTGCGGCGGCGTTCGACGCCACCGTGGTCATCGAGCGCAATCGTATCAGCGCCATCTTGCCGCCAACCTCGACCCAGTGGCCGGGGCAGGCGCGAGTGCTCGATGTATCCGGCAAGACGCTGATGCCCGGGCTGATCGACTTGCACACCCACTTGAGCTATGGCGAACCGGAAACCCCCTCTGAGGAAGCGGATGACGATGCCGCCGCCGCGCTGCGGGGCGTCGAGCGCCTGCGCTATTACTTGGAGTCGGGTGTGACCACGGTGCGCGACGTCGGTGGGCAGGGTGCGGTGCCGTTTCGTCTCAAACGCTGGGTGGCACAGAATCGCATTGCCGGACCGCGCATTTTTGCTGCGGGCCAGATAATCACGGGGACGGGTGGACACAGCGCCGAAGGGTCGTGGCGGCTCGCATGCCATGGCGCCTCCAATGGACGGACTCGCGAAGCCTCGGGGGCGGAGGACTGGCGTGAAGCGGTGCGCGAGCAGTTCAAGCGTGGTGCGGATCTGATCAAGCTGGCCAGTCACTATTCACGCGACGAAGTCCGGGCCGCGGTCGATGAGGCGCATACCTTGGGCCTGAAGGTAACTGTGGACGCCGAGACCTTCTACATCCAATGGGCGGTCGAGGCAGGAGTGGACTCCGTTGAGCATCCGCTGCCGCGCACACCCGAGACCATCAGGTTGATGGCCGACCGGCATGTCGATGCCGTACCGACGCTGGTTCCCTACATTTATATCTTCGATCTGGACGGGGGCTACTACGATTCGACCTCGCGGCGTTTCAGTTTTTCCAAGGCGGCGAACCTGGAGCTGGTGCGCAACATGAAGCGGGCTGGCATTCGCATGGGCGTGGGGACCGACCTGGTCACCGATTGGTTCCGCTACCTGCCGCAGGCGTATGTCACCGAACTGCACCAATTCGTGGCGGCCGGTTATTCGGTGCCGCAGGCCCTGGTCGCGGCGACGCGCACCAGCGCACAAATCCTGGGAATGGACGACAAGCTCGGTACCCTGCAGCCGGGTAAGCTGGCCGACGTCATCGCACTCGACGGCCGGCCGGATGTGCAACTGGATGACCTGAAGAAGCTGTCGCTGGTGATACGCGATGGCTATCTGGTGTTGCAGGACGGTCGAGTCCGTATCCCGCCGCATATGCCGAAGCCGGAGCCGGTGGCGGCGGACGAACGATAAGTGAATTTCGGAACCATAACGATGAACCACCGTGCGCTGGCCGCGCTGTTTGCATGCTGTTTGAGTTCGGCCGCCCTGGCACAGGGCACCCTGGCGGATTACCAGCGGGCAGCGCTGATGCAAAGCGCGCATGCGCTGGTTTCCCGCACCAGCGTCGAGCCTCGCTGGATCGGTCAGAGCGATCGGTTCTGGTATCTGGACCAGCATGCCGGAGTGAAGACGTTTCTGCGCGTCGATCCGGCGCGCGGCACGCAGGAGCCGGCATTCGATCACGTCAGGCTGGCAGCGGGCCTGTCCGCCGCCGCTGGCAAGTCGTACAGTGCGTCAGCGCTGCCGTTCAGCAGCTTCGAATATCCAGCCGATGAGCGGCAAATCGCCTTCATGCTCGGTGACACGGCCTGGAGTTGTGAGCTTGCGACGTACAGTTGCGCTGCCCGTGGTGGACAGGTGGGTACCAAGAGCGGCGAGGTACTGTCGCCGGATGGGCGCTCGGCCATCTTCATCCGCGATCACAATCTCTGGTTGCGCGATACCAGGACGAATCAGGAACGCGCCTTGACCACGGATGGCCAGCCAGGCAACGACTATGGCGGCGACAGCGGCATCAGCTTGTCGCCGGTAACCGATGCCCTGCGGGGTAATACCATTGAACCGGAAGTGGCTTTCTCGGCGGATTCGAGCCGGTTGTTGACGTACCGTATCGATGCGCGCGAGGTGGCTGAGCTGGCCATGCTCCAGTCGATGCCGGGGGCACGCCCGCGGCTGCATCGATTCCCCTATCCGATGCCTGGTGACCGCGGGGTTTCGAAGGTGCGCATGGTCATGATCGATCTGCGCAACTCCGAGGTCCGCCTGTTGCAGCACGAGCCCTTCGTCCGAATGACCAGCTTCCCCATGTCCATGGATTGGAACGAGCAGGGCACCCGGGTGAGCTTTCTCGAAGAGACGCGTGGCTTCAAGAGTGCCAAGCTGCACATCGCCGATGTGGTCAGCGGGGAGGTGCGCACGGCGCACGAAGAACATACCGACACCTACATCAATCGCAGCTCGCAGCTACGCATGGTCGGTAATGACTTGCTCTGGACCTCGGAGCGCGACGGTTGGAACCATCTCTACTTGATCGATGGGCGCAGCGGCGCGGTCAAGCGTCAACTGACGCGCGGTGAATGGGTAGTGCGCGAGATTCAGCACATCGATGAGCGGAATCGACAGATCTATTTTACCGCGGGAGGCAAGGAGACGGGGCAGGACCCCTATCTGCGCACCCTGTACCGGGTTGGCCTGGACGGCTCGAGGCCGCAACGTCTGACACCCGAGGCGGCGGATCACCGCATCGCGTTCGCGCCCACCGGCCGGTATTTCATCGATACGTATTCCCGAGTCGACTTGGCACCCGTCAGCGTATTGCGCGCCGCCGATGGCCGGTTGGTGCGGGAGCTGCAGCGAGCGGACCTTGCGCCGCTGCTGGCAACGGGGTGGCACATGCCCGAGCCGTTCACGGTCAAGGCCAGCGACGGCAAGACAGACCTCTATGGGGTGATCATGCGTCCGTCCAACTTCGATCCGCAGCGGCGCTACCCGGTGCTCGATGCCATCTATCCCGGCCCTCAGCACATTCGCACTCCCAAGTCCTTCAATTTGCGCGGTGGCGTGCTCAGAGGGGATGACCTGGCGCTCGCCGAACTGGGTTTCGTCGTCGTCACCATCGACGGTTTCGGTACCCCGGAACGCTCGCGTGCGTTCCGGGAACGGTCCTACGGGAACATGGGCGCGGCGGGCGGCTTGGAGGATCACGTAGCGGGACTGAAGGAGCTGGGGCGGCGCTACCCCTATCTGGACTTGGACAAGGTAGGTATCTATGGTCATTCCGGCGGCGGTTATGCCTCGGCGCGCGCCATGTTGCGATATCCGGAATTCTATAAGGTGGCGGTTTCTTCTGCCGGCAATCACGACCAGCGCAGCTACTGGGCCGAGTGGGGCGAGCGCTTCCAGGGATACCCTGTTGCGGATGACGACTATGCCAGACAATCCAATGCGGCGCTGGCGGCCAATCTGCGCGGGCGCCTGCTGCTGGTCCATGGTGACCTGGATGACAACGTGCATGTCAGCAATACGCTGCAATTGGTGAATGCCCTGATCGCCGCGAACAAGGACTTCGACTTGCTGATCCTGCCGAATCGCAACCATGCGCTGCTCGACCTGGGGAATGCCCAGGCATCTGATCAGTATTACGATCCGTATTTTCTGCGCAAGCGCTGGGACTATTTCGTGCAGAATCTGCTGGGCGTGACGCCGCCCAAAGAGTTTCTTCTGCAGGTCAAAGCGCAATGAGCCGGTCGGAGAGGTCGCCGGCTGGAGAGGTTCCCGGTCGGAGAGGTCCCCGGCGGAGAGGTCCATTGGATAACGCGCTGAGACTCAGCCTGGCCGGGCTGGCCTGGCTGGTGACCACCCTGGCGTTCGCAGCGCCGGACAGGCCGGTAACCGGGCTTACCACCGTGGCCGCCGGTGTGGGCGAATACCGCCGTGACCAGCCGTTCGTCTATCGACAGGCGGTCCGGCGTTCGGTCTATGTGCCGATGCGGGATGGCGTGCTGCTGGCCGTCGACTACTATCTTCCGGCGAGCCATGGACGGGCGGTGCGCGGGCGCTTCCCTGTGGTGCTCGAATATACCCGCTACGGACGTTCCCGGCCGCTGCCAGGGGGTGGCGTCAAGCATCGACATTACTCGCCCGTCGATTCCCGGGGCGTGATGCAGATAGCCGACGACCCCATCCGTTCCGAGCTGCTGCTGGCCTATGGCTATGCGCTGGTCGTGGTGGACATGCGCGGATCGGGCGCGTCGTTCGGTCCCTCACATGCCGAAGGTGATGATATCGAAGGCAAGGACGGCTTCGATATCGTCGGCTGGATTGCCAAGCAGAGTTGGAGCGACGGCAACGTCGGGATGCTCGGCTCTTCCTACCTGGCTGAAGTCCAGCCGCGAGTGGCCGCCGAGCGACCCCGAGCGCTGCGCGCTCTGTCGATGGTCTACGGTTTCTTCGACGGTCCCAATTCAGCTTACGCCATGGGCGGCATTTTTCGCGACGGCTGGCAGGGCGGCTGGGTGCAGAACGTCGCCAAGCTGGACAACCGTTCCACCGATCCCAAGGCCCCCATCACCAATATTTCCCCGGTCGATTCGGACCAGGACCAGGTGCTGCTGCGACGCGCCGTCGAGGAGCATCGCACCGGGGTGGACGACGAGTACTTCAAGCATCTGGACGAATTCAAGCAGGTCGGCGTAGTGCGCGACCGGTTGCCGTTCATCGATCACTACCAGCAGCAGGGGCAGAACAACTTGTACACCTTGCTGCCTAGAGTCAATGCCAGTGGTGTGCCGACACTGCTTTCTGGTGGTTGGCATGACATCTACGCCAACGACATGCTGCTCTGGTACGCCAATCTGCGGGTGCCGAAGAAGCTGATCTACGGACCCTATCCGCATGGCAAATCGGGCCCGGCGCCGAACGATCCGCGCGACATCGAGCGAGAACGGCTGGTGGCGCGTGAGACGCTGCGGTGGTTCGACCATTGGCTGCGCAAAATGCCCAATGATGCTGAACGCCGTCCCGAAGTGCAGTACGGCCTGCAGCGCGATCCGCGCCACACGGAATGGTTCAGCGCCGACACCTGGCCCCCGAGCCAAGCGCACTATCGCGATCTGAATCTTTCCGCGCGTCCGGCCAACAGCGTGGTATCGCAGTACGACGGTTCGCTGAGCTGGTCGGCCGATCGCAGCTCATCGCGCCAGTCCTGGAAAGTGGACTACTCGGCGTCGGTGGGCTCGCAGGGTACGCGCTGGGGAGGCAATGTGCACGACGTGGCGGTTACTACGAACGACATGAAGTCCCTGACCTACACCTCCATGCCGCTGCAGCGCGACCTCTACGTGGCTGGCATTCCCACGGTGAAGCTGTGGCTGTCATGCGAGAATGCCAGCGACGCCGACATCCACGTCTATCTGAGCGTGGTCGAGCAGGATGGCACTTCCAAATTGATATCGGACGGCATGCTGCGGGCGTCGCATCGGACCCTGGGGCGTCCGCCCTATTTGAATTTCGGGTTGCCGTTCCCCAGTTCGAACTCGGCCGACATCGCCGCCACGCCGGCCTTGTCGGCGACGCCGGTGCCGCTCGAATTCACCCTGCTGGCGGTGGGGCGCATTTTCAAGATGGGTGATCGGCTGCGTCTGACCATCGCCGGAGCGGATCGTGGCAACACGTTGGGTATGGAGCGCGATCCCGCGCCTTTGCTTGGCGTGCACGTCGGAGGAGCAACGCGCTCTGAATTACGATTGCCGATCTTGGGTGACCTCACCGAATCGCCGTTCTCCGCAGACACAGCGAATCAATAGAATGCTTCAATGCACGTCGCGTGAATTTCTCGATCGGGGGGAGTGAAAATGCAAAGTATTCACAATGGCTTTCGGGTGTGGTTGGCGTTTGCTTCATTGCTGATGTGCGCTGGCGGCGTGAGCGCGGCGACTGATGGTCAGCAGGGCGTTTGGCCGACCACGGCGGTGACCGCGCCGCCTCAGCATAAGCCAAGAATACTGCTGATTCACGATATGGAGGGCTTGGCCGGCCAAGACGACCCGTATACCTTTCTGTACGGACATCCGAACTATCCACGCGGCCGGCAGTTGCTGGTTGACGACGTCAATGCGGTAGTCGATGGCCTGTTTCGGGGCGGTGCAGCGTCCGTGACGGTGGCCGACGGTCACGGCAGCGGCAATCCGCAGCCTGATTTGCCGGTGGAGCGTCTGGATCCGCGTGCCAAGCTGATTTCCAGGGCGAGTTGGTTCGACGCGTACCTCGATCTCGCCGAGGGTGGCGAGTTCGATGCAGTGGTGGTGGTGGGCATGCATGCCAAAAGCGGCAGCAAGGGGTTTGCCTCGCACACTTACACCATTGGCATGGAGCTGATGATTCAGGGTCGCTCGATCACCGAGACGGAGCTGGTGGCGATGCTGTACGGCCGCACGGGCATGCCGGTCATCTTTGCTTCCGGCGACGACCGGCTGGCCGCCGACTTGAAGACCATGCCCTGGCTTAGATACGTCACGACCAAACAGGCTACCAGCGCATCCTCGGCGCGACTTTTGCCGGTGGCTGCCGTGCATCGGGAAATGCGTGATGAGGCGAAGGCAGCGGTTGAGAACTGGCGCAAGGCGCGCGTGATCAGTTTTACGGGACCAATCCGCGTTGCCGTGCGCGCCGTTCCCCCGGCTAACATGAAATGGCTGGAGGGCATGCCCGGCGTTCAGTACGCCAACGAGACGGTGACGTTTTCCGCCCACAATGTGGTTGCCGCCTATCGCGGCGTCGGACCGATCGTGGCGGCACTCGCGTTCTCGTTCAGCGACGCTGAAAATACAGCGTTCGAACGGCTGCCTGATGCAGCTGCGCTGCAGCATCAGGGCATGGTGGAGCTATATCGACGTTGGTTCGCGGCCGAGTCGTCGCTCGCGCCGCCTCCGGCGCCGGCGGCGAAACGCTCCGATGAGCAGTACCACGGTTTCCACTGAGGCTGCCTGTAGGGAACACTAAGACAATCGGGCCTGGCATCCCCTCAATACTTTTTGATGACGGGTATTTTCCGGGCATCGGACGATTGACCGTCGCTGCGCCGGGTGTATCGTGCCGGCCATGGAGGGCGGGTCTGAAAAAAGTCAGCTGCCGATCGGGGTCCAGCCTCCGGTCGAGCCCCGGTCTTTGATAGAGCCCGGGTCTTCGATCGAGCCCCGGCCTTCCATGGAGACGCTGTACCGTACGTATCGTCAGGCATTGTGGCGTTTCCTGGCGCGCAAGCGGCTGACGCGGGACGAGGTGGCGGACATCGTCCAGGAAACCTATTGCCGTATCCAGCAAAGCACCGACCCCCAGACCATTCGCCACCCCAAGGCGTTCTTGTTCCGGGTCGCCGATAACATCCGGCTCAATGCGCGCAGGCGCCAGAGCCATGGCATCGATCACGACACCGATGCAATCGAGACGCTGGAAATCGCCACCGAGGAGCCTGGGCCGTACCGCAGCATCGAGGCGCAGCAGGAACTGGCCATCGTGCGCGTGGCCTTGCAGGAGCTGCCACCCACCTGCCGCGACGTGTTCGTCATGAATCGGTTCGAGCATTTGAGCTATCCCCAGATCGCCGCCGAACTCGGCCTGTCGGTCTCCATGATCGAGAAGCATGTGAGTCATGCGATCGCCCACATGCGCAAACGTCTGTCCGCCACACGTCCGCTGCGCAAGGCACCCCTGCGGGTGTTGAAATAGATGCGCGGCCGCGAGATCCCATTCGACGAGGCACTGGCCGCCGAGGCGGCGGATTGGTATGCCCGTTTGCGCAGCGAGAACCTGTCGGAGATCGACGCGGCGCGATTCCGGACCTGGCTGGCGGGCGATCCGGCGCGGCGCCGCGAATTCGAAGCCATTTCCGGTTTCTGGGATGAGTTGGCGGTCCTGGAAGACACACCAGAGGTTCTGGAGGCACGCAAATCGATAGCGGCACGGCGGGCCGGTTCCGCCGAACAGATGCCGGCGGCGCTTTCAACCCGCCGACGCGGCGTGATCAGCATGGGCTGGTGGGCAAGCGCGGCGGCAATGATGCTGGCGGCGGTCGCAGTCTGGTTCGTCGCACCGTTGGGCTCCGATCCGAATCGATATGCCACTGGGGTGGGCGAGCAGCGCACGGTGCCATTGGCCGATGGTTCGGTGGTGACGCTGAACACCGCGACCGAAATCCTTTTGCACTACTCAGCGCGCGCGCGCGCCGTGGAGTTGGTGTCGGGGCAAGCCAATTTCGAGGTGGCCAAGGATGCGGCGCGCCCGTTCGTGGTCAGTGCCGGCGGCGGCAGCGTACGGGCGGTGGGCACGGTATTCGACGTGTATCGATCCGGGAATCAGGTCAAGGTGACTTTGATCGAAGGCAAGGTCGCGGTGCGGCCGGGACCCACTGCCATCGTGGCCGGTCGCGATGCCGCTGTGCCGCGCTTGCCGGTGGCGCAGTCAGGTCAAGGGCCGTCATCGACGGCAGGGTTGTCGTCGAGCCCGGGGTTGCCGTCGAACCAGTCGCCCGAGTCATCGCAACCCAAATCGGTGCCGACACCGGCCGCGCTGCCGGCCGGCCTCGGGATAGGCGAAGGCGAGATCATGCTCGTCGCGGGGGAACAGCTGGTCTATGGTGGCGCCGGCCCGGCTCCGCAGCCGGTCGCGACGGATCTGCAGCGGGTCACGGCATGGCATGCTCGCAAGCTGGACTTCAGTGACACTCCATTGGATGAGGCCATCGCCGAGGCCAATCGCTATTCTCCCGACCAGATCGTGTTGCAGGCTCCAGGGCTCGAGAACGCGCGGATCTCCGGCTCGTTCGAAGCAGGCAAGAATGAAGCCTTCGCGGAAGGCCTGCAGTCCTATTTCCGGTTGAATGTCGAGCATCGTGCCGACCGCAGCATCGTGCTCACACCGCGTGATTGATCCTCCCCCACGCCCCGGCCGAAAAAATCCTTGAGGGGTGCCGCGGTTCGGTTGTCCTGATGAATAGGGATACATCAATTGGCGCCGCGGGATGGCGCGAGACGATCATGGGAGGGGATGATGACTTCATTCACAGCGGAGCGGCGTCGGCCGCCTGGCTTGCGTCGAGCGCTGGTGGCGGCGGTGTGCGCGGGGTTGGGTCTGAGCGCCGGCCTGCATTCGGCGGTGGCGAGTGAGCCCATCAGCCGCACCTACAAGATTGCCGCGCAGCCGATTTCCACGGCTCTGAAAGCCTTCGCGGCGCAGTCGGATTTGCAGCTCATCTTTACCGAGGAAGATGTCGGCGACGCGCGAACCAATGGCGTCGATGGCAGCCTGCCGCCTCGCGAAGCGCTGTCGAGAATGCTCCGGGGCACAGGCCTGGGGTTCGAGTTCACCGCCAATCATGTCGTGGTGGTACGGAAAGCTGGCGCGCAACGCGCGGCGCAGCCGGTGGGCAATCTCGATCCGGAACATCCTACGGCGGCGAGCCAGTCGACGAGACTTGCCACCACGGATGCCGCGAATGGCCAATCGGATGCCGCGCTCTCCGAGCACGGACAACGGCTCGAAGAGGTGATCGTCAGCGCCACCAAGCGTGAGTCGCGGCTGCAGGACACGCCATTGAGTCTGAGCGTGCTGGGCAGCGAAGAACTGGAGCGCCGCAGTCTGGTCAGCGCCACCGACTACTTGAATTCGGTGCCGGGAGTGCATCTGGACTCATACGGGCTCACCGAAAACAAGCTGGTGATTCGCGGCTTGGGACTGGCCAAGGCGCAGACGCCGACCACGGGTGCCTACTTGGGTGACGTGCCGCTCAGCGACGCTCTGGATTTCTACATGACCGACGTCAAGTTGGTGGACATGGCCCGGGTCGAGGTGCTGCGCGGACCGCAGGGCACGCTATACGGCGCCGGCGCCATGGGCGGGGCAGTGCGGCAAATACCGGCCGCGCCGGTGCTCGATCAACTCAGCGGCAAGCTGAAGCTGGGATATGCCTCGACTGCGCATTCCAGCGACCCCAGCTACGATGCCGTGGGGGTGTTCAATGTGCCGTTGGTGGATGGAACTTTGGCGCTACGCACCGCGGCCTATCACTTCAAGAAAGCCGGCTACGTCGACCTGGTGAGCACGCCGGCCATGGCGGAGCTGTCGGCCTCGACCCAGGTCCCGGTCGAGCTGGCAAGGGATACTGGCGGGCGCGAATATTCGGGCTTGCGCACCACGGCGCTGTTCGTGCCGAGCGACCGATTGGATATGTCGTTGATGCTGGGCTACCAGAAGCTGAAAGAGAACGGTCTCAGCGAAGTGGCCATGAATACTGACGAGTATGTCTATTCGACATTACGCACCGGCCGGGAGTTTCGCGAACAAGAGTTCAAGTACGCGAATCTGGTGGTCAACTACCATCTGCCATGGGCGACCCTGACGTCTTCCTCGAGCTGGACTCGCACCGGGGGCGCAGACGGATTTTCACACTCGCGGGTGCTGCCATCGGCCTCCCACGTGTCCGATGAGCTGACCAAGCAGTCCTGGTTCCAGGAACTGCGGCTGGCCACCACCCTGGATGGACCCATGCAGGTGGTCGGTGGCGGCTATTACGAGAACATCAAGCGTGACAGTTGGCTCGGGATAACCTGGGAGTCGCCGAACCTGGCTTTGATGCAAGACTTCTGGGGGACGCAGGATCCTCATATGTCCGACGACTTCATGCATGCGGACTTGCGACAGCTGGCGGCGTTCGGCGAACTCAGTTATCGCCTGGCCGAACCATTGACGCTGACGGTGGGTGCCCGCTGGTTCGATTACGCGCGCCATGATTCGGCGGTGTCGTATGCGGGCGTGGCACCGGGCGTTGCGCCGCTCAGGTCGGACACGGGCGACCTGCCCGCCAAGGAGGACGGTCAGGTGTTCAAGGTGGGCCTGGATTACAAGCCGACCGATCAGGCGATGCTGTACGCGACCTGGTCGCAGGGGTTCCGGCTGGGACAAACCATAGATTCCAGTGCCTATTCCCTGTTCGGAGATGTTTGCGATGCCAACCACGACGGCAACATCGATGGCACCAACTATCCTTACGCGTCGAAGGTCACGCTGAAATCGGACAGCATCAACAACTATGAGCTGGGCGGCAAGTTCACCCTGCTGGACGGGCGGCTCAGTCTCAATGCCGCGTTGTACCGTATCGATTGGCGTGATGTGCCGGTCTCCGTCTCGATAGACGTCGGCGGTCTCGGTTGCCGTGCGCAATTCAACGGCGGCAAGGCGCGATCTCAGGGCCTGGAGCTGGAGGCTGTGTGGCGTGCCACCGACCAGCTCGACGTGAGCCTGTCCGGCTCGTTGACCGACACCGAATACAGGGATGATTTGTCCCATCAACGTGGCCAGCGTCTGCCGTTCTCCCCGAAATACAATGCGCGGCTCGGGGCGCAATACAACTTCGATCTGTTGGGGCGCAAGGCGTTCGTGCGGTCAGACCTGACCTACGTGGGCAATTCACTGACGAACTATAATCCGCCGAACGTGCCGATGCTCGATGCCTACAAGAACTGGGGTGCGCGGGCCGGAGTGGCGTTCGAGCGCTTCAATCTCGAACTCTACGGCACCAATCTCACCAACGAGGATGTGCTGGTCGGTGTGGCCAACCTGAATCGAGGTTGGCGCATGGAACCGCGCGTGATCGGAGTGGGTGTGGACTTCAACTTCTGAGGTATCCCGTGACTCGACTGGTGCGATTGACGGCACTGGCATTGCTGTGCTGTGCGATGCTGGTGCAGGCCAAGCCCGACTCCGGTGCGGATGCGTTCGTGAACTGGGGCAAGACGGCAATGGTGCCCTTGCCCATCGTGCCACCCGCCGCCAGCGGCTGGAGCGATCTCCAGCCGCTGGGCGACATGATCGGTGCCGCCAGCGTCGTGGCGCTGAGCGAAGGTGCGCATGCCGCGGCAGAGCCGCTGGAGCTGCGCAACCGGCTGTTCCAGTACCTGGTGCAGGAGAAGGGCTTCACCGCGATCGCCATCGAGTCGGGCCTCGTGGAAGGCAAGGTGGTACATGACTACGTGCTTGGCGGACCCGGTGAGCTGAGCACGGTACTGCACCAGGGCATCAGTTGGACGTTCGACGACCTGCCTCAAAACGGGGAGTTGATCCGCTGGCTCAGGCAGTACAACGCCGATCCACAGGTCGCCCGCAAGATCAACTTCTATGGCTTCGACGTGCCAGGCAGCCCCGGCAACCCGAAGGCCAGGCGTGGCACGGAGACCGCGCTGAGCGAGGTGCTGAAGTATCTGGCCACGGCGGACCCGGCGGCGGCAGCGGGTTTTCGAAAGCGTCTGGATGGTCTGTTGCCGCGCGTGCATTTCGATCGGCACAAGAGCGACGGCCAGAGCTACCAGGCCATGAGCGTCGCCGAACGCGATGCCGTCACCGGTGCCATCAATGATCTGGTCACGCTGCTGGAGCGCAAGGAGGCGGTCTACGGTGCCGCCGGTTCAGCCAACGAGTATGAGTGGGCGTATCGCACCGCCATCGGAGCCCGTCAGGTGGACAGCTGGTTGCGGCAGATGCCGGTTGGCGCCGCTGCCAGCGATTACGGCAGCTACCGGATGACGGCCATCGATGTTCGCGATCGTGGCCAGGCGGACAACCTGGATTGGATCATCAAGAAGGAAGGGCCGCAGGGCAAGGTGCTGGTGTTCGCGTCGCGTTATCACTTGAGTTCGGTGCCGATCAAAAGTGCCAATTGGATGCGGCCGGGCGAGACGTCGATCCAGCAAGTCGCCGGCACTTATTTGCGGCGGCGCCTGGGAGACCGGCTGTTCACCATCGGCAATCTCATCGGCAAAGGGGCCGTCGGCTGCGCCGGATTCGACCGGACGTTGCGCTCGGTGCCACCCGCGTCGATCGACGGACTGGCTGGCCGGTTCGGCCCACCCCGGTTCGTGCTGGATGTACGCCGCGCACCAGCGGCCGTCGCGGCCTGGCTGGGACAGGAGCATCAAGTGGGCGACGACGAATTTCCGCTACGCATGCCCATGAGCAAGGCCTACGACGCGCTGTTCTACCTGGATACCGTACAGCCCGCGTGCCCGTAGCGACATCGGCGCAAATGCCTTGCATCCTGAAACGCCGACGGTTCGATCCCGAGCGGGGGTATGCAGATTTTCGATCAGCGGCCGGGCTGGGGATGACTAGACTGGCTGCCAGTTTTCAGCCAGTTTCGATCAGCGCTGACGAGGCGATGCCGGTAGCCGGCCGCGGCGTCGGCGGGTTTCGCCAGCGTCCATGACCAACACCGTGTCCGATTCAGTTCCTGTCGCGTTCCGCCGTCTTGCCGGTGTGCTGGGAGGCATGGGGCCGATGGCCACGGTGGATTTCATGGCCAAGGTGATCGCGCTGACACCGGCGAACCGGGACCAGGATCACGTCCCGCTGCTGACTTATCAGATGCCACAGATTCCCGATCGCAGCACTGCGATTCTGGGAGGTACGGATGAGCCGTTCGAGCCCATGCTGCTCGCCCTGCGCCGGCTGGCGCAGGGCGGAGCGCAGTTTGCCGTCATACCGTGCAATACCGCGCACCATTGGTATGAGCGCCTGGCTCGCGCCCAGCCCATGCCGATTCTGCACATCGCCGAGGCGGTGCGGCTGGAGCTCGAGCGGCGCACGCCGCAGCCGGTTCGACCCGCCATCCTGGCGACTCGTGGCACGCTGCTGAGTGGTATCTACAACGGTCGTCTGGGCGCTGCCGAGCCGGTCATTCTCGATGAGCCCGCTCAGCGGCAGGTCGACCTGGCGATCCATTCGGTCAAGGCGAGCGATCAGGCCACGGCGCTAGCCGCGGCGCGTGAAGCCGGGCGCCGCGCGTTGATGCTGGGAGCCGATGTACTGATCCTGGCCTGCACCGAACTGCCAGTGGCGTTGGCGGGCGATCCCTTGCTGGCGTCCTGTATCGATTCCACCCTGGCGCTGGCGCGGCTGTGCATTCTGGAATCGACCGGCGACCTGCCGACCGACAGTGGAGCAGCGCCGGGCATGGCGGAGTCGCGGTGCGCCGTGGCAGAATCCACCTAGGCTAGGTTTTATCACCGCATCATTTATCACGGCATCGTTGAGTGGCATGGACATACGGTGGCTGCAGGATTTTCTGACGGTCGCCGAGACCGGTAACTTCACTCGCGCGGCCGAGATCCGCAATATCTCCCAGGCGGCCTTCAGCCGCCGCATCAAGTCCCTGGAGGAATGGCTGGGGACGCCCTTGATCGACCGCGCCGCTTTCCCGACCCGTTTGACTCCCGCCGGAGAGCATTTTCGCGAGCGGGCCGTCGACCTGGTACAGCAACTCACCGAAGCGCGTGTCGGATTGTCCGGCGCGGATACCGGTCGCGGCACGCCGATCCGTATCGCGCTGCCTCATGCGTTGGCCACCGGCCGGTTGCCGTCCTGGTGGTCCGCCTGGACCCGGCAGGGGCGCTTGGACGCACGCTGCGAAGCCGTCCCCGGCAATGTGCACGACACGGTGACCGCGCTGGTGTCGGGTGACGCCGATATCCTGATTTGTTTTCATGCCGCCCAGCAGCCGATTCACCTGGCGCCGGATCAGTATGAGCGCGTGGTGATCGGGACGGAGAGCTTTCGTCCCTACGTGGCCAAGAGCTCGGCGTCGCAGGTCCGCAAACACTTTCCGGGCAGTCGCGATCAGCCCATGGCGTTGCTCATGTATTCGCCCGGTGCTTACCTGGCGCGCATGTTGGACCTGGTGATGGACTCGGCGCCAGAGCGCCTGGTGGGCCGGCGGGTGTTCGAGAGCGACATGGCCGATGTGTTGCGGAACATGGCGATCAGTGGCCATGGCATCGCCTGGTTGCCCGAGTGCACGGCGATCAGTGCGCCCGACGCAACGCTGGCGCCGATTACCACCGAGGGCTGGAGTTTGACCTTGTCCGTGGTGGCTTACCGCGGCAAGCAGCGCCGCGGTCCCGCAATCGATCGGGTATGGGCTGCGCTTTCCGCCAAGCCGGCTGGATGAATCATAAGTAGGGACCTCAGGTCCCGCAGGCGGGATGAACGTTTGCTGAATCCCATGGACCTGCCTGTCGGCAAGCTGTCCCGATGATTACGCGTTCCTAATGGTTGCGGCGTCACCGGCCGGGAACCGGCCGGTGCGCCGGCGATCCAATCAAACAGATGGATCAGCGAGGAGGGCGTGGTCATGAACATGCGACAGAGGTTGGTTTCCGTAGCGTTGGTTTGCTCCATGGCGAGCGGACTGGGTGTCGCGGCGAGCGCCTCGACGGAGGCGCAGCATGCCCAGACACCACAGGCTTCGATTCCATTTGCCAATCACGGCGGCATCTATGATTGGGAGGCCGATCGTCAACAGGGCCTGTGGGTCCAGGACATTCATCGAAACTGGTACTACGCCAAGTTCATGGGGCCGTGCCTCGGCCTGGACTTTGCCAACGTGCTGGCGTTCGACACCCGGCCCATGGGAACTTTTGATCGTTTCAGCAAGGTGCTGGTCCCCGGGGAAGGTATGGGGGGACGCTGCACGGTACAGAGCTTCACGCGCAGCTCCGGACCGCCAGTGAAGCAAGGACGCAAGCCTCACACCATGACGCCCACTCCTGCGGATACGGGTACGGCGGCGCCTGACACGGCCACTAGCGAGACCAGCAAGACCGAGTGAACGGTCCCGGATCGTGTTGCCGGTCCCGCTCGGCTTGCCTGATCGGGACCGGTGGCATTGGCTTTCTGCCCCACGCACATGGTTTCGCGATAAAATTCCTTGTGCACCTGGGGAGCGAGTCGATGAATACAGCGAGTTCGGTGCGGGTACGTCCCGCCGTGGCTGCGGATGCAGCCGCCGTGGCGCAACTCGGCGCCGCCACGTTCGTGGAAACCTTCGGACACCTGTACAAGCCCGAGGATTTGCAGGAGTTCCTGCGCGGCTCCCGTTCGGCGCCTTATTACGCCGAGCTGATTGGCAATCCACGCATCGATGTACGACTGGCGTTTCTCGAAGCTGAGCCGAGCCCGGTGGGCTACAGCGTCGCCGGACCCTGCAAGCTGCCAGTAACCGGCCTGGAAGCGTCGGCGGGCGAACTGCGTGAACTCTACGTGCTGGCGCAGTATCAGCAACACAAGATCGGTTCACGCCTGTTGAACAGCTCGCTCGAGTGGCTGGTGGCGCAGGCGTACTCGCCGCTTTATGTGGGCGTGTACTCGGACAACGCCGGGGCGCAACGCCTGTACGGCCGTCACGGGTTCCAGAAGGTGGGGGAGTATGGGTTCCCGGTGGGCGATCACATCGACCGGGAGTTCATCCTCAAGCGTTAGCTGGCCTGGCTCGCCTGGTTCGCCGGGGGCTGCGAAACGAAGACGCCGGTGACCAGCATCTGGTACTCGGTGTCGGTCATGACCTCGACCCGGTTGCGGCCCTGGGTCTTGGCCAGGTAGAGCGCCTGGTCGGCCAATTGCACCGCGCCCCGCGGGGTTCTGTGGGTGGTGGGTGCAATGACCGCCACGCCGATGCTGATGGTGACGTGGTCATGGTCGCGGGCTCCCCGGTGCTCGATGCCGAGATCCTGCACCGCGCGGCGCATGCGTTCGGCCACGTTTCTGGCCTGCGTTTCGGTGATGCCATAGAGCACGGCGGCGAATTCCTCGCCCCCGTAGCGGGCCAGGATGTCGAACGGGCTGCGCACCAGCGACTCGAGGCTCTGGGCCACCTGCCGCAGCACCTGGTCGCCGGCCTGGTGTCCATAGCGATCGTTGTAGGCCTTGAAGTGATCGACGTCGATGAGCAGCACGGCCAGGGGCCGCGAGTCCCGGCTGGCGCGCGGCCACAGATGAACCAGGTGCTCGTCGAGCACCCGGCGGTTCTTCATGCCGGTCAGACCGTCGTGTTGCGCCAGTTCCATGATCAAGCCGGTTTCCAGAAAGGAGGTGCGCGACAACCTTTCCATATGCCGGGCCGCGATCGAACAGGCGATGAGCGAGACGACCACCAGCGACAGGACACGCAGCAGCACCGGCATCGGTAAATCGACGAACAGCGTGGCCAGCAAGAACGAGGTGGTCGTCGTTATCCCGGTCAGCATGCCGGTGCGGTAGCGAAAGCCGACGAAAAAGAACGGGCCCATGATCAGGGGGGGCAGCACGATCAGTATTTCGGGCTGACCGCCTGCTGCCGCGATCGCGACCTGCGCGGCGGCGATTGCATTGCGTACCGGGATGAGGGTGCGAGCCCAGGGCAGGTAGCGCCGTTCGTAGCTGGGGGTCCAGGACAGCCAGGCCAACAGGGCCGTGCTCAGGAATATGAATCCGAGCACGACCATCGGCGCGGGTTGCCAATTGCCGCTCAGCTGGTGTTCGGCCATGCGGGAGAGGGTCAGCACCACGGAGAAGGTGCTGGCCACCCGGACCAGCGTGCGGTTGTCCATGAGATGGGCGCGCACATACTCGGCTTCCAACTCGGGGGCGAACCGCAATTTGGCGACTCCCCGCTCCAGCTCGGCCGCGTAGGGCGAGTCGGGGAAGGCGCTCAGGCTCAGCCGGGAGATGTGCAGCATGGGGTGGCCACGATAGGCGCTTGGCAGCGGACCGGATGTGACATATTTCGATGTTTTTTAGGGTGGACCACTAATCGGCTGCCAGTGTGACGTGTGGCAGGACGTTTGTCATGAGCGGCGATCGGCGGCGACCTGGGCATTGTGCGGTGCACCGAGGCGCTGACGGTTTCAATCGTTGGGGTGGACGATGCGCAGGGCTTCGACCAGTTCCCGATACAGCGCATCAGTCTTGAGCAGCTCCTGATGTCTGCCACTGGCTCGAATGCGACCTTCCTCGAGCACGTAGATGGTGTCGGCGTCGACCACGGTGGAGAGCCGGTGGGCGATGGTGATGACGGCGCCATTGGCGGCTTGCTCCTCGATACAGGCCTGGATGGCCGCCTCGGTGATGCCGTCGAGCTGCGCGGTGGCTTCGTCCAGCAGCAATACGTCCGGCCGACGCAGGATCGCGCGGGCCAGCGCTATGCGTTGCCGTTCGCCTCCCGAAACATTGTTGCTGCTCAGGTCGGTGGCCAGGCCTTCGGGCAGCAGCGTGATCTTGGCATCCAGGCGTACCCTGCGCAGGGCGCTGTCGACTTCCTCCGGGGTGGCGTCGGGGTGAGTGAGCAGCAGATTGTTGGCAATGGTGCCGACGACGATGGGGGTGTCCTGCTCGACGTAGGCGAAGTGTTTACGGATTTCGTCGTGGCTGAGCGTGTCATAGCGTTGGCCGTGCAGGAACAGCTCGCCCTGCCGCGGTCGAATGAAGTTCAGCAGCAGCGAAAACAACGTCGTCTTGCCGGCACCGGAGGGACCGACGATGGCAACGTGTCCGCGGGTGGGAACGGTAAACGAAATGTCGCGCACCGCGGGGGCACCTTCTTTGCCGTAGCCTGCGGTGACTTCGCGCAGCTCCAGAATCGGGATGTCCGAGGTCTGCGCGAGGACCCGCGGCCGTTGCGAGCGTGTTGCAGCGTCCGGTGCCGTTTCGAGTTCCAGCGTGTCCAGTTCACGCAGCCGCCCGGCCGCCGCAATGCCTGACTGCAGGCTGCTGATGTTGGTGCTCAATTCGCCGATGGGACCGAGCAGCCCGAAGGCGTACAGCAGGAAGGCGATCAGGCTCGAGACCGCCAATTCCTCGGTGGAGACTCGCCAGGCGCCCACGCCCAGGATCACGATGATGGCGAGATGCACGCCGGAGAACGCGATGGTCATGGCGATGGCCTGGCGACGCACCGAGTACAGGTTATGGCGCGCCGATTCACGTGCGCTGTCCGCGACGCGTTCAGTCTGGCGCGCTTCGGCCCGGCTGACTTTGACTGTCTTGATGGCGCGAACCGCGCTTTCCAATACGCCGCCGAGCTGGCCCACCGCCTGTTGTGCCCGCTCCTGTGCTTTGGCGATGCTGGGCATGAGGCTGATGAAGAGCACCACCACGATGGCCACGGCCACCAAGGTGGTGCCGAGCAGCACCCGGTCGAGCACGGCCATCAGTACCAGGGTGCCGATCAGCATGACCACGGCATTGATCAGGCCGACCAGGCTGGATGACGTGGCTTCACGCAGCAGCACGGTGTCGGAGGTGATGCGGGTGACCAGTTCACCGACCGGACGTTGCGTGATGGATGCCACGGTGGCGCGCAGGAAGCGTTGCACCAGGTTCTCGCGCACCCCCAGTACGATGCGTTCAGCGACCGAACCGAGCAGGATCCATTGCCACAGGGTAACCGCCGAGCCGATCACCAGCAGGACCAGCAGAGCGACCACGGGAGCCGTCATCGAGGTCTGTGCGGTCACGGTGTCCAGCACCCATTTGGTGACCAGGGGGGTGGCGAGCGCGGTGGCCGAGGCCAGCAGGGCCAACGCCAATCCCAGGCCCAGGGCCCCGGCATGGGGCCGGGCCAGTTCCAGCAGCAGGTTCATCCTGGGAAAGCGGCTGAGCAGGGGAGTCGAGGGCATAGGGTTATCCGCGGGAGCGACGCCTTTTTATACTTGGCGGACGCCGATCAGGTTACACCTGGATCGATCTCGAGGGTGACTTCAATGGCTGCGTGTTAGATTCACGGCTGGTCCGGCAAGCATTCATAGGCGATTGCAATGACGTTTACGGTGAAGGGAACGATGACGCTGGGGGCGACGCTGCTGCTGTTATCCGGCGCGGGGTGGGCTGAGAGTGAGTCCGTTGCCCGGGTCAGCGATGATATCGCGGCCTATGTGCTGGAGGTCGATCCGACCGTCGCCTACATGACGGGACTCAAGGCGCCGACTCACGCGCGCTTCAAGGATATCTCGACAGGCGCACTCGCTCGTAACAGGGCCCGCGCCGATGCTTTGCTCAAGCGGTTGGATGCGATCGATCGAACCAAGCTCGATACCGTGGAGTCGAATCAGTACGCGGTCGCGCGCGAAATGCTGGAGGCCGAGCGGGGCCTGCGGGTGTGCCGCAGCGAGCTCTGGTCGGTGTCGCACATGGATGGCTGGCAGGTGAATTTCCCGGTGGTGGCTGAGCAGCAGCCAGTGGCCAGCGCCGAGGAGCGCAGCCAGGCGCTGACTCGTTGGCGTTCCCTCGGCGGTTACATCGACAATGACATTGCCAATTTGAAGCGCGGCTTGGCGGCGGGCTATTCGGTGCCCAAGTCGGTGGTCGAACGGGTCTTGAAACAGGTCGAGGGATCGATCGCCGTCACGGCCGAGAAATCGCCTTTCTATTCGCCGGCGGCGCGCTCATCGGATGCTGCCTTCAAGGCGGAGTTTGCCAAGGTCGTGATGCAACACATCAACCCGGCGCTGACCCGCTATCGCAATTTCCTGCGTGAGGAATATCTGCCGCGGGCGCGTTCGACGCTCGGGGTGGGGCAGTTGCCCAACGGGCGCGCCTGCTACGACGCATCGCTGCGGTACTACACGACGATTGCTCGCCCGGCGGAGGCCGTGTTCGAACTGGGCAAGCAGACTGTCGCCACCAACGTCGCCGAGGTCAAGGCGCTGGGCAAGCAGCTCTACGGCATCGATGACTTCGCGCAGATCGTGGCCCGCTTGAATTCGGATCCGAACAATCATTTTGGGTCCGAGGCGGAGGTGCTGGACTATTCGCGCGCCATGGTCGAGCGCTCACGCGTGGCCTCAGCGCGAGTATTTGCAACCATGCCGGCACAGCCGCTGGAGGTCCGCCCCTTTCCCGAGCGTCTGCGGGGCTCGGGCATGAGCACGCACTACAACTCGGAAGGCGATCCGACCAAGCCGGCCACGTTCATGCTGCAGCTCGACAACTGGAAGGAGGGCACCCGCGCGGATGCCGCCACCACGGCATTCCACGAGGGCTATCCGGGGCACCATATGCAGATTTCCCTGGCGCTGTCGCTGCCGACCAATCAGCTGACCAAGCTGGCGTTCAACTCGGCCTTCATCGAAGGCTGGGCGCGTTACGCCGAGGCATTGTCCGAAGAAATCGGCTTGTACGACGACGCGGCGGCCAAGATCTCCCGGCGCGCCTGGCCGGCACGCGGCATGGTCGTGGATCCCGGCATTCATGTGTTCGGCTGGACCCGCGAGCAGGCGATTGCCTACCTGGCCGAGACCGGCCGCCTGCCGGGCAGCGAGGTGGCCAACATGGTGGACCGCATCGCCGCGCTGCCGGGGCAGCTCACCTCTTACGACTCGGGTGGTTTGGAGATTCGCGCCCTGCGCAATGAGGCCGAGGCGGCGCTGGGTGAGCGTTTCAGCCTCAAGGCGTTTCATCAGGTGGTGCTGGGCAGCGGCGTGGTGCCGCTCAGTCAATTGCGGCGCAACGTGCAAGCCTGGATGCTGGCCCAACGGCACGGCGGTTAATCTATCCCACGACGCTCTCATGGTTAGGTGTTATCACTGGATCTGACTGTCGCTTGCTGCGGATTGCGAGGTTTGCGAACCGGTCGGTTATATCCTCACCGACTCATCGGTTCATTGTGAGGATTCAGCATGCGACGCAGAGCCATTGCCGGGGCGTTAGGAATCTGGTTGGCGCTGGCGTTGCAGCCAGCCGGCGCTGACGGGGTCGGAGCGCGGCAGGTCGACGTGCTGATTCAGGGCGCGGAAGTCGTCGACGGTTCCGGCGCTCCTCGCTACCGGGCGGACGTTGCCATCAATGGCGACGAAATCGTGGCCATCGGGCCGCTTGCCGATGTTACGGCCAAGCGTGTGATCGACGCGCGCGGCCGCATCGTGACGCCGGGATTCATCGATCTTCACGCGCACGTCGCCGATGGCGAGTCAGGTGAGAACGGGATGTTGTCGCCGGATCGCCGCCGGCGCGCTGCGCAGAATTTCGTGATGCAGGGGGTAACGACCACCGTTACCAACCCGGACGGCTCCCAGCCCATGGCGCTGCCGGAACAGCGTCGCCTGCTCGAGGCCAAAGGAATCGGCCCCAATGTCATTCTTCTGAATGGGCATGGCGACATGCGGGCGCGGGCGATGCGAGGGGATACCAAGCGCCCGGCGAATGCCGCGGAGATCCGGGCCATGCAGGAAGAACTGCGCCGCGGGTTGGCCCAGGAAGGGTCTTTCGGATTGTCGCTGGGTACGGAATACGAGCCCGGGCGTTACGCCTCCACCGAGGAGCAAGTCGAACTGGCCAAGGTGCTGCCGGCTTACAACGGCATTTTCATTCCGCATCTGCGCAGTCAGGGTATTGCTCCCATGTGGTATCTGCCGAGCGCGGCTGGAGGCGTTGCGCCGCCGACCCTGGATGAGGCGGTGGACGAGGTGTTGCATGTCGCCGATACCACGGGGGCGCTGGTGGTCTTCACGCATATGAAAGCGTGGGGGCCGGGATATCGTGGCGAGGGCCCGAGGTTGATCCGGAAGCTGCAAGCAGCGCGTGAACGGGGAGATCGTGTGTACATGGATGTGTATCCCTACAGCAGCAGCGCCAGCGACGGCGATTTTGTCGCGCTGCCGAGATGGGCCCTGGAGCCTCGGAGTCCGGGCAAGCACCCGCGGCTCGATTACAAGAAGGCGTTGCGGGCGACCTTGGCGGCGGCGGATGCCAAGCGTCGCGAGGATCTCGAGCGCGACGTGCTGCACCAACTGGCTCTCAAGGGTGGGCCCGAAAACGTGCGCATTCTCGCGTTCCCCAAGGCCAGCTACGTCGGCAAAAGCTACGCCGAGTTGATGCAGCTGCGCGGCATGCGCGCAGTGGAGCTGGCAATAGCATTGCAGATGGAAGGCGATCCGTACCACCGGGGAGGCGCGAGCATGCGCTCCTTCAGCATGGACGAGCGTGACATCGATGCGTTCTACAAACTGGATTGGTGCGCGGTTTCCACCGACGGTTGGATCGTGTTGCCGGAGGAGGCGGTAGGGGAGAAGAAATACGTGGACACCAATCAACGTAATTTCGGCACTTATCCGCGGCGTTTGGCGTACTTCTCGCATGAGCGGGGCATAGACACCCTGGAGCACGCGGTTCGCGCGGCCAGCGGGCTACCCGCCAAGATCCTGGGGCTCACCGACCGTGGCCGCCTGGCGGTGGGCATGAAGGCGGACCTCGTCGTCCTCGATCTGGCCACCTTGCGCGATACCACTACCGACCTGGAGCCAAGCAGATACCCGGAAGGGGTGGAACATGTGCTGGTCAATGGCCAGGCAGTGGTCGATGGGAGCAAGCCGACCCTGGCATTGCCCGGCAAGGTCCTGTGGCCAGCCGGGCGGGCGTTGCCTCGCAGCCGGGCTGCGAACCCGGGTTCCGGCTGAGGCGACTCGATCGGTTTAATACGAACGGCGGTTTAATATCGACGGCGGTTTGTACCGAACAGCGATGATCGGCGGAATACGGTGCCATGCAACAAGGTGAGCACGAGGGGGCGGGGCGAGCTGGGACCGTGGCATGGGTATGAGCGGTGAGTCCCATGACCCGGTGACATCGCCAGGGGAGCGGCCGGGCGCCGACTCCTCGTTGGATGATTGGCGCTCGGAGGCCATCTCGACATTGTTCCGTGAGCACAATCGCGCCCTGGTCAACTTTCTGCTGACTCGATTGCCCAGCGAGGCGGAAGCTCGCGAAGTGGCGCAAGAGGCCTATGTGCGCTTGCTGCAGCTCGACAAGCCTATGGCGCTCAGTTTTCTGCGCTGGAACTTGTTCAAGATCGCCAAGGGCATCGCCATCGACCGCTACCGCCAGCGCGTTGCTCGTGTGCGCCTCGACCAGCTCGACGCGTTCGATGACCTGGATCTGTCGAGCCCCACCGAGAACAGCGTGATGGCATCCGACGAACTCGCATTGATGCTGGCCACATTGAGGGAGCTGCCGCGCAACTGTCGGCAAGCATTTCTGCTGCACCGGTTTCGCGACATGTCGACGGTCGAGGTCGCGCAGGCCATGGGAGTGACCGACCGCATGGTACGAAAATACGTGCAACGTGCGCTGGTCTATTGCCGTTTGCGCCTCGACGGGATGTCCAAGGAGCAGGCGATGAGGCAGGCGACCCCATGAGCGAGACGAATCAGTTCCAGGATCAGCGGGCGCAGCGCGTCAATGAGGCGGCTGCATGGTTCTTGCGGCTGAAGGACGACGAAGTCGACGATCAGGACCTGTCGTGCTGGATGGAATGGTGCGCGACCCCTGAGAACCTGAGGGAGTTCCGGCGTATCCGTCACACCTGGCGTAGCTTTGGAGACTTGCAACCGGCAGCGACGGCAATGCTCGAGGCATTGCAGATGAGGGCCGAGTCGGCCGTTGCGACGTCCTCGCAGGTCGCGGCCGGGGAACTGGCGCCTGAGGGCAATCGCGGCTGGGCGGGCCTGCGTCCCATGGGCCTGGCCGCGGCGCTGATCATGGCGGTCGGACTGAGCGCGGGCGCTTGGCATTGGCACGGCCTGCGCCGGCCGGTGATGCAACAGACGGTGAAAACCTCCGATCCTCCCCCGGCCATTCGGTCCAGCATGTTGCCGGACGGCTCCACGTTGACCCTGGCTCCACGTACCGAGGTGGCGGTCGAGTTCGGCGCGACTCAGCGCAAGTTGACGTTGTCGCACGGCGAGGCTTACTTCAAGGTGCATCCCGACAAGACCAAACCGTTCGTGGTTCAGGCCTCTGGATTGAGCGTGGCTGCGGTAGGTACTGCCTTCGATGTCCGCTCCCGTGCCGATCGTATCGTGGTCACGGTCCAGGAAGGCATCGTGGAGGTGGCGCGCGTCGATGGCGCCGCAGGTCAAGCTGCTGGCAGGTGGCGCGTGAATGCGGGCTACCAAGTCTCGTATAACGTGAAAACCGGCGGTGCCCGGATCGCGGCGGTGGATGCGGAGCGGGCGCTGGCATGGCGCGAAGGGCGGTTGGAGTACTTCTCCGAGCCGCTCGGCTCGGTGGTTGCCGACGTGAGTCGTTACTCGGCACACGCGATAGAAATCGGCGACCCGCAACTCGCCAAGCTCACCTTTACCGGTACCGTGTTCACCAGTTCGGTGAACGACTGGCTGGCCGCCGTGCAAGCCACGTTCCCCATCAAGGTGGTGAGCATGGACGGCAAGCAAGTACTCTGGTCGTCACGCGCGAAATCGCCAGCGCAAGAGCGCAAGTGAGTTCACGCTACGGTTCCGATCCGATGAGTTCACTCGGCTTACTCCCCAAGTAGCGCGAATCAATCGCGACGCCAGTGCCGAGGCCTGGACCAATCATAGGGGAGCGTTCGATGAGCAGGCTCAATTCGTATTCCACAATTGTCATGGCGTGCGCCGCCGTGTGCGTTACTGCAGCACAGCCTGCGAGCGCTGCGGACCTCGACCGCGAGATCGTTTTCAGCATACCGGCGCAGCGGCTCGACCTGGCGCTGGTGGAGTTCTCGCACCAGGCGAATGTGCAGATCATTACCGC